>OHXE01000167.1_pt1 | contig 16714 bp, 16 predicted proteins | sample 1579981 | NCBI WGS metagenome assembly OHXE01 (sample SAMEA3882505, study PRJEB24775) | human gut metagenome | biome: human-associated habitat; feature: intestine environment; material: feces | place: Netherlands | collected 2009/2010 | reverse complement strand
GAAGAAGAACCGCAAGTGCCTTGTCATCGAGGAGGCATGGAAAGCCATCGCCTCGCCCATGATGGCGGAATACATAAAATATCTGTATAAGACCGCCAGAAAATTCTGGGCAAGCGTGGGTGTGGTAACACAGGAGATACAGGACATCATCGGCAGTGAGATAGTGAAGGAAGCCATCATCAACAACTCGGATGTGGTGATGCTGCTCGACCAGAGCAAGTTCAAGGAACGCTTCGATACCATCAAAGCGATACTCGGTTTGACCGATGTGGATTGCAAGAAGATATTCACCATCAACCGTTTGGAAAACAAGGAAGGACGCAGTTTCTTCCGTGAGGTCTTTATCAGGCGAGGACAGACCAGCAATGTGTATGGTGTGGAAGAGCCGCATGAGTGCTATATGACCTACACCACGGAACGAGCGGAGAAGGAAGCATTGAAGCTATACAAGCGAGAGTTGAAATGCAATCATCAGCAAGCCATTGAAGCCTATTGCAGAGATTGGGATGCAAGTGGTGTTAGTAAGAGTTTGGCTTTTGCTCAGAAAGTGAATCAAACGGGGCATGTTTTGGGAGAACATCATATTTCCCCATGCCCTTAATCTTTCGACCATCCGTTCCTCCTCATAAGGATTTTTCGAATATCCACGTCCCTCTTTTCAAAGAGGATTTTTCGAAAATCACCCCGTCCCTCTTTACCCTTTTTTCGAAAACCTACCCGTCCTTCCTTACCGTTAAGGAAGGCTCCACCTTTCTCACCAAGCCTCTCTTCCCTCAGGGACGAGAGGATGTAGCTGGCTACGCTATAGCCTCCGCCAGAGTTTTGGCATCGTCAGCGGAGCCTGTGCCCACAAGGGGCTGCCGATGAGAGTTCAACGCAATAGAATTGCGAGTGTTTGTCGGCTGGCGCATTATTACTGCCTTTCATGGTTGTTTTTGATTATCTAATTTGATAGAATTTTGTATATTTGCATTCATCGCATTAGCTATAACACCCGCCAAATAATTTTGATTTTGCAAGTTCTGATAAGCTTCCCAATCCCAAAATAAATAAGTATCCCAAAGACCTAAATCTATCTCTGTCTTGAGTTCCTCCATCTTTTCAGGAATAGCCTTTCCGTTCTCATCAAAATAATCTTGCCAACAGGAACGTTTTCTAAAAACATTAATGATGTTTAGCTCTCCTGGCGTAAACAACAACGACATATTTACAGAATAATTAACGACTTGCTTTTCCTTATCGCACTCACACGTGGAAAAAACTAAATCCACATATTTCTTTGCCACAGCTCGTACTGCCAACAACCTTGTATTAGAGGAGAAATAGGCATCGACATCAGAAAAGAACAAATCATCGCAGTTTCCCTTGTTAACTTGCCCCTTCATCAACTCTAAAGTATCCTTATCGATTAACTTATGCTCAAACTTCACATCTTCTATTTGAAATAAGTCATTTATAGGCTTAACAACAGGTATGCCTAACTTGCACAAAGCTACAAGAACGGCTCTCTTCTCCACAACATCAAGGGAATTATTGAATTCTGATGCTGCCTTGTCGAAAGTTTGTCCCTGCTTGACATAGCGACAGAACACATCCAATGCCTTGATTGCAATCTTACGCACCTTATTCACTTTTCGATTTTGGAAGCTATGTTGAAACCATGCTCCAAAATAACCTCCAAGAAAAGCACTCAAGAGTGCTAACAATATACTTATGATTGTTTCCATAACATTATCTCCTCATTTGTTTGGCAACAAACTCCAAATAGTCAACAAGGCACTTGAAGTCTTCAAATTGCTTGACATACACAGAAATTTACTTTTCTACATTTTCTTTCATATATCCCAGCAAAGCTTCAAATCTCTTCTTTCGAGACCCAATCGACTTTGTAGATTGCTGCATAGACTGAATATACTTTTGTATATATGGATTCGTTTCCTTTAGCTTAACCTTCGTATAAAATTCCAAGAAACACTTCTTGTATAAGTTTACATCTTTATCCTCTGTAAATAAATAGTAAGCAAACATCCACATTGCATATAGATGAGAAACACTATTTTTATAATAGAGTTGCATATCCTTTATAAGAGTATCCAAAATAGATGCAGTCTCTATGAATGCTTCTTTCACACCTTCCATAAGTTCATCATCCATAGCATTATCAATAAAGTATTTCTTATATAATACATCAAGCTGGGATTTATTACTATCAACAACCTTGCCTTCTGCCAATGAGAAATATAGCTCAGAACAATACTCTATATCTTCATATCTTACTTTATCTAATCTATTAAGAATATGATTAAAAGGATTCACTTCTGGCAATGTTGACAATAATTCATACAACTTATATTGGCTATACATCGCTTTTCTAAACTCTTGTGCAGACAGTGGTTCACCATTTCGGTTCAACCTATCGAAAACAGCATTTATAGTCTCTTCCTCATCCGAATCGATAAATACAACGCTAATCTGATACTGCCAAAACTCACGTTTAATATCTACATAATCCGGTTTCGCCCAATCCTTGAAGTATGTACCATCTATAAACTGCTCGCAATAGCCATCATCAGAAGAATCTACTGGTAAAGCCAAATTACCTTCTATAAATTTAAATATAGATGTCAAACGTTGTTTGCCATCTATAACGTCATATTTCGTTTTGCCAGAATCTTGATCTATGAATTCATGAAGGAAGATTGGCGGAATAGGAAAGTTCTTAACAATTGAATCAATAAGAAAAGATTGCTTTTCTATATTCCACACCTCTGAACTTCTTTGGTACTTTGGATTCAAATTGATTTTATCTAAACTTTTAAACTCCCAAAGAGTAGCTATCGTAAAATCTGTCTCATGTCGTTTAAACCTTTTCATAATTTCATTAAATTAGTAGAATTTGGAATTACTACATACTGATCAAACAATGTCATAAGTACTGCATTTAGTACCTCTGGTGGATTAGGATTCACCATAACCAAATGCTTTATATCACTGGGCATCTCCGAAAGATATGTATCTATCTCTTTGCGATCAACATGCCAATAAGAGACACCACAGATAACTACACTGTCATCTTTCTTCAAAGTCTTTGCCAAAACTTTTATGTGATTACGTATATCCGCAGACCAAGATTGTTTTAATCGGGAAGAGTCACCTGCTGGAGGAATAAGTGCATTTATAATATTCAAACAATCCAAATTCTTGTTGTCATATCTAAACTCATCTAATTTATGATTATCAAAAGAATTACGATCAGGAATACTATATGCCGCCCTGTCACGTTTTGTTGAATGAAAAGCAATAGAGCCATGAGGCTTGTAGATGTGTATTTTTTCTTTTGTCGAAGAAAAGCCATCTATACTATAAGGTATAGAAAACATATCCAACAAATTTTCCAGCCAAACATCATAGTTTAAAGACACTATACTGACCGTCTTTATATTACTATCTGCATTCAGCTGCCTCAAATATTTAGTCCATCCCCAACTTTTAAGTTTTCCTTTAGCTTTTGTAATATCGACTTTTCGTGTATAATAGACAAAAAGAGACATCAAATATTGTTCTAATTCATTATAAGCACGTATATAAATCTTGTCCTTAATCTCCGTACGCTGCGGTAAAATATTGGCACATGTAATAACTTCTTCTATTATTTCCAGAGCTAGCTCCTTATCAAGATAAGGACGTGCACCCAATGTCCACAAATTGGGACAATTTTGAAATGAAAGGAAACCAGGCGTTTCGGTTTCTGGCCATGGCACATCTGCGCCACATGCAAATAAATTATTCAAATTTATTTCATCAGACTTACCTATGGTTTTCATCATATCAATAGAAAAACCATTGCCAAGAAGTATAAAAACATTCTTTTGAGATGCCATAGTTTTAAACTTTAATTTTTGAAAAACTCTTTGCCAATTTTCAAAGCTAACTCAGAAGTCTTAATGGGTTCTATATTTAACATAGGTAATTCCTCATTATGATTATTTCCTACGATATCACCTAAAACTTGTTGCTTTGTCAAAATAACAATATGTGAACAATCTTCCGTTTGTTTTGCCAATACTCCTTGCACTTCTTTGCGATTATTCTCGTTACCAACAATAATATACTTTACATCCGAAAAAGAAAAGTTCACACCGTTTTTACCCAATATTGATTTTTTATATCTCTTTTTAAAATCTTGATACTGACTCTCAAAAAGGCACAGTTCGTAGCCTTTAATATCCTCCTGATGAGGAACTAGTCTTACTTCCTTTTCATCATAAAAACGATATTTTTTATATCTTCTATTAAGCAAAACTCCTTCTACTAATTTCATATAAGCAAAGGGAAACATAGCTTTTTCAATTACAGACTTATCTTTTGATGCAGCAGCCTCTACAAGCCTATTAATCATTCTTTTCTTATAATCAGAATTAGCATGACAATAGCAAACTGGATTAAAACCGTTTTTCTCTCCCCATTCTCTAGACAATCCAATAGCATAATCTCCATATGCCCATTTTGAATCAGTAAATTCAGACAAAGGCAAATCACAAAGACTTATCATTGGAAAAGCTATTCCTCCTATCTCTCTAAAAGACAATATGTTTTCCAAACTATAAGAAAAATACAATTTCTTTGCCTTGAGAATGCCCATCAAACCGTCCTTTTTAGTTTGGTGCCATAAAACATTTGAACTCAATCCCATAGTAATATCATATTATTCTATATATTGTAAAAGTCTTGCTCCCCCTCCATCTGTCGGGTGAGTATATCTTCTATATAATCGCCAAAATTAATGTCATTCAACTTGCAGCTTTCAAAAAGTGAGAACATAGTATATTACCATTACGGCGTCCCCACTATATTATAGTGTTAGAAGCATTCCTCCATACAAGCTAAAGTAACTTTTGTTCTTCTATCACCAGTTTGCTCAATACCGGTAAGAGCTTTTCTATTTTGCGGCATTTCACCTTATTATAATAGAAGTCTATATCATCGAGGAGGTCATAAGCCTGGTCTTCGGGCATATCTCCACCATAACCACCAGCTACAATCGTAATGGCAGCTAGCTTACGAGCATCTAAATGGATGTGGAAGTCGTAGGTGCTTCGAAGTAGCATAGGAAGAGCATTGTACATGATGTTGCAATAGTGCAACAGGTCTTTGAAGTCTTCTGATTCCGTCAAGTAGGCTTCGAGCATTTCTTCCTGATATTGGCGGAGAAGCAATAAGTACTTTTCCTTTCCTATCTTTCCTTTTATGTTTTGGGTCATCACCCAGAACAGGGCATGGGAGAGGACGATTTTATCTTCGGAAGGGTGGTAATAGAAGAGGTCGTCTTCGGGGCGATTATTCTTAGCCCATTGTTCTTCTAACTTGCCGATTATCTCCTTTCTAAAGGATTTTCTATCTTCTTTATTCATTGATATCGTATTATTATATTTTCTAAAATCATCCCGTCCTTCTTTACCATTAAAGAAGGCTCCACCTTTCTCACCAAGCCTCTCTTCCCTCAGGGACGAGAGGATGTAACCGCCCTCCGGTGCTCGGAACCGCTGCGCTATAAGGTTGGCGGACCATCAAAGGTCTGCGCCATGTTTGCGGGATGGGACCGCCTGGAGATGGAGGGCGTCGCCAATCAAATGAGGCTGTGTAGGCAAATTTTGCCCAAACTGATTGTTACAGAAGTGCTCAGGTTTCTTTTTACCCTAAACAGATTTATACCCCCATCGTAAACTTCATCAGGTCCATCAATAGTTCTTCAGCTATTTCCTGAGCCATCTTCTCTAATTCCTCGAAGTGAAGAAGACCACTCTTCTTTTTATTGGCTAGAACCATCTTGGCAAAATCTTCGGATGGGATATGATGGAAACGAAGGAAGATCTTCTGCATCGCATTCAACATCGTACCACTATGCATTGCATAGTCATATTGTGCATCTGTCAGGGTTGAAGAATCTTTTCCTTTTAATGTAGGCACCATCTTTTCGATGGAACCATATAAGGTTCGCATATCCATCAGCAGAAGTTCGGAATAGCGCTCTAATGTTGACTGCCTGGCTCCCTTCATCATGGCTTCTTCCAATCCCTGGAGGTCATCAATGTAAGGTAAGAAGTCTTCATAAGGAAACTTATTGCCTAAGTTCAAATTGACCAATTCCAAAGTGACAAAGAAGGCTACCTGACTTAACTTGGGATATTTCTCCAAGATGTCTATCAGGTTGATATGATCACCTTTTTCCTTTAGAGTAACCGGTATCTCTGATTTGACATGGACTGCGTCCAATGGTACATTATCCAGGACTTTACGAATACAACTCGGCATGAAAATATGCCATTCCGATGCTGCTTCATAAGTTACAACTAAATGCAACTTCTGCATCAGGAGATACTTCGCATCATTCCTTGGATGCTTGATGCATTCTTCTGTAGAAGAGGATAAAAGCTTCTTTAGAAGTTCCAACTCTTCTTCCGGCAAAACTTCAAGCGTCCATAACGGGTCTTTGGTGAATATATCGGCCAAAGCATCTGCAATCTGTGCCTTGCGCCAACTCTTCGATATACACTTTTTTCTTCTTCTGTCAAAAGTGGTTCGAGGATCTCCATCATACCCGACTGTGCAGATGCTTTTACAAGGCTGCTGGCTTTTTTGTGGAGACGATTTACCGGACAATTCGCTTTTTTCACAAGAATAGTACGGATCACCAGCTCATAAACGCCATCCCCGATATAGGCCAGCGTCAGCGGCGAATAGGTCCGAAGGTCTGCGTCTTTCAGATCAAACAGCTCTTTCAGTTTCTTTAAGCTCTCTGCCATTTCACACCTTCTCTTGTATCTTTAAGGATGATACCTTTTTTCAGGAGCTCATCTCGGATCTCATCTGCTCTCTGGAAATCCTTTGCCTTTCTTGCAGCCTGGCGCTCCTGGATCAGATCCTCGATTTCTTTGTCAAGAATCTCTTCTTTTTTCTCGATTTTCAGTCCCAGCACATCACTGAGCTTAAAAAGTTCCTCATAAAGACCACCGGCAAACTCCCTTGAGCTGTTCTCGTCTACGTTTGTGTTGGCAAATTTTACAAGCTCAAAAATTGCCGCAAGTGCATCTGCAGTATTAAAATCATCATCCATGGCAGCTTCAAATTTAGTAACAAAACCTTCTGCTTCTTTGAGAAGCGCAAGCTCTTCCTCTGTAATATTCTCTGCCGCCCCATTGTCTTTACGGTCGCTGAGCTTGCCTGCCGCCTCAAGGATACGCTCCAGAGAGTTCTTTGCTGCCTCCATCAGATCTGCGCTGAAGTTCAGCGGACTTCTATAATGTGCGTTCAGCATAAAGAAACGGAGAACCTGAAGATCATACTGTTCACCGATCTGACGAACGGTACGGAAATTTCCGAGAGATTTGGACATCTTGCGGTTGTCGATGTTCAGGAAACCATTATGCATCCAGTATCTTGCAAAAATCTTACCATTGCAGCACTCACTCTGTGCGATCTCATTCTCATGATGCGGGAAGATCAGATCCTCACCGCCTGCATGGATATCAATCTCTTCTCCGAGATATTTCTTGGACATAACAGAACACTCAATATGCCAGCCAGGACGTCCGTCGCACCACGGTGACGGCCAGGACGGCTCGCCCTCTTTCTTTGGTTTCCAAAGCACGAAGTCTAACGGATCTTCCTTCTGATCCTCACCGGATACCTTAAGAGAACGGAATCCTGACTGGAGATCATCCAGATTCTTATGAGAAAGCTTGCCATACTCTTTGAATTTCTTTACACGGAAATATACAGTTCCGTCTGCCACTGCATAAGCATATCCTTTATCCATAAGAGTCTGGATCATGCTGATCATGCCGTCAATTTCCTGAGTTGCCTGAGGATGTGTAGTAGCAGGCTTCACGTTCATTCCTGCCATATCCTTTTTGCACTCTTCAATATATCTCTGGGAAATTTCTTCTGCGGAAACTCCCTCTTCGATTGCTTTCTTGATAATTTTGTCATCTACATCTGTAAAGTTGGATACATAGTTTACTTCGTATCCTTTATATTCCAGATAACGGCGGACTGTATCAAAAATGATCATTGGACGTGCATTACCAATATGGATCAGGTTGTATACAGTCGGACCGCAGACATACATACGAACTTTTCCCTCTTCAAGAGGTACGAATTCTTCTTTTCTACGTGTCAGTCTGAGAATATTAATAAAAAAGAGTGTGTCATGAATTTATGATACACTCTTTTTTTTATTCTGTTTAATTACATCTTCTTTATCCGTTTGCGATATTTCCGAAGAAATCGAATGAGGCATCCCAATCCTTCCAGACTGGCTCTCTGCCCAATTCCTTCAAGCGGGCATTGATTACCTTGGCGGTACGCTCATCGCTCACGGTGAACTGCTCCAGCGCCTGAGGATAAGTATGGTAACCACCAGGATTTACCTTTGATTCTGCCGACATGGTGGTGACACCCAGTGTTGCCATGTTGTCACGGATGTAGGCTGGCTCACGGGTAGAGTAGGAGATATCTACATCGTGGTCGAAGATACGCATGGCGAAAGTTGCCTGTGCCAACTGCTTATCGGTCATGAAGCAGTTTGGCTGGAAACCTTCGTTCTGTGCAGGGCGCATACGAGGGAAGTTCACGCTGTACTTGGTCTTCCAGTAATGCTTCTGCAGATAGCGCAGGTGATGAGCCATCATCACTACATCCGTGCGCCATTCCTTCTCCAGTCCAATGAGCACACCCATACCGATGGAGTGTACGCCTGCCATACCCATGCGGTCGAAACCATCGCAGCGCCACTCAAACTTGCTCTTCATGCCACGTGGGTGGTAGAGCTTGTAGTGCTCGTGGTTGTAGGTTTCCTGGAAACAGATGACGCCGTTCATACCATGGTCGGCGAGGGTCTTGTAATCCTCTGTAGAGAGTGGCATCACCTCAATCTTCACGTTAGAGAAATACTTCTTGGCGATGTCGATTGCCTTGGCAAGATAAGGGGTACCAGCCTTTGCCGGGTTCTCGCCCGTTACGAGAAGGATGTTCTCGAATGGAGCCAACTGCTTGATTGCCTTGTACTCGTTCTCAATCTGCTCTGGGGTGAGGATGGTGCGGGCCATCGGATTCTCACGATGGAAACCGCAATACACGCAGGAGTTTGAGCATGAATTGGTGATGTAGAGAGGAATGAACATCGACATGGTCTTGCCGAAGCGCTCCTCGGTATATTTGCGGGAAAGACGCGCCATTACCTCCAAGTATGGCTCGGCTGCCGGTGAAATCAGCGCCATGAAGTCGTTCACATCGCAATGGTCCTTGGCAAGGGCACGGCGCACATCGTTATCGGTCATTCGAGCAATGCGCTCCGTGGTCTCCTCCCAACTAATATTCTTTAATTCGTCTGAAAACATTTTCTTACTTTTTAAACTTTCTCAAATCGTGTGTCAACTTGGCTGCGCAGAAGTTTGGACCACACATGGTGCAGTACTCACCGTCTGTATGACCTGCCTCCTCGAAATACTTCAAGGCGAGTTCTGGGTCGAGAGAGAGGTGGAACTGGTCTCTCCAGCGGAACTCGAAGCGGGCCTTGGAGAGGGCGTTGTCGCGGATGGTTGCACCTGGATGACCCTTTGCCAAATCGGCTGCATGAGCGGCAATCTTATAGGTTACCACACCTGTGCGCACATCTTCCTTGTTAGGCAAGGCGAGGTGCTCCTTTGGTGTTACATAGCAGAGCATTGCGGTGCCGAGCCATGCTATCTGGGCGCCACCGATGGCTGATGTGATGTGGTCGTAACCTGGGGCGATATCGGTAACCAATGGGCCGAGGGTGTAGAATGGTGCCTCGTGACAGTGGTCGAGCTGGCGCTCCATGTTCTCCTTGATCTTCTGCAATGGCACGTGACCAGGACCCTCGATGAATGCCTGCACGTTCTTGTCCCAGGCACGGGTAACGAGTTCGCCCATGGTATCCAACTCGGCAAACTGGGCTGCATCGTTGGCATCGGCAATACAGCCAGGGCGCAGACCATCGCCCAAGGAGAGGGCTACGTCGTACTGTGCCACGATGTCGCAGATATCGTCGAAGTGCTCATAGAGGAAGCTCTCCTGGTCGTGGTAGAGACACCACTTGCTCATGATACTACCGCCACGGCTCACGATACCGCAGAGACGGCTGTCGGCGAGATGCACGTTGTGGCGACGGATGCCGGCATGGATGGTGAAGTAGTCAACACCCTGCTCGCACTGCTCGATGAGGGTATCACGGAATACCTCCCAGTTCAGATCCTCTACCTTGCCGTTTACCTTCTCCAAAGCCTGGTAGATAGGTACGGTTCCTACTGGTACAGGGCAGTTGCGCACAATCCATTCACGGGTCTCGTGGATATTGTCGCCGGTAGAGAGGTCCATCAAAGTATCGCCTCCCCACTTACAGGACCATACAGCCTTATCCACCTCTTCCTCGATGCTGGAAGTAGTGGCAGAGTTACCGATGTTGGTATTGATCTTCACGAGGAAGTTGCGGCCGATGATCATGGGTTCGCTCTCCGGGTGGTTGATGTTGGCAGGAAGAACGGCACGTCCGCGTGCAATCTCATCACGCACATACTCAGGGGTGATATGGGTATCGATGCCCAACTCCTGGCAGTTCATGTTCTCGCGGATAGCCACATACTCCATCTCTGGAGTGATGATGCCCGCCTTGGCGTATGCCATCTGGGTGATGTGCTTGCCAGCCTGAGCACGGCGAGGCAACTGGATGTGCTCGAAGCGGAGGTGGTCAAGGCTATGGTCAGCAAGGCGCTGCTTGCCATACTCGCTGGTAACCTCCTTGAGCTGCTCGGTATCGTTGCGGTCGAGAATCCACTGCTCGCGCATTCTTGGCAAGCCCTTCTTCAAATCTACCTGATAGTTAGGGTCGCTGTAAGGACCGCTGGTATCGTAGATGTAAACCGGAGCGTTTGGCTCTGTATGAGGAATGCCGCGCTCATCCTTCACAACAGTAGGAGTGAGGTTTACCTTGGTCATTCCAACCTTGATCTGTGGGAAAAGTTTTCCCTGCATATACGCCTTTTCTCTCTGGGCGTAAGCTTTCTTGTCGTTTGGCATAATGTTTAAAGGATTATCATATAATAATTATTCGTTGAGGAATGCGGTGAGTGGAGAACTTGCCTCGGCACAATCGCTGATGGCTCCGAGACCTGCCTCGTAAGCACGGCGACCGCATTCTACTGCCTCCTTGAATGCCTTAGCCATTTCTACAGGGTCTCCGGCTACGGCGATGGCTGTGTTGACCAGGCAAGCGCTGGCACCCATCTCCATGGCCTCGGCAGCGTGGCTAGGCGCACCGATACCTGCATCTACTACCACAGGAACAGTAGCCTGCTCGATGATGATCTGCAGGAAGTCCTTCATTCTCAAACCCTTGTTTGTACCGATAGGTGCAGCGAGTGGCATCACGGTAGCAGCACCAGCCTCTTCGAGGTGCTTGCAGAGGGTTGGGTCTGCCTGGCAATATGGCAATACCACGAAACCGAGTTTTACCAGTTTCTCGGTAGCCTTCAGTGTCTCGACAGAGTCTGGAAGAAGATAGCGAGGGTCTGGGTGGATTTCGAGCTTGAGCCAGTTGGTTCCGAAAGCCTCTCGAGCCATCTGTGCTGCGAAGACAGCCTCCTCGGCGTTGCGCACGCCACTGGTGTTAGGAAGGAGCTGGATATTTGGGTTCTGCACGATATGAGAGAGCAGGTCGTCCTGCTTGTCTTCGAGTTCGATACGCTTCATGGCAACGGTTACCATTTCTGTTTCAGAAGCCTTGATGGCTTCTGCCATGAGCTGGTTGTTGTTGAACTTTCCTGTTCCGAGGAAGAGGCGGGAGTTGAACTCTCGTCCTGCAATTACTAATTTTTCCATTTTCTGTTATTCTTATTTTTAAATGTTTGCTTATCTGAATACCTTCATCATTTCCATGATGTCATGGGTTTCTGCCGCCGGATCCTTGGCGTTGAGGATGCAGCCGCTGAGGGCGATGCCGTTAACTCCCGTCTTCATGATTTCGGGGATATCCTCCTTGGTGATGCCACCGATGGCAACGATAGGGATGTGGATGTCTTCTGCCTTCATCTTCTGGATGATTTCCTTATATCCTTCAAGACCGAGGATAGGAGAGAGCTTCTCCTTGGTAGTGGTGAAGCGGAACGGACCGCAACCGATGTAATCGGCACCAGCCTCATAGTGAGCCTTCACATCCTCGAAGGTGTTTGCCGTACCGCCGATGATGAAGTCATCGCCCAGAATCTTGCGGGCTTCGGCAATCGGCATATCGTTCTTGCCCAGATGCACGCCGTCGGCGCCCACCTCTTTCACCAGTTCCACACGGTCGTCGATGATGAAGGTTACATTCATGATCTTGCACCATTCCTTCACCTTGTAGGCGATGGGGCGCACTTCATCATCAGAGGCATCCTTCATGCGGAGCTGAACCCATCCGCAGAGTCCCGTTATCGCCTCGTGAATGCCATCGAGATAGCTCATCTTCTCATTCTGATGAGAGATGAACTGCAGTTGAAATCTGTCTAATGATATTTTAGCCATAGTACTCTAAACATTAAACACTAAACATTATATCCTATCCTCCGCAGAATGCCTTTACAATCACGATGTCGGCACCCTCCTGAATCACGTGGCTTTCCCACTCGTCACGAGGTACCATCTCGTTACTGATGGCTACAGCGCAACCTGTAGCTGGAAGATCAAGTTCCTGGGCAAGTTCCTTGACGGTCTTTGCCTGAATCTCAGTTTCTTTGCTGTTGATGATAACTTTCATAATCTGTTCCTATGTTTACATTTATAAATTTACAATTGTCAACACGGGGGTATGCCTGATGAAAGCAAAGGGGTTGTAGAGAAGCAAGAGTAGGTTGCATTTATCTCTGCCTGGGTGTAAACGATCTATCATATTTCCTGCGCCAGCATTACCTGTTTCAGGTTCAATGGGTATAATCTCAGCCGATTGCTCAGCACCCCCGTGATAATTATAGATGCAAAAGTATAGATAATTTCCGAATTATCGTAGAAAAGGCGGATTATTTAATCTATATTAACGCAGAAGGTAGGCTGTATTAACACAAGGGGTATAATCTATCCCTGCTGGAATCTCTGTAGGCCAACAACGAAAAAAGCGTGCCGGTAAGTAAATACCAGCACGCTTCCTTTATATTTCAAGTGATTATGCGCAAGCATAACCCTGACTTTTGCAAATAGCTTCGCCATAAATTGACATTGCATTCTTATAGTTTGCAATGAATGCCTTCATGACCTTCTTGATTTCTTTCAACATTGTTTTCATAATCGTTATCCTTTCTTTCTTTTTCGTTAATACTTGAGCCTCACCGGGCTCTTCTTTCATTCTCTTTCCTACAAGGGGATGGAGTAATTACTTACCCATCTCGATGTGGTTGTTAACATTGATTGCCTTAGCAATCATAATTGCTACTACTGCGAGTGCCATTACTGTTGTCATCATAATTTGTTTCCTTTCTCAATCTTTGTGGAGCCGTCGCATTTTCGGTCTCCTGTTCTACATGTTATCCTTTTACAATCTCTCTTACCTGAAACCTTCCATCTCCTGTACTTGAGATTTCTCATCTTTTTTTATATATATAAGACTTCTCATCTCGCATACTCAAGATCTCTTGTTTCATCTTTACGAGTGCAAAGGTAATGCCTTTTTTTTGAATTCGGGTAACAAATGGGTGACAAAATGATGAAAGAAAGCGATTTTTTGATACAAGTCAAATACTGGCAGTCAGCCTCTTGACGCAGGTCAACTACTGTCAGTCTCTTACTTTACATACTTCAGAATCTCCTTGCTTTTTCTGCCTTTTTTGGCAGGAAGTGGCATAAATCCCTCGGTAAGTCCCGTTTTGTCGGTCATCGCCTGGAATACGGAGGCGGCATAGCTGTCGAGTTTCAGCTTCTTCAGTTCCTCGTTGATAGCATCCTCGTCATAATCGTCTGCATATAATAAGGTATGCAGGTCGTCGAGATACTTCTGTGGGATGTTCCTATGCGGCATTCTGCTCTGAATCTGCATAATCTGGGCGATGATGGCATGCTGGGTCTGCTGGGCGATGGCTTCTGCCTTTCTGTGCTCGAAGTCGGCGAGGGTAGAGGCATCCGTCTCCTGCCAGTCTTCCATCGTACCTTCTTCGGTGATGAGATGACTGTAGCCGAAGTATCTGATGAGGGTGATGTGCTTGTTCCATCCGAGTTTCTCCAGATAGGCTTTCTCCAATGGGGTGGTGGCGATGATGAGGTCTGAGTGCCTGTACATCGCCTTCTGGTACATCAGGGTCTGCAGACTGCGCTTGAAATGCGGATTTCGGCAGTTGCGCTCTGAGAGGTCGCCGAGTGGACAAACGATGTAGGGGATGCCCATCTTGCGAGACATTCTGGCGAGCTGGGCACCTTGTCTTGTCCATGCTCCCAGTATCATCACGATATCGGCATCTACCAGGTTACTGGTGATGTCGAACTTCTGCTGCAGCGCTTCGATGTAAGGAAGATACATCTTCAGCGTCTTCTTATGTTTGGAAATGAACAAATATACTTTCATCGTTATTTTAAGTTTGCTTGTTGATTCTAAAATCCTACAGTTTATGACTGGTGAAGTCGTTCTTGTCTGCGCGCCAGTATCTTATCTTGTTGGCAAGATTTCTCCAGATGATGCCATACTCATAGAATGGCAGCTTCAGGATTGAGATGTCATCGTCGAAATGCTTGATGGCCTTGTGGGCGATGACGGTGCGGAGAATCAGGAGTAGAAGCAGGGCGAAACCTGCAATGCCTGTCAGGATCCAGTCTTGCATCAGGATGGCGTATGCCAGGGTGACCAGCGAGGCGATGAGGCTGAGGTGAGGGAAGAGATGATCCATTGCCATCAGCGACATCATCGACTTGGCTCTGGTCAGACTCTTGCGGGATGCCTGGAGGTAAAGGTGGGCATTGTGCCATGCCTTGTCGGTTGGTTCATCATGGATGAGCCATGCATCGCAGTCGAGCTCTACGGCTGTATCTCCGTAGGCAGCATACTTGTTGACCAGGAAGTCATATTCTCCGCGCACATACTCCAGGTTGCCCTGATAGCCCTGCTCGCGCATGAAATCGCTCTTGCGGAAGGCTACGTTTGGCATGTGGGTGCGGTAGCCGTAGCTATGCTGGGCACGGCGGAGCAGATAGAATGCCTTGCGGATGCTGTCGAATCGGCGAACACCCTTGGTTGCTTCGTCTAAAGCTACATAGCCCAGAACCAGATGGTTAGGCTCCTGGCAGTTGCGGGTCATCGTATAGAGCCACTTGTCGTTGGATGGGGTGCAGGTAGGTTCGGTGAGGATGATCCACTCATACTTGGCAGCCTTCACGCCCAGTGTAATCTGCAGCTTCTTTCTGCTCATATAGCGGGAGCTCTCAGGGATATATGTATAATATAGGTGAGAATTCTCGGCTGCCATGCGCTTCAGATAATCCTGGGTCTCACCATCGGTGCTCTGACAAACCACGATTACCTGATAATCGGCAGGATATTTCTGCTGTAGGAACATCTGTAGATTATGCTCCAGTTCATAGAGATTGTCGTGAGCGGTGATAATCACCGAGATAGGTTCTCTAGATTCCAAGGATTCCTCCTCGTCAGTAAAACGCAACGAGCGCAGAAATGGATTTATCAGCGATCCGAGAACCGCCAATAAAACCACCACTGCGCCTGCTATTATAGTAGTTGTACTAATGATCATCATATTCTTTTTCTCGTAATATAGAAAGCTAGAGAAAGGAGAATCCTATAAACTCTTAACTTTTAACTTTCAACTATATTAAAAGTCTTCTGTAATATACCCCTTTGGCAACTGGCGACAGTTATACTGGCTCGCCATAATCTCACCATAGGCTCCGGCTGAGCGTAGGGCGATGAGGTCGCCGCGATGGGCTTTATTGATGTCGACAGCCTTGCCGAAGACATCGCTTGATTCGCAGATTGGACCTACAACGTCGTAAGTTTCTACAGGTTCATCGCTTGAGATGTTTTCAATCTTATGGTAAGCCTGATAGAGAGCAGGACGGATAAGGTCGGTCATTCCTGCATCCACAATGGCAAACTGCTTGGCTGTGCCCTGCTTGATGTAGAGTGTCTTGGTGATGAGAGAACCCATCTGACCCACTACGGCGCGGCCCAACTCAAAGTGAAGCTTCTGACCATCGCGCAACTTCAGTTTCTTTGCGTATGTATCGAAATAATCCTTGAAATTAGGGATTGGCTGTCGGTTTGGATGATTATAGTCAATGCCCAATCCGCCTCCCACATTGATGTTCTTCACAACGATGTGATGTGCTTCAAGCTGGTTCTGAAGTTCGTTGATACGGTTGCAGAGTGCCTCGAAATCCCCCATGTCGAGGATCTGGCTTCCGATGTGGAAGTGTATGAGCCGCAGGCAGTCGTGCAGCCCCATCTCGTCGATCTTGTTGAGTGCTGTGAGCAACTCTGCGCTTGTCAGACCAAACTTGGATGCATCGCCGCCACTGTCAGCCCACTTGCCAGAGCCTGATGAGGCCAACTTGATACGTATTCCGATATTGGGTCTTACGTTGAGTTTTTTGGCAGTCTTGGCAATGATATCGAGCTCGTTGAGTTTTTCTACTACGATGAAGATACGCTTACCCATCTTCTGTGCGA
>OHXE01000134.1_pt1 | contig 19088 bp, 17 predicted proteins | sample 1579981 | NCBI WGS metagenome assembly OHXE01 (sample SAMEA3882505, study PRJEB24775) | human gut metagenome | biome: human-associated habitat; feature: intestine environment; material: feces | place: Netherlands | collected 2009/2010 | reverse complement strand
ATATGGCAGATAATATAGAACATCAAGATAAAGGAGAACTGGTCGCAAATTGTGACCAGTTGGTTGGTGTTGACAATATAGAGCCTCTAATAAAAATCATTAGAGGACAACAAGTTATGCTTGACCGTGACCTTGCCACACTTTATGGCGTTGAAACAAAGCGTCTTAATGAGCAAGTAAAACGTAATATTAAACGATTTCCAGAAGATTTCATGTTTCAATTGACCAAGGACGAATGTTTAAGGTCGCAAATTGCGACCTTAAACGAAGGACGCGGACAACATTTGAAATACATGCCTTACGTATTTACTGAAAACGGAGTCGCTATGCTTAGTAGTATTTTACGTTCTGACACTGCGATTGAGGTGAATATTCGAATAATGCGAGCTTTCACTTCAATGCGCAAATTTATGATGCCTACACTTTCGTGTCCGACTTGATTAAGAGTGCGAAGAAACGTATTGTCCTTATCGACAACTATGTTGACGAGACTGTACAGACATTGCTCAATAAAAGAGATAATAACGTGTCTGCAATCATCTACACTCAGCAGATAAGCCGTCAGTTCCAACTCGACATAGACCGTCATAATGCTCAATATGCACCGATTGATGTTGAAACATTCCGTTTATCACATGACCGCTTCCTTTGTATAGACGATGATGTATATCACATAGGTGCATCCATTAAGGACTTAGGCAAAAAGTGTTTTGGTTTCTCCAAGATGGCAACAAAATAGTTCAAAGAGCGAATCGCCCCACTTTGGGGCTATATTTAGGCTACAGGAGGCATTTTACGTTGCATAAACAACTCGTTCGCCAACTGGTTGTCAGAGTTAGTTAACGCCGAGGATTGCATAAAGGCTTTCCAAGGCATATGTTTAATTCAAATTTAATCCACTTTTAAAGTGGAGTCATGGATAAAATCATATAGAATAAAGATGAAGGAATTAGTGGGTATTATATTATTGACAGTTTTGGTAGTATTTGGTTCATGCAACTCCAATACTAATGTGTCTCTTGTGGGAACATCTCCGCAACTATTTGGTGTACGCCAAGTAAGCTCAGGTAATCCTGGCTATAGAAATAGAGAGTTGTTCATAAACGAATTGGAAAAAAAGTGTAAATATCCTATTGAGTTTCAAAAAAATAATTTGGAAGCATACGTTGCTGTTGAATACAAGACAGACCAACGAGGATATATTGTAAAAAAAAGAGTGGTTATTTGCGACAATAAAAAATTCAAAAAGATAACATTGGATATATTCGACGAAGTTAAAACTCTCAAAATAGCCACAACAGAGAAAATAGATACAATCTACTTCCAATACAAGATACAAGGTTCACCAACTTTAATCCATTCAAAAGTAGATGTCAAGATTATCGGCTATGGCAGCAATAATAAATCAATTTTAATGAAGTAACTCGATTTATCATAATTCACTACTGTCCAATAAAAAAGGCAATTCAATAATAGAATTTTTAAGTCTTTGATGAAGGTGGTGAACAAGGACTACTATGTTCTCACGAACAACACAAAACCGACTGAGCCAAGAACGTATCGCAACTATTTTAACAAGCTATTGAAGCAGTTGGATATTCCGCGATTAAAATTCCATGGGCTACGCCACAGTTTTGCTACTCGCTGTATTGAGAGTCATTGCGATTACAAGACTGTGAGTGTTCTTTTGGGGTTACCGTTAGAACGTTCTAACGTTTGTTCAAATGAATGATATACATATAAACATATATACAATACTTTCTGTCTATATATCAATACGACAATGAATCAGTACGTCAGTAAGTCATTATCATATTTGCAAATCAATACTTACCGATAGGTTGATTCAGATACTCGACTTTGGAGAGGTATCTACCGATAGGCAAGTGCTTTCGAGAGTAACTCGAAAGGTTTTGAGTAACTCAAAACATAACTTGCTATCGTCAGATACCTCGATTTTTCAAATCATCTCAGAGTCTGAAACCACGTTGCCTTTTAGGATTGCGGAAACGTGGTTGAGGCTCGTCAACAATTTCGAGTTTGAAGAAATCTATCAACTTCCGAATGGCAGGATTCTGTTTGATGAGGGCTTGAAGTTTTGCTTCTGCAGGCTTGATTTTGAGCAAATAATCAGCAATGTCTAAGCCTTTAGCTTTATCTTCTTCGCAAGCTTGATGCTCTAAAAAGTCGAAAAGCGTTGCACGGATGCCGAGAGCTTGCATCATTGGCAGCTTATCTTGCCAAACTGTTGTCGCTCCCAAATCAGGGAATAAGACCACATCTCTGTTTTTCAGAACAGATAACGACTTCGTGTTAAAGCAACCATTCTTACCACCACTTGCTATCCATAAGAATTGAGGAAGATAGTAGGAGGCTATCAAGGCTGTCTTCTCACTTTCAACCAATGCTATAGGCTTGGTCTTGGCTACATTGATAAGATGCTCACCAAAGAAGCATTGACAGAGATTGAAATCCTTGTGGGGGATAAGCGAGTGTACCCATGAAACATGGCTGTATGGTTCTTTTACTCGCTTACCTGTCTCTGGATTATAGAGCATTACCTTACCAGTTCTCACCTTGCCTTGATTGTCAACTTGCCAAAATACCGTGGCACCAGTCCAGTGTTTGGAAGTTCCGACATGATATTTCTCCATCAAAGAAAGAGTAGCTGTTTCACCGAATTGAGAAGATAGAAACAAGAAAAGGTTGTTTGCCTCATAACATTTAAGAGAACTTCGCATGATGTTCTCGTCTATATAAGAAGTGGGTAATGGCTTCGGCATTTCTCTCTTCTTATATGAAATAGTCTCATCCTTTGTGAATGTCTCATTCTTCTCGGGATTCTTCTCAAAAAAATCCTTGGGAGTGAAGTGATAACCACAACTTTGCTCATGGTTGCAACGACCCACGTAAGGAGGAAACTCTATCTTCCCTTCTGTGTCAATATATCGGGCGAAGCTACGTTTCTTATGACATTCTGGACATGTATGTCGGGTAGCGATGCCTTTGTATGGCTCTAATATGAATCTATGTGTACTCATTTCATTTCTTTTTTATGTGGCGGTTCTGTCGGTTTTGTCGCTTTTGGTATTAAAACCGTCAAAAGCGACAAAACCGACAATACCGTCACGAGTTAATCTTTGAATATTCTCCATGCTTCTCTTTGCGAAATAGGACTCCGATGTTATCATTCAGAAATCTTTCCAATGTCCTTGACTTCATGTCGTTCTCTTTGGCGACATCATGAGCTTGGGCCGTGGTGAATGTTGCAGGAAGATGGTTGACGATTGCTTGTTGTTGAGCGGTGAGCATATTCTCGTTGAGGATATTTTGCACTGATATGGCAGAGTTCTTGAAATACTCTGTCAATCGGATGGCTCGCTCTACACTCAGCAGGTCGATGGCTTCCTTATCACATTCTCCACACGTCCATCGTGCCAATTGAATGATCAGACAGAAACGGATGATGTATATCTCCAACTTGCAATAGATGCTGACAATGGTATCATTTGTTTCATTGTCGCATTGCTCGGAGAAATGATGCTGCCATTCATAGAGCCTTGCCTTAGCTTCTTCAGTGAATGATAAGACATGAGGCTCGATTTCCTGTTGCTCATTTATTGGACACTCCATATCAATAAGGTGTTGAATGATGGCTTGCCAATCTCGCTCTATATTATCGGGCAACTCTCGGTCACTCCATCTCGCTTTCTGCTGAAGGTTAGGCATGACGAACAAAATGCGATCGATGAAGCCGTTGCTGGAGCGTTCGCCTTTCGCCAACTCACTAAGTATCTTCTTTTGGATGGTTCCGATTACTGAGATATAGGGGCGTTTAATGAAAATGGAACTCTTGGAACTTCTTCTGTCTGATATGGTTGTCTTGGCGCTAAAGACAGATAACCAGAACTGTTCCTCTGAACCATTGTTATAGCGGTTGAAGTTCTTGAACCATGCAGACAACTCGTCTGTCCATAGGCATAAACCCCTCTTGTTCTGCGCATGAATATAGCTCAAGCCTTCTGGTGTGACATCAGAGACCAAGAAACGTTTGCGTACAGGTTCTTGCGGAAATCCATCCTCTCCATTTTCAATGCGTTCTTTGCGAGACATGCACATCTTTTCCTCAAACTTACTGTATTGCTCCTCGAACAACTTGTTTTGCTCATAGTCGTAATCGAGGAATGGCTTCATAGCGAAGCTTAGTGGGTGGCTCTTGTTGGCTCCTGGTCTTCCGATAAGAGCCATGTATAAGATAGGACTTTCAAGCCAACCTTGTTTCATCTGTGCCAAGTGCGTGTTGCCGATACCAACAGCCAATGCAGTGAGTATGGCTGCTGATATATAGTCGGTAGGAAAACTGTGGCATTCGTGTACCTCCTTGATGATTCTCTGAATCTTGGCAGGAAAGATGCTTACGGGAAACTGGCTTCCTGATAGGCGAGTACTCATATCAATAGCCTTATCCATGATAATCATTGGATTGATGGAAGTTTCCTTATTGTTATTTAAAGCTGTCATTTGGCATAGAGTTAAAAATTATACATTGACTTGGGTTTGCGCTTCATTCCACCTTGCATGGCTTTTAGCATTTCAGAATGGTTCTGCTCCTTAGTAGCTTTTCGACCATTCTCAATCCATGCAAGCAGCTCATCCTTATAGAAGTATAGCTTCTTACCTTTTTTATAGGATGGCAGAATGCCTTGGTTAACCAATCGATAAATGGTTGGCTTCGACTTCATTATAATAATAGCAGCCTCATCAATCTCAACCAATATATGGTTATTTGCTGATGATGTAGGTTGAAGTGCTGATACCATTTGCTTCAACTCGATAACTTGTTCTGTTAAATAAGATACCGCTTGTGGTAACTTATCAAAGGTGATACTTTCATTTATCATATCTGTTCATTTTTTATTATTCGGGTACAAAGTAAATGAGTTATGTAATGGGGATAAATATCACTGAGATATAACCTCTGAATAACTGCTCAATGCTTATCAGCAACAATAATGTGTCTTGATTCCGCCTTGAACATCTAAGCTTGGTAGTAATTCAATGATACAGGTACCTTCCATTCTTAACTTCCTTATAATAGTGGATATTTCCACATCAACCAATGCATCTGCAAAAACTTGTTTTATAAAGGTTGCTGTATCAATGCCTTTCTTTTTGAAGAGATTTCCTATATTCCAAGCATAATGCATTAAGTCAATAGTACGAATAGCCTTGTCAACAATCAATGAATGATGTCTCATGTGTGTAGAGGCACAACACTGGAAAATAGCGATGTTGTCACAAAGTTGGTTCAAATGCTCCTCCCTCATGTAGGCAGCAAAAGTTCTTCTGGTATAATCGATAGCTGAGTTTAACAAGACCTTTTCCTTTTTGGCTTTGTCTTCCAATGCTTCCTGTCTCAACTGTTCATAGCTTGTAATACAAGAAGAGGCTTCATCTGCATAGACGAAAGTTACATCTTCCAAGTTTAGCTCTTCCCCCTCGTCATATGTATTTGTTTCATTGATGGAAATAGAAGACAGACGCTTTCTTTCTGTATTGTTTACTATATTACAAAGGATATGCTTAAACCATGGGGTAAGCAATCGAACGATACTATCTAATGCATGGAGATAAACAACCATCAGTATGGTGGTTGAGATAACGAACGTCAAGTTGCAGCAAAAGGTGTCTACACCATATTGCATAGCTTCGTTGCGAACAAGTGCACCAATGATAGACATTGCACACAAAACCAATAAATGCTGTGTCAAAAATTCTTTTTTAAACTGTTTCATATTGCGTATTATTAATCATTTGTGGCGCAAAAATAGGAAAAACAGCAGAAACAGACACGTGACTCACGCGTGACTCACGTAAAACTTTTAGGAGCCTTTAACTAAAAAGCCCGATATTGAACATTTTTTCAATATCGGGCACCATGAAATGAATGCAATGGCTTTATTTAAGAGAAATCTTATTTGCTGTCTCTCTTTTCTTTGCGTTCACGAGGTCGGCATATATCTGTGTTGTGCTTACATTCTTATGGGTAAGCATCTTCGAAACCGTGTAAATGTCTGTGCCTAAGGCGATTTGGATTGTTGCATACGAGTGCCGGAAGCAATGGAATGAAAAAGGCTTGGTGATTCCTGCCTTCTTCAACCATGCTTTCAGGGGATGGTTAATCATGCTGCGCTTCAATCCCTTGAACACGATACCCGTGCTTGGTTCACCACATAGTTCGTATGCCTCGTTGCTGATAGGCAAGGTTGCCTCGGTCTGAGTCTTCTGGGTACGAATACGCAAGCAATAGCCTTGGTCGGGAGCTATCTCGAAGTCTTCCCAACGCAATTTTAAGATGTCGCTGATTCGCAATCCTGTGAGGCAAGCAAAGAGGGAGGCAGACTTCAGTACAGGTATATCGCAAGGAGTAGCTGCCAACTGCTTTACTTCATCGAGGGTAAGAAACTCCTTCTTTACATCTTGTGGCTCAATCTTGTCCAGATAGTCATTGATGTTCTCACGTAGCCACTTGTCACGATAGGCGATTTTTAAGAGACCACGGAAAGTAGAATAGTAACCTGCTGCAGAGTTGAGAGATACCTTTTGTTTTGTTCGATTCAACTGATTTGCATTCAGAAGATACTCTCTGAACTTTTTGCAAAGTTCCACTGTCACATCTCCAAATGTACAATGACCTTGAACAAATTTGAAGAAATGCTTGTAGACACATGTCCACTTGTCATCTTTCTTATGTGTCATCTTCTCAAAGTATGCCAAAAAATCAGCTTTCTGTCGTGTTTTGTCCAAAAAACCAAATTCTTCATTGATGAGTGATTGGGTTCTGATACAACGGATGGCCTCTGCTTTGTTGAGCATATCTGTATTAAACTCACGTTCCATCTCATTCTTTGGATGAGCATAGATATAGATACCTAAATATTCCCTGCGACTCATTTGCATAGTCTCAGGGTTGCGTACTGGTGGATAGAAATCCAAATAAAGAGAAATACGGTCGTTTTTAATCGCTCTTTGGCGAAGAGAAACTCTTGTACATGTATTTACCATGATGTTTACTTTTTATAATGTGATACTTATGTTTCATATATGATCCCGTATTAAGAGATCTTTGAAATCGATTGCAAAATAATAGAGTTATGTAATGGGGTACAACTTAACCTTTTGATAACCGCTAAATAACCTTAGGTTTGCCGATAGCTTTCTCTAAATCTCGCTTGGAAATCTTGATATACTTGCCAATCTTCACCTTTTCAATAGCGTATTTCTTGATACGCTTATAAATCTGGTCCTGACTTAAACCATACAACTTCATGGCCTCCGGTATTGTATAATAAAGTTGGTCTTCTACGGATTCACCTTTTGCCAATTGTACATGACGCTTGGAATACAGAACATTGTTACCTTCCATTTTTCTTGGAATAGCATTGTGACTAACGAAACTATATACAGCTGTTTTCGTCATACAATATTTCTGTTGAATGTCCATAACAGTCATCCATTCACTGATGGTTGGATCTGGAGACAAGTGTGCAAAATAATCATCCACCTCTTTCTTGTTCCAATATACTCTTCCTTGTATGGATATTCTTGAAATCTTGACTTTCTTGACTATCTCATAGATGGCGGTCTCGTAAGTGTTGTGGACTTCTGCAATTTCCTTGGCAGAGTAATATTCTGGAACAGGTAGCTCTCGGTTTGCATGAACTGCTTCTTTTGAAGCACTTTTTTTTGTGGTGTATGGCAAACTATCAACAAGATAATCTATATCTCGCTTTCTGATTAAAGATAAACGAGAAGTAATCTTGGATGCTCGCAACTTACCACTATACACCATATTATATATGGTCTGTCTGCTTAGTCCCAAAAGTATAGCGACCTCTTGAATAGTGAGGTATTCTTTCACGAGGATTTCAGACATGGATTTCTCGGAAGCTTTTCGGTGGCTCATTGTCTCAGCCATCTTTACTTTCTCCTCACGTCTTGCTGCCTTATAGGCATAACTGTTGCATTGCTTGGAGCAATAACGAGTTGTGGATTTTGATGCATAGAAGCTCTTCCCACAATACTCGCAAATTTTTAGAATTCTTTCTTTGCTTGCTGTCATTTGTACGCTTTTTATACTTATATACTTAATTTATTGTAGAAAAAGTCGTCTGTCATTACCCCGTTTTCTTTCAATAGTCTTATATCATCGTCCATCATTGTCCAAAACTCTCGGCAATCTTGCACTCATTTGCCAAAAATGGAGTCTCAAATTATTACTTTTGAAAAGTGGAGGTACAAGAGCGGTACAAAAAGGTGCTAAAAAAGCCTTACCATTGATTATAACCAATAGTAAGGCTAAAAAGAAAGGTGCTCATTTTGAGCACCTTAACTATCATTTGTTGTCGATATTAATCGTTGCTTATCACGACTTACTTTCCGATGCAGAAGTGCTTGAAGATATTGTTCAGCGTTTCCTGGCTGCTGATCTGGCCGCCGGTGATTTCTCCCAGCTCCTCCAGTACCATTTTCAAATCCTCGGCGATGATGTCGCCGCTCATTCCCATTTCCATCGACTCCAATACTCGGGAGAGGGAATCCTGGGCACGGAGAAGTGCCTCGTAGTGGCGGGCACTCGTAATGATGACGTCGTTCTCGGTAATCTCCGGAATATCAGCGGCTTTTACCAATGCCTGCTCCAGGGATGAAACGTTCTCGCCCGTGCGGGCACTGATAAAGAGTGGGGATTCTGCTTCAGTGGATTCTGTTTCGCAGGAATCTGAACCGCCGGAATGAGTGAACTTATCGAGCTCAAGCTTTTCACCCTCCAGCTTATCCATCTTATTGAATACCACCAGCAGCTTCTTGCCCTGGTTCTTCTGCTTCATCTCCTCGATTTCTGAGACCGATGGCTGCTCGTCCAATAGCCAGATTACAATCTTCGCCTCTTCCATCTTCTGGAAGGTGCGCTCTATTCCGATGTTCTCTACCACATCATCCGTCTTGCGGATTCCTGCCGTATCTATGAAGCGGAAGGTGATTCCGTCGATGAGAGTGGTGTCTTCGATTACGTCTCGGGTGGTTCCGTGAATGTCGCTCACGATGGCTTTTTCCTCGTGGAGCAGACGGTTGAGCAGGGTGCTCTTGCCCACATTCGTCTTGCCTACGATGGCTACGGCTACTCCCTGCTTCAGGGCATTGCCGGTTTCGAAGGAGTGGGCGAGGGTGGTAATCTTGTGATTGATTTCTTCGGCTAGTGCCTGGAGTTCGCTGCGGTCGGCAAACTCCAGTTCTTCGTGGTCGCTGAAGTCGAGCTCCAACTCCAGGAGCGAAGTCATCTTTAATAATTTTTCGCGAAGGAGGGAGAGCTCGTTGCTGAAATGACCCTTCAGTTGGCTGAGCGCCATCTTGTGGGTTGCCTTGTTGGTAGAGGCGATGAGATCAGCTACGGCTTCTGCCTGAGAGAGGTCCATCTTGCCGTTGAGATATGCACGACGGGTGTATTCGCCCGGTTCTGCCTGGCGACATCCTACCTCTGTAAAGCGATGGAGAACCTGCTGAAGAATGTATCGGCTGCCATGACAGGAAATCTCGGTGGAGTTCTCGCCTGTATAACTGTGGGGTGCACGGAACACGCTCACCAGTACATCATCGATGGTGTTGCCATCCTTATCCTTGATTTCTCCATAATGCAGGGTGTAGGGCTTGGCTTCTTCCAGGGATTTGCCGTTGGCTGACTGGAAGATTTTGTCGGTGAGGGTAATGGCGTCGGAGCCGCTGAGTCGGATGATTCCGATTGCACCGCCAGCTGGGGTTGCCAGGGCGCAGATACATTCTTCTTGATTCATTTTTCTTTTACTTTAAATTCTGTCTAATACTACTTTTATCAAGTTGTCGATGGTGCTCTTATAGCCTGTGTTGGCACTGAGGGCACGGCGATTGGCGATGACCATACAGCAGGTGAGTGCCTTATGGCCTAAGAGAAGAGAAAGACCAGCCAGGGCTGAACTCTCCATCTCAAAGTTGTTGACGCGCAAGCCTTTATACTCGAATGCTTCAATCTTCTGGTTAAGTTCCGGGTCGGCAAGCGGGGCACGGAGCTCTCTGCCCTGAGGACCGTAGAATCCGCCGCAGGCGATGGTGATTCCGCGAACCATGTCGTCGCCGGCAATCTGATTGAGCAGTTCCGGGTCGTTGTTCACGCAATATGGATTGCCAATCTGGTCGTTCCACTTCACCTGGCGCTTGAACTCAGCCTCTGTCTCGAGGTCGCAGATTTCGTTGCGGCGGGCATAGAAGTTGATGAGTCCATCGAAACCGATGCTCTTCTGTGAAGCGACGAAGGTTCCTGCAGGACAGTTGAGCTGCAGTCCGCCGCAGGTTCCGATGCGCACGAGTGTGAGGGTAGTGTGCTCCGGTTTCTCGGTGCGGGTAGTGAAGTCGATGTTCTTCAGCGCATCCAGCTCGTTGACCACGATGTCAATATTATCGCATCCTATACCGGTGCTCTGCACGGTGATTCTCTTGCCTTTATATGTACCGGTGATGGCGTGGAATTCGCGGCTGGAAACCTCGCACTCCTTCTCCTCGAAGTGGGATGCTACGAGGGCTACGCGACCTGGGTCGCCTACGAGGATTACTTTATCCGCCACCTGCTCCGGGCGTAAATGGAGGTGGAAGCAACTTCCATCTTCATTGATGATGAGTTCTGATTCTGCAAAATATTTGCTCATAATCTTTATGTTTTGATGGTTATAAATTATTATATGAAGAGATGGGGAGTTAAAAGGAGTAAAGGAGCTAAAGGAGTTAAGACAACAGTCTTTTGGGCGTAGTTTTAAGCTACATGACAATCGTCTAAACTCCTTAACTCCTTTAACTCCTTAAAATTCCTTTAACTCCTTCCTTACTTCTGAACAGGAATCTTCTTGACGCGGCGCTCATGACGGCCACCCTCGAAGGTAGCTTTGAAGAACTCGTCGAGGATAGCCTCGGCGGTCTTGTTGTCGATGAAACGTCCTGGAAGTACCAATACATTGGCATCATTGTGCTGACGAACGAGATGAGCAATCTCCTTGCACCATGCCAAACCGGCACGTACACCCTGATGCTTGTTCAAAGTCATGGCGATTCCCTCGCCACTGCCGCAAATGCCGATACCTGGATAAACCTCGCCGCTCTCAATGCCTTCGCCGAGCGCATGGCCGAAGTCAGGATAGTCAACACTTGCATCGCTGTATGTACCGTAATCCTTTACAGGATAACCCTTCTTCTCCAAATATTCCAATACGAACTGCTTCAATGGAAAACCTGCATGGTCGCATGCAATACCAACTGTCTTTACTTCCATAATACTTTAAATTTTTAAGTGAAGAAACCGGGGGAAACCCTTATCCTTCACAAGGTTAATATTAAAAGATTGAAAGGAGTCAGATGCCAGAAATGGAAATCTGCCATCCGGCAAAATCTCCAACTCCAGCTTCCAACTCCTGTTTAGTTTATGCTAATTAAGCCTCAGCCAAGAAAGCCTTTACCTGCTTGTAAACGTTCTCGCCTGTGTAGCCGAGCTTCTCATCGAGCACCTTGTAAGGAGCAGAGAAACCGAAGCTCTCCATGCCCCAAACCTTACCATTAGCACCTACGAGACCCTGGAGTGTTACAGGAAGACCAGCAGTCATACCGAAGATCTTAGCGTTCTTTGGCAATACGCTCTCCTGATACTCCTTGCTCTGACCACGGAACAAGCCCTCTGATGGAGCACTTACCACGCGAACCTTGATGCCGTCGGCACGCAAAGCCTCGCAACCAGCCTCCAATGTAGAAACCTCAGAACCGCTTGCTACGAGGATAACGTCTGGATTCTCGTCGCTGCCTGCTACGATGTAAGCACCCTTAGCAGCCTGCTCGTAGTCTGTACCCTCTGGCAACTTAGCGATGCCCTGGCGAGAGAAGATGAGCGCTGTAGGAGTCTCAACATTCTCCATAGCGAGCTTCCAGCAAACTGTAGTCTCGTCAGCATCAGCTGGACGGAATACGCGAACGCTGTCCTTGCCTGCGTGGTTCTTCAACTTCTCCATCAAGCGAATCTGTGCCTCCTGCTCAACTGGCTCGTGAGTAGGTCCGTCCTCACCAACGCGGAATGCATCGTGAGTCCAGATAAACTTAACAGGAACCTGCATCAAGGCAGCGAGACGAACAGCTGGCTTCATATAATCAGAGAATACGAAGAATGTACCCATTGCTGCAACCACACCACCGTGGAGCATCATACCAATACACATATCAGCCATTGTCAACTCAGCAACACCTGCCTGGAAGAAAGCACCTGAGAAATCACCGCGAACGATGCTCTTGGTCTTCTTCAAGAAACCGTCTGTCTTATCTGAGTTAGAAAGGTCAGCAGATGCACAGATCATGTTAGGAACCTGCTCTGCCAAAACTCCGAGACAAGCAGCAGAAGCAGCACGAGTAGCTGAACCAGCCTTCTGCTCAACCTTGCTCCAATCTACCTTAGGAGCCTTGCCGCTGAACCACTCATCCATCTGAGCAGCCTTCTCAGGGTTAGCCTTGCGCCACTCAGCCTCTGCAGCCTTGCGCTCAGCAACAATCTTCTTCAACTCCTCTGCACGCTTAGCATAGATCTCCTTTACATCGTCGAAGATAACGAATGCATTCTCAGGATCACCACCGAGGTGCTTGATAGTGTTAACGTAAGCGTCGCCACCGAGAGGAGCACCGTGAGTATTGATGCAAGCCTCGTAGCTTGTGCCGTCTGCGCGGAGAGCACCCTTACCCATTACGGTCTTACCGATGATGAGGGTAGGGCGATCCTGCTCCTTCTGGGCAGCATCGAGAGCCTCACGAATCTGAGCTACGTCGTTACCGTTGATCTTGATGACATTCCAGCCCCAAGCCTTGTACTTCATCTCTGTATCCTCGTTCATTACAACGCCACACTCTGTAGAGAGCTGGATGTCGTTAGAATCGTAGAACATGATGAGGTTGTTCAAACCGAGGTTGCCGGCGATACGACCTACACCCTGAGAGATTTCCTCCTCTACAGCACCATCAGAAATGTATGCGTAGATCTTGTGCTGCATCATGGTTGAACCCAGACGAGCCTCAAGGAACTTCTCTGCAACAGCTGCACCAGCTGCGAGGGCGTGACCCTGACCGAGAGGACCAGATGAGTTCTCAATACCACGCTGAAGGTCGAGCTCTGGGTGACCAGGAGTTACAGAACCCCACTGGCGGAACTGCTTGAGGTCTTCCATTGAGAAGAAACCACGCAAAGCCAAACCAGCATAGAGCATTGGGCTCATGTGACCTGGGTCAAGGAAGAAGCGGTCGCGGCCAGTCCATGTTGGATCTGCTGGATCATAAACCAGGTACTCTGAGAAGAGCACGTTGATGAAGTCAGAACCACCCATAGCACCACCTGGGTGACCAGAGTTTGCCTTTTCTACCATTGAAGCAGCCAAGATACGGATATTATCTGCTGCATGATTCATTACTTTAATGTCGTTCATCATACAAATGTATTTAATATTGTTGTTATTGTTTTTCTGCTGAAACGTTCCGCCCTCTCCCTGTTTAGGCCGAAAGAGGGCTGAAACTGATTGCTTATCAGCCTCTTGCGGAGAAGAGAACTGATGATGTAAGCAATTTACCCTACAAAAGTACTATTTTATTTTCAAAACTACGATAGATTTTGCAGGAATTTTCACTTTCAAGGTGTTTTTCTTCAATTTTGCATCCTTGAATGTTGCTGGCTTCACTACATTCGGGTGCTCGAAATCGTTGAAATCGCTCACCTTCTTGCAGGTAAGAATCTCGCCTGCCACTGTCTTTGGAGCCTTCAGTCCATCGAGGCTGAACACTACCTCCTGAGCCTTATCGAGGCTTACGTTGGCGAGTGAAACCACTACGGTGCCGTCTGCCTTCTTGGCAGCTGATGTAGAAACCACTGGAATCTTTCTGCCGTCCTTGGCGTGAACATCGCCACGAACATCCATAGAATCGCACTTCACGTCCATAGGGAGATAGGTTGCATCCTGGAAGTCCTTGTACATCTTGAACACGTGGTAGGTTGGAGTGAGAACCATGTGACCGGTGCCCTTGGTGTCGGTGAGGATCATAGACTGGAGCACGTTTACCACCTGGGCGATGTTTGCCATCTTGATGCGGTCGGCGTGACGGTGGAACACATTGAGTGTGAGGGCTGCCACGAAAGCATCGCGCATGCAGTTCTGCTGATAGAGGTGACCCTTGATGGTTCCTGGTTCCTCATCCCACCAGGTTCCCCATTCATCTACGAGCAGACCGATCTGCTTCTTAGGGTCAGCCTTGTCCATGATGGCTTCGTGCTTCTTGATCACGTCTTCAATGCCGAGGCATTTGCCCATGGTCCAGTAGTAGTCGTCGTTGCTGAACTTGGTGGCAGAACCCTTGCTGCCGTCCCAGCCGGTTACTGTATAATAATGTAGGGAGATTCCGTTGGCACGGTGACCTACACGGTCCATCAGCACCTTGGTCCAGTTGTAATCGTAGTCGCTGGCTCCTGATGCAATCTTGTAGAGCTCGTTGCCATCATAGTTGCGGCAATATACGGAGTAACGGCGGAAGAGGTCTGAGTAGTACTCTGGGCGCATGTTTCCACCGCATCCCCAGCTCTCGTTGCCCACTCCGAGGTATTTCACCTTCCATGCCTTGTCGCGTCCGTTCTTTCGGCGGAGTTTTGCCATCGGAGTATCGCCGTCGCTGGTCATGTATTCTACCCATTTAGCCAGTTCCTCTACCGTTCCCGAACCTACGTTACCGCTGATGTAAGGCTCGCAGCCCAGCATCTCGCAGAGATTCAGGAACTCGTGGGTTCCGAAGGAGTTGTCCTCGATGGTTCCTCCCCAGTTGTTGTTCTGCATCTTAGGGCGATTCTCACGCGGACCGATTCCGTCCATCCAGTGGTATTCGTCGGCGAAGCATCCTCCAGGCCATCTTAAAACAGGCACTTTCAAGTCCTTGAGAGCTTGGAGCACGTCGTTGCGGTAACCCTGGGTATTAGGAATGTTTGACTCCGGACCTACCCACAGTCCACCATAGATACAGCTACCCAGATGCTCAGCAAACTGTCCGTAGATTTCGCGGTTGATTCTCTGAGTTCCCTGGTTCGCATGGATAGTTCCTGTTACATCCTGAGCCTGAACTGAGAATGCAACCGCTGTAGATAAGAGTGTGGTTGCAAAGAGTTTATTCATCATTCTTATAAGTTTAAATTTTTATTGACTTTTAGAATAATACGTTTGTGGAGGCTGATTCCCCCCACAAACGTATTGATATTTTGTTGCTGAGTCCACTTAAAAGTTAGTTCTTGTTCTCTACAGCTGCCTTTTCGATGGCAAGACCAGCCTTGTAGGTTTCGATGTACTTGTCGAATCCAGCTACGTCTTCTGCTGTAGGTGCGATTTCTACACCTGTATTGCCGGCAAATACCTTCTGGTCGAGATAATCAGCCAGGCTCAACTTCTCTGCATTGTTTACGAGATAGCCTGCGAGCAGGGCAATACCCCAAGCACCACCTTCGCCTGCAGTCTCCATGACAGAGATAGGGGAGTTGATGGCTGCTGCAAGAATGCGCTGACCTACACCCTTGGTCTTGAACAAACCGCCATGACCGGTGATGCGGTCCACCTGCACCTTCTCGTCCTTGAACAATACATCGTTACCAATCTTCAATACAGCTACTGAAGCATAGAGGTTGGCACGCATGAAGTTGGCAAGGTTGAAGTGGTCGTTGGCAGAACGTACGAACATTGGGCGACCCTCAGCCAAACCGGTTACAGGCTCACCGGAGATGTAGTTGTAAGCAATCAAGCCACCGCAATCAGCATCGCCTTCGAGAGCGTGGTTGTAGAGCTTGCCGAATACCTCGTTCATATCTACTGGAACACCGAGCAACTCCTGATATTGCTTGAACAAACCTACCCATGCATTGAGGTCGGAAGTACAGTTGTTGCAGTGAACCATGGCTACAGGGCTGCCGTCTGGAGTAGTCACCATATCAATGACTTCGTAAGGTTTGCTCAAGGCTTTCTCCAACACGATCATAGAGAAAGAAGAAGTACCTGCACTTACGTTACCTGTACGCTGGCGAACAGCGTTGGTAGCCACCATGCCCGTACCAGCATCACCCTCTGGAGGACAGAGAGGAGTACCAGCCTGGAGATTGCCAGATGGGTCGAGCTTCTTCGCTCCTTCCTCGGTAAGAACGCCTGCATCTTCGCCTGCATTCAATACCTCTGGGAGGATGTCGAGAATCTTCCAGCCCAGGTTCTTAGGCTCGATGAGCTTGTCGAACTTAGCCACCATCTCAGCATCGTAGTTGTTGGTGTTGGAATCGATAGGGAGCATACCTGATGCGTCGCCTACGCCCAGAACCTTCTTGCCAGTGAGCTGCCAGTGGATGTATCCGGCGAGAGTGGTGAGGAAGTCAATCTTATTGATGTGTTCCTCGCCGTTGAGGATAGCCTGGTAAACGTGAGAGATGCTCCAACGCAATGGGATGTTGAAGTGGAAGAGCTCAGAAAGCTCGGCTGCTGCCTGTGCGGTGTTGGTGTTACGCCAGGTGCGGAAAGGAACGAGGATGTTCTCATCCTTGCCGAAAGCCATGTAGCCGTGCATCATAGCAGAAATACCGATGGCAGCCAACTGCTTGATTTCGCAGTCGTACTCAGCCTTCACGTTCTTGCGGAGGTCAGCGTAGCAATCCTGCAAACCTTTCCAGATTGTGTCGATGCTGTAAGTCCAGAGACCATCAACCAACTGGTTTTCCCACTCAAAGCTACCCTGTGCGATAGGGTTGTTGTCGGTGTCGATCAAGACAGCCTTGATTCTGGTAGAGCCAAACTCGATACCGAGAATGGCCTTACCTGATTCTATAATAGTTTTTGCGCTCATTTCTTATAATACATTAAAAATTATCTCAACGCCTTGTTGAGCATATAATAAATCTCGTTGTTGCGGAGCTGCTGCTTGAAGCTGCTGATAGTTGTGTTCTTGTCGATGTTGACGAACTCAATACCCAGGATCTCGCAGAAGTCCTCCCAGTACTCAGCAGTGATGTCGTAAGAGAATGCACTGTGGTGAGTACCACCAGCGAGGATCCAGGCACCTGCACCAATCTCGAAGGTTGGCTGTGGAACCCAGAGAGCTGAAGCTACAGGGAGCTTAGGCATTGCCTTTGGCTCGATGCACTCTACCTCACTTGCGATGAGACGGAAACGGTTGCCGAGGTCAACTACAGTTGCCTTAACACCCTTACCTGTCTTAGATGTGAATACCAAACGGGCAGTCTGCTGCTTGCGGATACCGATGCCGAGGAAGTGAACCTCGAGCTTTGGCTTGTCTGTTGCAATCAATGGGCAAACCTCGAGCATGTGGCTCTGGAGGCTAGATGTGCGGTCGGCAGCGAAGTTGAGTGTGTAGTCCTCGAGGAATGAGCAACCCTTCTCCAAGCCCTGGTTCATTACCCAGAGTGTGCGGTAGAGGCAAGCTGTCTTCCAGTCACCCTCTGCACCGAAACCGTAACCCTCTGCCATCAGGCGCTGTGAAGCCAAACCAGGAATCTGGTCGAAACCACAGAAGTTAGGATCGTCGATGTCTGCATCGCCGAGGTCATCGAAGTTGGTTGTGAATGCTACTGCGTTCTCATCCTTCAATACGCGACGGAGAGCGATCTCAGCCTTAGCAGCGTTCTTCACCTTCTCCCAGTAAACTTCCTCGCCAGACTCATCAATCTTGATAGTATATTCCTTCTTGTACTCCTCAACGAGAGCATCAGCCTCTGCATCAGTTACCTTCTTGAAGTACTCCATGAGTGAAGATACTGGGTAGTAATCTACGTGGTAACCCATGCGCTGCTCGAACTCTACGCGGTCGCCATCTGTTACGGCTACATTGTTCATGTTCATACCGAACATGAGGCAGCGTACGTTGTGAGCATCAGCAACACCTGCAGCTACGCGAGCCCATGTTGCAATCTGCTTCTGAGCCTCTTCGCTCTTCCAGTAACCTACAACTACCTTTCTAGGGATGCGCATACGGGTGCAGATGTGACCGAACTCGATGTCGCCGTGAGCAGACTGGTTGAGGTTCATGAAGTCCATGTCGATAGAATCCCAAGGGAGTTCTGCGTTATACTGAGTGTGGAAGTGGAGGAGAGGCTTCTCGAGAGCCTGCAAGCCCTTAATCCACATCTTAGCAGGAGAGAAGGTGTGCATCCATGTGATGATACCTACGCACTTCTCATCGTTGTTGGCAGCCTTCATGACAGCCTCTACTTCTGCAGAAGAGTTAGCTGTGCCCTTGTAAACTACCTTGATTGGAATGATGCCACTGTTGTTCAGACCATCTACCATGTCCTTTGAGTGACCATCAACTATCTTAACTGTTTCGCCTCCGTAAAGAAGCTGTGCACCAGTTACAAACCATACCTCTAAATTTTCAAATGCTTTAATCATGATTGTTTGTTGTTTTTAAATATTGTGTTATTGAAAATCTTTTTTATTCTTCTGTCAGCATCAATCTCATTCGGAGATTAGTGCTTCTTCTGTCCGTAGTAAGCGTTAGGACCGTGCTTGCGGTTGAAGTGCTTCTCTACGAGCAATGGGTTCATGGTGGTGTTTGGATTCACGCTGAAAGAGATGAACGCCATCTTTGCCACCTGCTCGGCTACCACTGCGTGATAGACAGCCTGGTCAGCATCCTTACCCCATGTGAAAGGACCATGGTTCTTCACCAGTACGCCTGGAGTATGAACTGGGTTGATGTTATCTTTCTTGAAACGGTCAACGATGACAACACCTGTGTTGTGCTCATATTCTGCCATCATATCCTCTGTCATCGCATCAGTGCAAGGGATGCAATCGTGGAAGTAATCAGCATGAGTTGTACCAATATTAGGGATGTCCAAGCCAGCCTGTGCCCAAGCGGTAGCATAAGTAGAGTGAGTATGAACTACGCCACCCAACTCTGGGAATGCGCGGTAGAGAACCAGGTGAGTTGGTGTATCAGATGATGGATTCAGATCGCCT
>OHXE01000128.1_pt1 | contig 19652 bp, 10 predicted proteins | sample 1579981 | NCBI WGS metagenome assembly OHXE01 (sample SAMEA3882505, study PRJEB24775) | human gut metagenome | biome: human-associated habitat; feature: intestine environment; material: feces | place: Netherlands | collected 2009/2010 | reverse complement strand
GTTCCGAATATTCGCTTGAAGCCGAAGTCGGTCAGCAAGCTGATGTATCTTTCTTCTACCTGTTTCATACGCAATTCATTTAATTCAACATCTAGTTTCGCCGCAAAATTACGCTTTTTTCTTGAAACGACCAAATAAAAAGTGGAAAAACAGCCTGATAGACATTCATAAATCACTTCTCTACTTTTTCTGGCAGTTAGAGGATGTATATATGCATTATATACAGAAATAAGGCAACGCTACGGTTATTTCTGTCTTGGCTTGATTTCGTATGCCGGATTGTTGCGGATATCCCAGCGGTCTAACTTTGCACCATTGGTGAGTATCAGTTTCTCCTTCTGGTAGGCTATGATGGTCTGCGAAGGAAGGAGGACGCGGTCATCGGCGGTGAAACAGCGCAACGGATTGGCAAAGTTCCTAGCCTGGAAATCGGCGAGACTGTATTCTGCCAACTGAATCTTGCCGTCTTTCAACATTGATACGAAGAACTTATCCTTGTCACCGGTCTTTGAAATGGAACGTAGCTTGAACTCCTGAGAACGGGAAACCTTGAGCGGGGTATAATCCTTTTGCTGGATGATGTCTTCTACTTTCCATGAATAGATGGTTCCCGTGCGAGGGATGAAGGCATAGAGCGAATCGCCAATCACCTCCATATCGTAGGATTCTCCCAGCGGCTCATTACTGCTGCCAATGAAATCGCCACCCGTACTGAGCTTGGCAAATACCTTATTGTTGTTTGCTGCCTCCAGGTTCAGCGCCTCGCGGTCGAAGACTCGGATGTTGGTATACTTAGAGTCGCGCACGAAAACAAGACGAGGGGTTGCGCAAACACAGCCCACCTTCGAAATCATGCTGGCTGGCCAGGAACCTGTGCCCAGGCGGCTGAGATATTTGCCCGTTTTCCTGTCGAAGATCTGTACCTCCTGATTTTCGCCGGCAGCCACAAAGAGATGGTCACCTTCAGCATAAACATCGCGTGCCAGCGTGCGGTCGCCGTTGTTCATGCTGCGCTTGAATTCCAACGTTTCGGCATCGAAGACATCAACACACTTACCTGCAAAATTCGCCACATACAACTCTTCGCCATCGTGAAAGAGGTTGGCTGCATCCAGCGGTCTGCCACCTAAATCTTCGGCTGTGCGGGAAAGATGTCCGTCCAGATAGAAATGATCTGCCACCTTGATGGTATCTACCGGTTGCGGTACCACTCTGTCTTCCGTTATCTCACGTATTTCTGTCTTATCGCAGGAAGCTAAAGCCAGCATCATTCCTGCTCCTATCATGATCATATTTTTTCTCATATCGTTTCCTCCTTTATTTTGCATGATCTTTAATTGGGTTCTCTGTGAAATATTTCACCAGTCTGCTCTTTTTGTAAAAATCCTCTATGGTCTTCTGCAGTTTGGCATCATCCTTGAAGATATCATTGATACCACAGTCGCGATACTTGGCATTCTCATCTTTGTGGAAGCCCAGCAGATTGCGGTCGGTATAAGGGAGATCGCCCTTATGGCTCAGCCACATGTGCAGCTGCCAGATAAATTCCGGCCATCCTACGTTGACGCCTTCCGGTGTTTTGGCTGGATACGTCATATTGCTGTCGTGACTATAGTCCATGCAGTGCATATGCTCGTGGGAGATAGCTTCCCATCCGCTGAACGAACCATAATGGCCATAGAAGTTCCAGTCGGTAACGGTCCAGATGTAGCCGCCGCCCAATCCACCGTATGCCGGACTAGACTGTCCGAGCACGAAGTTTTTCTGTGCCTTGAATCTTTTCATTTCGCTCTGGTATTTCTCGGCAGTGAACGTTACTTTATTGTTGTCGTAGAGATCGCCGCCCATCACCTTCTTGAAGTTTGCCATCACATACTTATATTCCGGAGTGGTCATCATATAGGTGTAGTTGGTGACAATCACCACCCATTCGCGGGCGTAGATAGGTTTCATTTCACGGAACTTGTGCGATTCTCCAACCTCTGGAGTCCACCCGTAGTTGGAGAAACTGCAGGTCCATCTGGTGTCAATCTTCTGGAGCATCTTGAAGTGCTCATCATCGCTCACGAGACGTGTCTTCATCCTGTTAAGGTCGAGATACGGGCAGGTGAAACTCACGAAGTTTCCGTTTTTCTTTTTCCAGATATTCCGTCTGCTAACGAATGATGGCTTGAAGGAGAAGCGGGAGAAGGCGGGAATGGATTTAATGAACGCCACCGGAATGTATTCATCCACTTCCGGGATATACATCTCGAGTGTTACGTTGGAGACTGGTTTTGCCGACCAACTGGTGATGACGAGCGATTCATCCTCAGTAGATTTCTTAACATTGATGAGGTTGTCTGTCTGGAAGGTGTAATCCGGTTTGTCTACGATTTCAGTTGATGGGTCAGATAGATTCAGGATGTGTTTTGCCCGTTCTGCCGGCAACTTTTCGAAAACCACCGTATCCTTTTTGAAATCTTCCTGGAACGGTTTTTCAATGTCGTTGTACACGATCTGGTCTTCATAATCGGTGGAGCAGGATGCCATCAGGGTCATCGCTGCCACGAGTGTGGTTCCAGCAGCCAGTGCCGGAATCTTTCGATGTTTTTTCTGCTTCATCATTTTGAGTTTTTACTGTTAAAATACTTACTATGAAAAATAGGATGCAAAGATAAGAATAAATATTGGTTTGTCCAAATAATCATGCTGTTATATTTTGGAAAAATTTCTTTTTTTTCAAAGAAAAGTTGTATATTTGCAGAAAACTTTCTGGATGATGGCAAAGTGTAGCTAATCAGATATTTCCAGAAGGTGGCGTAATTAACTCAATATCAAATAAAAAGACCTGAAGAAATGAAAAAGAAAGAAGAAAGGAAAAAATGGAAGGGACTGAAAAACGGGTTCCTGTTGGTGGGATTCATAGCCCTGCTGATAGCCAGTTCGCAAACTGTTCGTGCCGAGGAAATCAATTGGCTGAAGGCGGCGGAGATTGCTAAGAGATATGTCACTCTGCCGCAAGATACCGGTATGAAAGCAAAGGAGAAGGGCAGGAAAAACAAGACCTGTTCACCTTATTATATATATAATGATGCGCGGGGACAGGGATTCGTTATCGTATCAGGTGATGACCAGATGGGAGAAGTGCTGGGATACAGCAAAGAAGGTAGTCTCGATACGCTCAATGCCAATCCCTGCGTAAAACTGCTGCTTTCGGGATACCGACAGACTTTCGAGGTGCTGAAAGAAGGAAAGGTGAAGGTGCAAAGCCATACACGCACCGGACTTTACTCTAAAACCGTAGCGCCGATGCTGAAAAGCAAATGGGGACAGTCGTATCCGTTTAATGCTAAAACGGGATATGATTACAGCGGCTGTGTGGCTACGGCTGTGGCTCAGATGATGTATTATCATCAGTGGCCGGCTCAGGGACAGGGAAAAAACGAATATGTGGTAACCTACTACCAGGCCAAGAAGAGTGCGGATTTCAGTCAGTCGCACTACGACTGGGCCAACATGTTGCCCGACTACCGCTATCCGGTTCAGGCTACTCCTGCAGAGATAGATGCCGTAGCCTTACTGATGAACGATGTGGGTGTGGCTTCTTTCATGCAATATACGCCCAGCGCAAGTGGAACCCAGGGAGTCTTCGCCTATCAGGCGCTGCAGAAGCATTTCGATTATTCGGCAGCCTACGTTACGAAAGCTGTAGAAGGACCGGGGAGGTTTGCAGAAATCCTGAGACAGGAACTGCTTAACGGATGTCCGGTTTATCTGGAAGGCAGACCAGCCGGTTCGGCTTCCGGTCATGCCTGGGTAACTGATGGTTTCGATGAAAACGGCCTCTTCCACATGAACTTCGGTTGGGAGGGACAGGGCGATGCCTACTATTCGCTCACCAATCTCAATGTTTCGCAGACCGGAAGTGAGTTTCAGGGCAAACCGCTTGCCTTTAACCGTGCCATTACCGCCATCTTAGCTCATCCCAACAACGGGAAATATCCCGAAATAGAGCGCGGACTGCTGGAAACTTCGCCGCAGCTGATGTTCAACGAGGGTGGCTCTCTCAGCCTGAAAGAGGCGTCGGGAAAGTTATTCGACCCTTCACAGCCGGTAACTGTCGAGATGAATTCCTTCGTCAACAGAGGCAAGCCTTTCAGGGGCGACATCGGTGTTGCCGTTTATGATGAAGCAGGGTATCTCAAGCAGGTGGTTTATTCTGATGATCATCAGCAGGGAGGCTTTACGGAAAGACTTTATGGCGGAGAGCAGAAGGGATGGATGGGAACTGATTATCTTATCAATCAGGCTCAGAAAATCAGTCTCAGTCTTGCCGGTCTTGAAAACGGCTATTACCGTATCATCGCTATATGTGCAGCACGGAAGGATGATGGTTCATGGGATGATTTCCTGCCGATGAAGAAGGCACCTGTTATCGGGGTGGAACTGAAAGACGGTGCCGGCCGCATCTCTGAAATCTGTTCGGAAGATGCCCGCTTCCAACTGATGGGGCAGCCAAGACTTGACGGCAAAGCTGAACAGGGCAGCAAGGTACGAGCCTTCTTCACTATCAAGAACCTCAATGGTGTGCCGCGCGACTGTTACCTGAGAGTGAAACTGCTGGATGAGAACCAGGAGGTTGTGCTGAGTACACGTGTGGACCAGCTGACCGAAATAGATGGTTTCAGCGAGACCGAAATCCCGATTCTCCTTTCCGTTCCTGCCCAGCTTGCTCCGGGATATTATCAGGTGAAACTGGAGATTACTTCGGATGAAGCCGAAACCCAGGATTGTCCGGTCAACGGTATCCACGATCAGGATGCAGCCTATATAGAGGTGGTAAAGGGAGAGGAGAAACCGCTGATGGCAAAAGCTGAAGTCTTTCTGGCTGATGATTCAAACGAGAAGATAGAAACCGGAAGCGTCGATGTATCGAAGGTATCTCTCTTCAAGATGGGTGTTTCGCTGCGTACGACAGAAGACCGCAGTTACGAGGGGCATGTTTCCCTCATCTCTGAAGATGTAGATACAAAGGAAGAAATAGAGGTAAATGGACTCAGCGATGATGTAACCGTCTCATCAGCTTCCGACGTGCCGCTTTACAGTTACTGGCTGCGCAAGAATAATCTGCCTTGGACCGACGGTCATACCTATCTGTTCAGGGTGATGGGCGAGATAGGAGGAAAGAAAGTGGAACTGAAGAATCCGCAGGAACCTTCTTATTTTCTCAAGCGAAAGGGCGATATCCTTATTCTCTATCAGGATATAGCTACAGGAATAGAAAATGCTACCATCTCTGATACTGAAACCGAGATCAGTCGCGAGGGACATCAACTCCTGGTTTCGGGCAAGGACGTGAGAAAGATTAAACTGTATCATGCGGGAGGAAACCTGCTCAGACAGGCATCTGCTACGGATGGAAAAACAGTCAGTCTCTCTTTACAGGGTATCAGACAAGGCGTTTATCTGTTGCGGGTAGAAACCGGTATGCAAAGCAAGACATATAAACTGCTGCTTTAAACGGATGTTCCTGTTTCGGAAACAGAACAGGTTATCCGATGTAAGTATAAAAAGAAAGCTCAGGGCTATCTGCCCTGAGCTTTTTTCATTATCATGATTTCTGTATCATTTACTTCTGGCATTCCTTGCAAGGAGTCCAAGGCTTCAACTGCTTGAAGAAGTCGTTGCCCTTGTCATCTACGAGGATGAATGCAGGGAAGTCCTCTACGGTAATCTTCCAGATAGCCTCCATACCGAGCTCAGGGTACTCTACGCACTCGATGCTCTTGATAGAACTCTTAGAGAGAACGGCAGCTACACCACCGATAGTTCCGAGGTAGAAACCACCGTGCTTCTTGCAGGCCTCTGTAACAACATCACCACGGTTACCCTTGGCAATCATTACCAAGCTAGCGCCGTGATCCTGGAACTCATCTACGTATGGGTCCATACGGTTGGCTGTGGTAGGTCCCATAGATCCACATGGATAGCCCTCTGGAGTCTTGGCTGGTCCTGCATAGAGGATAGGGTGGTTCTTGAAGTACTCTGGCATCTCCTCACCAGCATCCAAGCGAGCCTTGAGCTTAGCGTGAGCGATGTCACGAGCCACGATAATGGTACCCTTCAGGTTGACACGGGTGCTTACTGGATACTTGCTCAACTCAGCACGTACGGCGTCGATACCCTTGTCGAGGTCAATCTCGATACCCTTGGTACCCTCACCTGGGTTACGGAGCTCCTCAGGAATCAACTCTGTTGGGTTCTCATCCATCTTCTCCAACCAGATACCGTCCTTGTTGATCTTAGCCTTGATGTTACGGTCGGCAGAGCAGCTTACACCCATACCGATAGGGCAGCTTGCGCCATGACGTGGCAAACGGATCACGCGGATATCGTGAGCGAGATACTTACCGCCGAACTGTGCACCCAAGCCAATCTTGTGAGCCTCTTCGAGGAGCTTGTTCTCCAAGTCGATGTCACGGAAGGCACGGCCAGTCTCATCACCTGTTGTAGGCAACTCATCATAGTACTTGATAGAAGCCAGCTTCACGGTAAGGAGGTTCTTCTCAGCAGAAGTACCGCCGATAACGAATGCGATGTGGTAAGGAGGACATGCTGCTGTACCCAGGCTCTTCATCTTCTCTACGAGGAATGGGAGCAATGTGCCCTCGTTCTGGATAGTAGCCTTGGTCATAGGGTAGAAGTAGGTCTTGTTGGCAGAGCCACCACCCTTAGCTACCATCACGAAGCGGTACTCGTCGCCCTCTGTAGCCTCGATATCAATCTGAGCAGGAAGGTTGCAACGGGTGTTCACCTCATCATACATGTTGAGAGGAGCGTTCTGGGAATAGCGGAGGTTGTCCTGTGTAAAGGTGTTGTAAACACCCAGGCTCAAAGCCTCTTCGTCCTCGAAGTCGGTCCATACACGCTGACCCTTCTCGCCGTGGATGATAGCAGTACCTGTATCCTGGCAGAATGGGAGAATGCCCTTGACGGCAGTCTCTGCATTGCGAAGGAACTGGAGAGCTACGTACTTGTCGTTCTCTGAAGCCTCTGGGTCGCTGAGAATCTTAGCTACCTGGAGATTGTGCTCACGACGGAGCTTGAACTCTACGTCGTGGAAACCCTGCTGTGCCAGCAAAGTCAAAGCTTCCTTAGAAACCTTGAGGATAGTCTTACCCTCGAACTCTGCTGTGCTTACGCCTTCCTTAGAGATAAGGCGATACTCTGTCTTGTCCTCTCCAATCTGAAACATTGGAGCATACTTAAAATCTGGAGTTTTTGCCATAATGTTTTTTTGTTATTTTAAACTGTTGAAATATTCAATATATTCTTTTTCCTATTTAATAGCCGAAGATTTCCTCTTGAGAGAGACGCTTGATTGGCGCAATCTTCTCCAGGCTCTTCATATCGAGATTCTTCTCATCACCGAGGATCACCATGCGGTATGGCTTGCCTACGATATTCTGCTTCTCGAAGTTCGTGATGTCCTGCAGGGTGAGTGAAGGGAGCTGCTCGTAATAGAGCTTGGTTACATCATAGTCGATGCCCATCAGCTTGGCATTGAAGTATGCGTTGATGACGCCAGCCTTGGTAACGCGACGGCTCTGGATAGACTTCATCAGGTTCTGCTTGGCAAGATTGAAGGAAGCCTCGTTTTGAGGGAGATTGTCGGTAATCTCATCGAAGACGTGGATGCAGTCCATCATCTTGTCATTCTGGGTGATGATGTGACGCATGAAGTAATCCTTCTCGTCCTTGCGAACTGGAGTGTAGTAGGCAGCACCGGCATTGTAAGCCAGACCGCGGGTCTCACGAAGCTCCTGGAAGACGATGGTATTCATGCCGCCACCATAATACTCATTGAAGAGAGAAATCAGGGCACCGTCCTTCACATCGCTCTTCTTTCCGGTGTTCTGGTAAGAACGCAGATAGATGTTCTTGGCATCGTAAGGAGCGATATAAATCTCGTTCTGCTTGATTTCTTCCATCTTGTACTCCTTGCCCTCAGGAACGGCAGTAAGCTTCTTGGCTGTCTTGTGCTCCTTGGCGAGCAGGGCGTTGAGCTGCTTCTCGCTGTAAGGACCGTAGTAAGCCACGGTATGCTCGATGTTGTTCAGTCCACCCAGAAGATTGACGAGCTCCTGAGGATCCATCTTGCGCAGGTCGGCGGTCTTGATGGCGTTGCGGGTTGGGTTGTAGGCACCGTAGGTGCTGTAGTCCCAGAGATAGCTGAAGTTTGACATCTGGTTGGTCTTGGCATCCTGCTGTTGCTTCTCGATGAGGTCGATGAACTGGTTCCATGAGGTCTTGTCTGCCTTGGCATGGTGCAGGATTTCCTCCGTCAGCCAGAGAGCTGCAGGAAGGTTCTCGTTCAGACCGTTGAGGCTGATCTGCAGGGTCTTGGAACTCTGGGCGATGCTGAAGTTGCAAGCCAGCTTGTAGAAAGCCTGCTTGATGGCAGAAACGCTCTTCTTGTCGGTTCCGATATAGTCGAGATACTGGGCTGCATAGCTGTAGCGGATATCATCCTCATCGCCGAACTCGTAGCGGAATACGAGGTTGAAGAGGTCGTCCTGGGTGTTCTGCTTGTAGACGAGAGGCAGCTTCCTGCTGGTCTTGCCTATGGTAAGATCCTTCTTGAAATCGAGGAACTGAGGCTGGATTTCAGGCACCTGGGCGTTCTTGATTTCCTTGACGAAAGCACTCTCATACTCGCGGTTTGCCGGAATAGGAGTGATGGCAGGCTTCTCAATCTTCTTCAGGGTAGTATCCTCGCCCATTTGCTTGTAGACGCAGATGAAGTTGTCATCGCGCAGGTATTTGTTGGCGAAATCCACGATGTCCTGCTTGGTCAGCTTGCTCTGACGCTCCAGCTTGCCGGCTACGTCTTCCCATTTCTCGTCGTTGATGAAGGCGTCTACCATGATGCTGGCACGGTTATCGTTGCTGTCGAGACCTCTGTAGAAGTTCAGCTTCTTGTTGGCGATGACAGAAGGCAGGAGGTCGTTGTCGAATTCTCCACGGCGCAGCTTCGCCATCTCCTGGAGCATGAGGCTGCGTACCTCTTCCAGCTTCTGACCCTTGTTAGGATTACCGGCAAGGATGAAGGCAGAATAGTCGTGCAGACCGTAGACGAAGGCTCCGGCAGAAGCCAGCTTCATCTGCTGCTCCAGGTCAACCTCCATCAGTCCAGCCTTACCGTTAGAAAGCATGTCTTCGATGACATCGAGGATATCGCTCTCCTTGTCGTTGGCTCCCTTGAATTTCCAGGCGAGCATCACGTTCTCAGCCTCCTTGCCCACTACGGCAGTATCCTTGACGGTAGTAATATCCGGCTGCAGGCTGAACTCAGGACGGGTGAGGTTGTCGCTCTTCTTCCATGAACCGAAGTATTTGTCGATGATGGCAATGGTCTGGTCTGGGTCGAAATCACCTGCCAGACAGATAGCCACATTGTTAGGTACATAGTAGCGGTGGAAGTAGTTCTGGATGTTGATGATGCTAGGGTTCTTGAGATGTTCCTGCTCACCGATGGTGGTCTGGGTACCGTAAGGATGGGTAGGGGTGAGAAGCTTCCAGAGGGCAGCAAACTCCTTGTCGTTGTCGCTAGCCATAGAAATGTTCTTCTCCTCGTATACAGCCTCCAGCTCGGTATGGAAACCGCGGATCACCATGTTTTGGAATCGGTCGCTCTGTACCTTTGCCCAGTTCTCAATCTCGTTGTTCGGGATGTTCTCCACATAGCAGGTCACGTCGTTGGAAGTATAGGCGTTGGTGCCCTGGCTTCCGATGCTCGCCATCAGCTTGTCGTACTCGTTCGGGATGTTGTATTTGGCAGCCAGCTGCGAAACCGAATCGATTTCGTGGTAAGCCTGCTTGCGCTGTGCAGGGTCGGTCAGCTTGCGGTAGCTCTCATATCGGCGTGTGATTTCGTCGAGATAAGGCTTCTCCTTGGCGTGGTCGATGGTGCCGAACTTCTGGGTTCCCTTGAACATCAGGTGCTCCAGATAGTGGGCAAGACCGGTTGTCTCGGCAGGGTCGTTTCTGGAACCTGTCTTGACGGCGATATTAGCCTGCAGACGAGGTTTTTCCTTGTTAACTGACATGTACACCGTCAGACCGTTGTCGAGGGTGTAGATGCGGGTTTTCATGGCATCACCTGGTACGGTGGTGTAATGATAATCCTTAGCTGTGGCGCTGATGCTGCCCATCAGGACAGCTGCCAGCAAAACATGCTTAATCTTCATTTCTAATTATAAATTGTTAATTCTTCATTATGAATTAATTCTCGTAATCCACTTCCTGGTCCAGACTGTTGACGAAGTTTCTGTAAACCTCTTCCTCCACATCGCCCATGGCATACTCCTTCTCGGCATCCTTCTTGATTTCCGCAATCCAGGAACGGCGTGCCTTGATGTAGTCCTCGTGGATGCGGTTGGCATCCTCCAGGGTAATCTCGGAGATGTGGTAGTAGTCGCAGATCATCTTGTAGGTCCATGCCCACTGATATTCGCGATAGTTGGCATCAATCTTCTCGAAGCGGCTGATGAGCTCCTGGATGGTTTCTATGGTGCCATCCTTCAGGTCGGCGATGATGCGGTCTTCCTCGCTTACCGGCAGCAGGAGTCCTGAGAGGTCATCCCAGTCGCCTACGCCTGTCTGGGTAGAAGGAGGGGTAATGGCTGGATCCCGTTTCAGTACTCGCTTCAGCACGGCACCCATATAGATTCTCAGGGCGATGTCGTAGTATTTGATGCCCTTGTGGAGCGATGTGGCAGGGATGATGTACTCGTGATAGAGATACTGCGATACGTTGTCGCCCGTTACCTCGCGGAGGTTCTCCAATATCTTCTTGCCCTTCAGAATTTCGCCTACGGAGAAAGGAGAGAGCCAGTCGAAGTTCACGATGCTCTTGCGGTTTTCAAGAGCACGGAGATCTCGTTTCGGCCACTTCTTGATGTCGCGGTACAGACCCACGGTGGTGATGTTTCTGCCTGGGATGAGGAACATCTTGTCGCCATCGGCTATCAGATAGGCGAATGGCAGGTTGCGGGTGTTAGGGTGGTGCATCAGCTTGCCGAAGCATACTGAGAACGAACCCAGGGTGGCTGGCATCAGCAGGTAGGCACCGCTGGCTGTCTTCGAACCACGCTCCAGGATGCCCCAGTGCATAGGGCCCATCTTGTAGGCATGGTTGCTGAAGTTGGTGGCTGAACCGGCGTTATAGAATGAGAACATACCGCCGATAAGCAGACTGCTCTTGTGATGCGATGCTGTGAATGGACCACAGAAGGCGGCGCACGCCTCACCGTTGCTCATATAGCTGTTGGCAAAGAATACGGAGGCTGAGGCAGTGAAACCGTTGCTCAGCTGGCAGGCTTCGCCCACGAAGCAGTCCTGTATCTTCACGCTGTTGATAACGCTGGAACCCTCGGCGATGATGGAGTTCTCAATAATGACTCCCGTGCCGATATATACGTTGCCGTGAACCGAACCGAGCAGTGTACAGTCGCTGAGTCGTGAAGCACCGTTTACCTCGCAGAGGTCGTTGATCACGCAGTTGGTAATCTCCTTGGTGTTCACAATCTTCACGTTGCTGCCAATCTGTCCCCTTTCCGGCGCCTTGTTTTCGATGTCGGTCTTGATGAGCTGTCGGATGTTCTCCTTCAGTTCCTTGTCGGAGAAATGCTTCACCATGAAGGCGGCCAGCTGGCTGTTGAGGTCGGAGAAGAGAATCACGTTTCCTTCGCCCACCTCGTTGAGCACGCTCACCAGGTTCCCCTCGCCGAAGGTAGCGCCCTCGGTGGTCTCCATCGTAGAGATGTTGGAGATGTAGCAGTCATCACCAATGGTGTAGTTATTGATGAAGTTGCCCACGTTCTCGATGAGACAGTCGTCTCCGATGGTTACGTTTCTCAGGGTGGCATTGTTGATGCCGGAATGCTTTACGAAGCCTTGGCTCACCTCCACATTCTTGTTGAAGGCACCGATGTTTACCTCGCCATAGAGCATCACGCGATGCATGTAGTTGGGCTTGAAGTCTTCTGAAACATTGATTGAAGTCCAGTCTTCTGCCCAGCAGTCGTTGCTCTTGAGTACCTCGATTTCCTCGGAGGTCAGAGGTCTGTAGTCATTCATTGTTGATATGTTTTTAGGGAATTATTCATAATCCTGGTACAGGAAGTCGTTGTATGGATACTTCTGTACGTGCAGTTCTCTTACCTTTTTATATAGCACCTCTCGGAACTCGTCGATGTTCTCCTTGTTCTTTGCCGAGATGAAGAGACAGTCGTCGTTGAGTTTTGCCATCCAGGTTTTCTTGAGATCTTCCAGCGTGATGTTCTCCTTCTCCATCGGAGTGAGGTCGTCTTCCTCCTTCTCCACCCAGGAGTAGTTGTCTATCTTGTTGAAGATGATCATCGAAGGCTTGTCGGAGCATCCTATTTCCTCCAGGGTCTTTTCCACTACCTGGATCTGCTCCTCGAAGTCTGGGTGGGAGATATCCACCACGTGCAGCAGGAGGTCTGCCTCACGGGTCTCATCCAGAGTGCTCTTGAAGGAGTCCACCAGGTCGGTAGGCAGCTTGCGGATGAATCCTACGGTGTCGGCAAGGAGGAATGGCAGGTTATCTACCACTACCTTTCTCACTGTGGTATCGAGGGTAGCAAAGAGTTTGTTCTCTGCAAACACCTCGCTCTTGCTGAGCAGGTTCATGATGGTGGATTTTCCCACGTTGGTATAGCCCACGAGAGCCACTCGGATCATTCTTCCGCGGTTCTTGCGCTGGGTAGTCTTCTGCTTGTCTATTTCTGCGAGTCGCTCCTTGAGCAGGCTCATTCTGCCGAGGATGATACGGCGGTCCATCTCGAGCTGGGTCTCACCCGGTCCGCGCAGACCTACCGATCCCTTTCCGCCACCGGAACCTGAACCACCGCCCTGGCGCTCCAGGTGAGTCCAGAGTCGCTGCAGTCTTGGCAGCATGTAGCGGTATTGTGCCAGCTCTACCTGCGTCTTTGCAGCTGCAGTCTGGGCACGCATGGCGAAGATGTCGAGGATGAGCGAAGTACGGTCGAGAATCTTCACCTGCAATTCCTGCTCGATATTTCGGATTTGCTTGGCAGAGAGTTCATCGTCGAAGATCACCATACCTACTTCTCTGTCTTCTTCTTCCTCGTCCTTGATGTATTGCTTGATTTCCTCCAGCTTACCCTTTCCCACATAGGTGGTCTGGTTTGGCGACACCACCTTCTGCGTGAATCGCTTCACGGTGACGGCGCCTGCGGTATCTGCAAGAAATTCCAACTCGTCGAGATATTCCTTGGTCTTGGCTTCGTCCTGTGTCTTGGTAATAAGACCCACCAGCACAGCGGTTTCCGCCTTGACTTCTGATATTACAAATTCTTTCATTCTTTACGTACGTATTATTATAGGTGCAAAGATAATAAAAAAAATGCTCTTATTATATATATAAGGTGAAAATTATGTTTTTTTTATGAAAGCGGCTGCAAGGCTACGGGGCGGAAATCGGTATTTTCGAACGCAGGAATCGGCATGTCTGAATGCTGAAACCTGAAAACTCAGGCGCTGAAATCTGAAAACGTTTACGTCTTTTTTCGGCAAAAAGATGCGTTGAATTTTGATTCATTTCAGTTTTTTGCGTACTTTTGCAACCAGAAAAGAAAACTGATTTTCAAAGATACAAATCATAACTACATAAAAACACAAACTGCTGAAACATTCAAAAACTCAAAAGCCTCGACGTGATGTCGGGGCTTTTTGGCATTAAATCCCTTTAAATTAGCGGAAAATATCTATTTTTAAATGATTATTTCTCCTCTTTCTTCAAGATTTTGCTTATCTTTGCAGACATTAAAATAAATCAAACCTAAGAAGAAAATAATATGAAGCAAAAAATGAGTATCGCTGGTATTTTGTTGCTTGCAGCTTTGGGTATGCAGGCTAACAATTATACAGTGAAGTCGCCAGACGGTAAATTGGTAGTGAATGTTGCTTGTGAGGGAGGCAAGGCTTCCTACACGGTAGATTACAATGGCAAGCAGATGCTGGGAACTTCGGCGCTCGGTCTGGTTGCCAATTATGGTGATTTCTCAAAGGATCTCACCATGGGCATCCTGAAGGGTGGGGAAGTGAAGCCGCTTGCCTACAAGATGACCCGCATCAAGAAGAGTGATATCCAGAAGGATGTGGTGGATGCTACCATCGGTTTCCTCAACAGTAAGAATGATTCCATGACCCTTCATCTTCATGTAAGCAACAACGACATTGCCTACAAGTATGAGATGATCCGTCCTAAGAAGGATAATCCTAAGTCGGTGATTATATATAATGAGGTGAGCGGATTCAATTTCCCGGAGAAGACCACTACCTTCCTCTGTCCTCAGATTACTCCGATGACCGGTTGGGAGCGCACCAAGCCATCTTACGAGGAGGAATACACTCCGGATGCTCCGATGAATGTGAAGTCGAAGTTTGGTGTGGGCTATACCTTCCCATGTCTCTTCAAGGTGGGCAGCGACGGATGGGTATTGGTCAGCGAAACCGGTGTGTCGAGCGCTTATCCAGGCTGCCGTCTTTCTGATTACGAGCCGGGCAAGGGCTATACCATCGCCTTCCCTCAGAAGGGCGAGAACAATGGCATCGGTTCCGAATATGCCGGTATCCCATTGCCGGGCGAGACTCCTTGGCGTACCATCACCGTAGGTTCTTCGCTGGCTCCTGTCGTAGAGACCACCATCCCTTACGATGTGGTGAAGCCATTGTACGAGGCAAGTCAGACTTACAAGCCATCGCGCTATACCTGGAGCTGGCTCATCTGGCAGGACAATTCCGTTAACTATGACGACCAGGTGAAGATGGTGGATGTTGCTGCTGCCCAGGGTTATGAAGCCATCTTGGTGGATGGCTGGTGGGACAAGCAGATTGGCAGAAAGCGCATCGAAGAGTTGAGCAAGTATGCCAAGAGCAAGAAGGTAAGCCTGATGCTCTGGTACAATTCCAACGGTTTCGAGAATGATGCTCCTCAGACTCCTCGCCAGATTATGAACAATTCCATCGCCCGCAAGAAGGAGATGGCTTGGATGAAGAAGATTGGCGTGGCAGGCATCAAGGTGGATTTCTTCGGTGGCGACAAGCAGGAGACGATGAAGCTCTATGAGGATATCCTCAGCGATGCCAACGATTATGGCTTGGAGGTAATCTTCCATGGTTGCACCATGCCTCGTGGCTGGGAGCGTATGTATCCTAACTATGTTTCGAGTGAGGCAGCCCTGGCTTCAGAGAATGTATATTTCACGGATTATCATGCCAAGAAAGAGGCCTTCGAGATGACGATGCATCCGTTCTCAAGAAATGCCGTAGCCAGCTTCGACTGGGGTGGTGTGATGATGAACAAGTATTTCTCCAAGGACAACAAGAGCCGTCACCAGCGTTATACCAGCGATGTGTTCGAGATGGCTACTGCCATCACCAACCAGAGCAGCGTAAACTGCATCTGTCTCTATCCTAACAATTTGCAGGATGTACCACAGTGGGAGTTGGATTGGCTCAAGAATGTACCAACTGCATGGGAGGATACCAAGTTTATTGCCGGTTATCCAACCAAGTATGCGGTAGTGGCTCGCAAGTCGAGTGTAGAGAATGGTTCTGGTGCAGCGCTTACTGCCGGCAGATGGTTCGTAGGCGGACTGAATGCTACAGACAAGCCTCTTGCCCTGACCCTGGATTTGCCGATGTTTGCGGGTAAGACCGTTACTTATATCACCGACCAGCCAAAGAAGAAGGGCGAGAAGTTCTTCACTTCTGTCAAGAAGGCTTTGAAGGTTGGCAAGGATGGTAAGGCAAAGGTTGTGATTCAGCCTAATGGCGGTATCATCATCGAATAATCTTCATGTTTTAGGCTTCGGTTGCCTACGTGAAAATTTTATAGGTATCGATTTTCTACGTGAAAAAGTTTTTTTTCTTGAAAAAAGTATCAAAGTCTCATTTTTTGCTTGGAAAATGTGATTTAAATACTTGATATGTAAGATAATAATAAAAATGAGACTTCTCGGTTTTTGAGCCGAGAAGTCTCATTGATGTATCATGGAAGTCTCATTCGTCAATGTAATCAGGATAAGTTACGGTAATGCGTCTATTTTTTAGTTCATCAGTTGGTCTCTCTATGCCCTCCGGTTGGTCTGCTTGTGCCCGTCACACGGGCATCCGCAGCCCACCACGTGGGCATTGGTAGCCCGTGTGCTGGGCAACTATTGCCCATAGCGTGGGCAACGAATGCCCAAATATAGGACTTGTTTTTGGGCAATATTCTTTAGGGTCTTTGCGCTGTTTAAACTATCTTTTTGCGCTGTTTAAACTGTTTTTTCTCGTGTGTCGTGCAATCTTTTATGATACTTCTATAGTATTTTATGATACTTCCATGATACTTTTTTCTGCTTTTTCCGAGAAGTCTCATTGATTGTAAATATCAATATATCAGTAATATAATATGGATTTTCCAGCGAAAAATGAGACTATGATACTTTTTTGTGGAAAAAACTTTTATGTGCGCGTAATCGGATAGATGCTATTTCTTTGTTTTTTGCGTATCTTCGCGAAAGTTCAGAGTGAGTCGGAAAAATGCCGTATCTTTGCAGTGTCAATATTATGATGGCTACCATTTCAGTGAGTATTCGGAGGATGTGTTTAATCCGTTCAGTCTTATAAGAGCATTGTCTGGTCAGAAGATTGATGCCTACTGGTTTGGTTCCGGTACGCCAAGCTATCTTATCAAGGGTTTGCAGAAATATCATGTCAACGTGACTGATATCGAGCAGAAGAGCGTTAGTGTGGATGATTTCGATGTGTCGCCCGAGCAGATGACTTCAGCCCTGCCTCTGCTTTATCAGAGTGGTTATCTCACCATCAAGCAGTATAAGCCGTTCACCAAAAGTTATAGGCTGGGGTATCCTAACCAGGAGGTGAAGATCAGTATGGAGAAGCTTCTTGGTGTGATTTATGATAGCACCCAGCGTACTGTCAGTGAGTGGATAATTAAGGAGGGATGATAAACTTATCTGTGTCTATGCTTTGTTTCTGTTTTTAGAATCTAGCAGCAGCTTTATGCAATATATTTAACTTCTGATAAGCCGCATTATCCGTTTGAACTGCCGAAGGGGTGGGAGTGGACAACTTTAGGAGAAATTGGTTCTTGGCAATCAGGAGCAACACCAAGCCGTATGAATAAAGACTATTATGGGGGCAATATTCCTTGGCTGAAAACTGGTGATTTGAATGACGGAACAATAATATACATACCAGAATACATTACTCAAAGGGCTTTGGAAGAAACATCTGTACGACTAAACCCTAAAGGAAGTGTACTTATTGCTATGTATGGTGCGACCATTGGAAAAATAGGAATATTGTCATTCCCTGCAACAACAAATCAAGCTTGTTGTGCTTGTTATGAGTACAGTATAAACCAAATGTTCTTATTTTATTTCTTACTTGCCAATCGAGAGAATTTTATTGCAATGGGAGGCGGTGGGGCACAACCAAATATATCTAAAGAAAAAATAATTTCTACAAATATGCCATTACCGCCATTGAAAGAACAAGAAAGAATAGTGGCAGAAATTGAACGTTGGCTATCATTTGTGGATATAGTTGAAAAAGAAAAATCAGATTTACAGTCAACAATTTGCCTGGCTAAATCCAAAATCCTCGACCTCGCCATTCACGGCAAACTTGTACCGCAAGACCCGAATGACGAGCCAGCCAGCGAACTGCTCAAACGCATCAATCCAAAGGCTGAAATCATAACCGATAACGAGCATTATCAGAAGTTACCTGAGGGATGGTGCCTAACTATTTTAGGGAGTATTGGAACTTGGCAATCAGGTGCCACACCAAGCTGTTTGCGAAAAGACTATTATGGTGGTAATATTCCATGGTTAAAGACTGGAGATTTAAACGATGGCATTATTACCAACATACCAGAGTTTATTACAGAAAAGGCTTTAGAAGAAACTTCTGTAAAGTTAAATCCAACAGATAGCATATTGATTGCGATGTATGGTGCTACTATAGGTAAAATAGGCATACTCTCTTTTCCCGCAACAACAAATCAAGCATGTTGTGCCTGCCTTGATTATAAGATTGACAAAATGTATATATTTTATTTTCTATTAAGCAATAGAATAAATTTTGTATCTATGGGAGGAGGAGGCGCACAGCCAAATATATCAAAGGAAAAAATTGTAAACACAACATTTCCGCTTCCACCTTTAGCTGAACAAAAACGTATAGTTTCAAAAATCGAAGAGTTATTTCATCAACTTAATATGATAGAAGAGAGCTTATAGGCTCTCTTTTTTCGTTTATACCATATTACATTTAAATTAAGTATAATATGGTAACAAAATTCAAGGATTATCTTGTCAAGGAAAACTTGACAGAGAATACAGTTCGCTCTTATGAATGGACTGTGAAGTATTTTACGGAGCATTATTCAGCAGTGAATAAGAAGAACCTCTTGGCATATAAGGGGTATTTGGTAGAGAACTTCAAACCACAGACTGTCAATTTGCGTCTGCAAGCTATTAACAAGTATCTGGAGTTTATCAAGCAGGAAAAGCTAAAGATGAAGTTCGTCAAAGTTCAACAGAAGAACTTTTTGGAGAATGTAATCAGCGATGCTGATTATAAGTTCTTCAAACGTAAGCTAAAAGCCGACGGACATGATGAGTGGTATTTCGTTGTTTGGTTTATGGGTGCCACAGGTGCACGTGTTAGCGAGTTACGCCACATCAAGGTAGAGCATATAAAGGTAGGGTATCTTGACCTTTATAGTAAAGGTGGCAAGATACGCCGTCTGTACATTCCGAAGAATTTGCGTTTAGAAGCAACAAAGTGGCTTGACGAAAAAGGAATCCAATCTGGATATATTTTCCTAAATCATTTTGGAGAACGCATTACAACACGTGGCATCGCTCAGCGATTGAAGCATTTTGCGGAGAAATATGGAATGAACAAGAACGTGGTATATCCTCATTCTTTCCGTCATCGTTTTGCCAAGAATTTCCTTGAGCGCTTCAATGACATAGCCCTTCTTGCAGACCTTATGGGGCATGAACGACTTGAAACAACACGAATCTATCTACGCCGCACAGCAAGTGAGCAGCAGAAGATAGTGGACAAGATTGTAGTTTGGTAATTCTTGCAATTTCAAGTTAGCCATCGTAAGTTCTTTCATTTACGATGGCTAATAAAGTATATTATAATGCAGCTTCTATAGTATCCATTTGAGTAAATATAAACTCTATCTTCGAAACGATACGTTTCTGTTCCGCAAGAGGCGGAAGAGGAAATATTGTATCTGCAACTTTATCTGAATTAAGATTTGTTACGACACCACCACTTGCAACATTTGTAAATTGCTCGTAAGCAAATGAAGAAGAAAGGAGATAGTACAAGAAGTCTGAAGTATATGCTTCACCAATTGGGGATATAACTAACCAGCCATCATGAATACAACCATCCACATTCAATATGTATGGTCGCCCAAAGCTCATTGAATTTGTAAGCAAAAAATCTCCTTTATGAACCATTCTGGATTTCTTGACTCCTTCTGGACGTATTTTCTCTTTTACAGAATTTATATATTTTTC
>OHXE01000127.1_pt1 | contig 19672 bp, 15 predicted proteins | sample 1579981 | NCBI WGS metagenome assembly OHXE01 (sample SAMEA3882505, study PRJEB24775) | human gut metagenome | biome: human-associated habitat; feature: intestine environment; material: feces | place: Netherlands | collected 2009/2010 | reverse complement strand
ATTATTTGCCAGAATTGGCACTTACAGATATCGAACCAACTTATGGGAAATATGGGATGCTTCGTAAAAGCTATTTACAGGAACACAGAAAGGCAAAATATGAAAAATTACAAAATCACAGTGTTAAAGGGCGACGGTATCGGACCGGAAATAGTTGATGAATGCATCAAGGTGCTTGATGCGGCAGGCAAAAAATTCGGTTTTGAATTTGATTACAATTATCAGCTGCTCGGCGGCTGCGCAATTGATGCAACCGGCGTGCCCTATCCCAAAGAAACGGCAGAGGCCTGCAAGGCTTCGGACGCTGTTTTGCTCGGCGCGGTAGGCGGCCCGAAATGGGATAATCAGCCCGGCAGCAACAGGCCGGAAAAGGGCCTGCTTTCAATAAGGGAGGATTTGGGATTATTTGCAAATCTGCGCCCCGCAAAAATTTTTGCGCCGCTTAAATCCGCATCTCCGCTTAAAGAGGAAATCATAGGCAACGGGCTTGACATTCTTATCGTTCGCGAGCTTACGGGCGGAATTTATTTCGGCGACAGAGGCACTTACGAGGAAAACGGCGTTGTCGGCGCATACGACACGGAAAGATACACCTATCCGGAAATCAAAAGAATTGTGAAAGCCGGCTTTGAATACGCTATGAAGAGGGGCAAAAAGCTCACCTGCGTAGACAAGGCAAACGTGCTTGATTCCTCAAGGCTTTGGAGAAAGGTGATGGAGGAAACCGCCGAGGATTATCCCGAGGTTGAGGTTTCTTATATGTATGTTGACAACTGCGCAATGCAGCTTGTGCGCAATCCCGCTCAGTTTGACACAATCGTTACCTCCAACATTTTCGGAGACATTCTTTCGGATGAGGCGTCAATGATTTCCGGCTCAATCGGAATGCTTGCATCGGCATCTCTTGCAGAGGGCACCTTCGGCCTTTATGAGCCTATCCACGGCTCCGCACCGGACATTGCCGGCGAGGGCAAAGCAAATCCGCTTGCAACAATTCTTTCTGGTGCAATGATGCTGCGCTACACCTTTGGCGAAGCAGCGGCGGCCGACGCAATCGAAAAAGCGGTTGACGCCGCACTTACAAAAGCGCGCACACCGGATATTTACGAGGATGACTTTAAGCCCGTGAACACGGCGCAAATGGGCGATCTTGTTGTGAGCCTGCTTTAAGCCGCCGCAAAGGAAAACCGCTTATTTTAATGCGCATATCATCTTAAAATCTTTCCCCTTTTGCTTTTTGCGAAAGGGGATTTTTATCGCAAAAAAGTGCCGCCGCACAGCTGCTGCCCGTCAATAAAAAAAGGGTGGCATGCTTATGCAAAACAAAAGCAAAATTCCGCCGAAAAAAAGCAATTAAAACTCTGCTCTTGACACGGCGGCACAACTCTGCTATAATACATAAGCTGCTCAATGGGCGGCAATCCTTGCTCGAAGCGGGGCTTCGGGCCAAAAGTCCAAAAGGAGGTGCTTAAAAATGGCATTGAAAAAGTATGAACTCGTATTGGTTCTTTCTCTCTCTAAAGGCGAGGAAGCAGTTGAGGCTCTCAAAGCAAAATTCATTGACATGATCGGCAAGCACGGCACTCTCGGCGAAGTTGAGGAGTGGGGCAAGCGCAAGCTCGCATATCCCATCAACTACGAAACAGAGGGTTTCTATGTTGTTGCTCAGTTTGAATGTGATGAGAACTTCCCGGCAGAGCTTGACCGTGTAATTAACATTACAGACGGCGTGCTTCGTTCACTTATCGTTGCAAAAGGCGAATAATCGGAGGCACGGCTATGATTAATTCTGTTGTGATCATGGGCAGGCTTACCTTTGATCCCGAATTGCGCACAACACCGACCGGTGTTTCCGTGGTTCGCTTTCAGGTTGCGTGCGACAGGAATTATCAAAAATCCGGCGAAGAAAGAAAAGCCGATTTTATTGATGTTACAGCCTGGCGCCAAACTGCCGAATTCATTTCCCGCTATTTCCGCAAAGGCTCTATGATTGCCGTTGAAGGTTCTATTCAAACAGACAGTTATACAGATAATAACGGAAATAAGAGAAAATCTGTTACCGTTGTGGCAAACAACGTTTCTTTCTGCGGCTCAAAAGCGGAAAACGGCTCTAATTCAAATCCTGTTTACAGCCAGCCGGCACCGAGCTATGCCTCGGCAAGCAACAGCGATTTTGAAGAGATTGTTGACGACGATGACGATTTACCATTTTAATTTAAGGAGGAACCGACATGGCATATAATAAGGGCGGCGCAAGAAAAGGCCGCAGAAAAGTTTGCCAGTTTTGCGTGGACAAATGCGAATGCATTGATTATAAAGATATTGCAAAGCTTAACAGATACACATCTGAAAGAGCTAAAATTCTTCCCCGCCGAGTAACGGGTACCTGCGCAAAGCATCAGAGAGAGCTTACGACCGCTATTAAGCGTGCTCGCCAGATTGCTCTTATGCCTTACAGTGCAGACTAATCTGATTTAATAAAAAAATTAAAGGAGTCCGTCGGACTCCTTTTTTATTTTTGCCGTATTTTATTTTTGCCGCATTTGCTTTGATTTATAGTTCTTTTTCGACTTTGCTTCTTGCGGCACTATTCCGTTTTTCCCATAACCGTGAGCGGGTCAACATATTCCCCATCAAGCTTCGTTTCAAAATGCAAATGGCTTTCAAGGCTTGCCTCAAACGGCACCGCGCCGAGCTTGCCGATTTCCTGCCCGGATTTAACACTGCCGCCCTTTGAAACGCTAACGGAATCAAGCCCGCAGTATTTTGCCACAAGTTTGCCGCCGTGGTCTATTTCCACAACCATGCCGAGCATTGCGTCGTTATAAACATCAAGCACAACGCCGTTGTTCACGGCAACAACGCTTTCGCCCGCGCCGCCTTTAAAATCAACCGCGGTGTGGCTGCGATAATCGCCCATGGTTTCGTTTTTCGTTAATTCCTGCGAATAGCCCTGCACCACGGTTTCGCCGAGCGGATATTGATAAACGCCTTTATAGGGTGTGTTGTTTTCCGATTGAAGCATGGATGTGCTTTCCGGCTCGGTTTTGGGCTGCGCCGTGGTTTCTGCGGCGGTTGTGGGCACAGTTGTGTCCTCCACGGTAACGGAGCGCTGCACCTGCGTTGTTTCCTGCACGGTTGTAGGCTCATTCACATCCTTTGCCGGCTTTGTGGAAACATAAACTATAACGCCCAGGGCAATAACCGAAACGCATATAACAGAAAAAAGCGCTTTCAGATTTTTGCCCGCCTTTTTTGAATTTGATTCTGACGACATAAAAAACACCTCAAAAGCATTATGCCCGAGGTGTTTTTATTTATGCAAAATTTTAATTTTTGTTACAACAGCATTTTCGCACCGGCTTAATTTTTATCAAAATTGCGCTTTGCCTGATGCATAAGTTCCAAAGCCGTGCGCACCGTTTCAAGCGATGATTCTGTGCCAAGCTTAACGGCGATATATGCTTTTTTGGAAGCGGAAAGCAGCACCCTGCCCTTCATAACCTTATTAAGTTCAACGGCATAGCGCACATCCGGCTCGTTCATATACAGCAACACGGAGCCGTTTCTCTGCGCGATTTCATAAACGCCGAGACTTGCGGCGGAATTGCGCAAAAGCGAAATTTCAATAAGGCCGTTTATTGATTCCGGCGGCGTGCCGAAGCGGTCACAAAGCTCATCGCGCACATCGTTTGCATCCGCGCCCGTGCGAATTGCGGCAATGCGCTTATACATTGAAAGCCTTTGCGGAGTTGATTCAATATAATCATCCGGAATGTGAGCCTCAATCGGCAAATCGATAAGGCATTCCGCCTGCTCCTCGCCCTCTTTAAGCTCGCCCTTTTCCTCGGCAACGGCATCGCCGAGCAATTTTAAATACATATCATAACCAACGGATTCCATGTGCCCGTGTTGGCGATTTCCGAGAATTGAGCCGGCGCCCCTTATTTCCAAATCACGCATTGCAATTTTGAAGCCGCTGCCGAATTCCGTGTATTCCCTGATAGCTTCAAGCCTTTTTTGCGCAATATCACTGAGCTCTCTGCCTCGGGTGAAGGTGAGATAAGCGTAGGCGCGGCGGGCGCTTCTGCCGACTCTGCCCCTGATTTGGTGCAGCTGGGCAAGGCCCATGCGATCGGCATTTTCGATGATGAGCGTGTTTACATTTGAAACATCAATGCCGGTTTCTATGATGGTGGTGCACACCAAAATATCTATTTCGCCGTTCAGCAGTGCCGCCCACACATCGGAAAGCTGCTCTTGAGTCATTCTGCCGTGGGCAATACCCACATTTGCATCCGGAATTGCCTTTTTGATTTTAACCGCCGTGTGCTCTATCGTTTCGATATTATTATGCAGATAATAGCATTGGCCGCCGCGGGCAAGTTCCTTTTCCATAGCCTCAACAAGCATGCCGAAATCATATTCCGTAACATATGTTTGCACGGGGTAGCGATCGCCCGGTGCCTCCTCGATAACGCTCATATCTCTAATGCCGCTGAGCGCCATATTAAGCGTGCGCGGAATCGGCGTGGCGGAAAGGGTGAGCACATCAACGCGCGGGAATTTTTGCTTCAGCTTTTCTTTTTGCGCAACACCGAAGCGCTGCTCCTCATCTATAATAAGCAGGCCGAGATCGCGGAATTTAATATCCTTGCCGATAATGCGGTGCGTGCCGATAAGGAAATCAACGCTGCCGTTCTCAAGCCCTTTAATAACCTCTTTTTGCTTTGCCGCCGAAACAAAGCGCGAAAGCATTTCGATTTTAACGGGGAATGCTTCCATTCTTGATTTTGCCGTGTTGAAATGCTGCATTGCCAGCACCGTTGTCGGCACCAGCAGCGCGCACTGCTTGCCCTCGGTTATGCACTTAAACGCGGCGCGAAGCGCAACCTCCGTTTTTCCGAAGCCGACATCGCCGCATAAAAGGCGCTCCATGGGCACGGAACGCTCCATATCACGCTTGATTTCCTCCGAGCAACGAAGCTGGTCATCTGTTTCGTCATATGCAAATCTAAGCTCGAAATCGCGCTGAAAATCCGTATCCTCCGAAAAGGCATAGCCCTTTGTGCTCATTCGCTTTGCATAGAGCGCGATAAGCTCCTTTGCCATATCCTTAACGGACGCACGCACCTTTGCCTTTGCCTTTTTCCATTCATTGCCGCCGAGGCGGTTTATTTTAACCCTGCTGTTTTCGCCCGGGCCGATATATTTTGAAACAAGATCAAGCTGAGTTACAGGCACATAAAGCACATCGCCCTTTGCATAGGAAATTTTAATATAATCCTTTTTAACCTTGTTTAATTCAAGCGCGTGAAAATACCGATGCCGTGATCATTGTGAACAATATAATCGCCAACGCTCAGTTCATCAAGCGAATGAATGGCATTTTTTGCATTTGCCTTGTGCTTTTTGGCTTTTTGCATTTGCGCTTTCATATGGGTTATAAGCGCAAATTTGGCAGCGGGAAGCACAAAGCCGGCGGTGATTGTGCCCGTGGTTACGGTTACGGCTCCCTTTTGAAATTCAAGAGGATATCCGTTTGAAAACACGGCATTTATACCGTCGTCGTTCAAATCATAGGCAAGCGCCTTTGCACTTCTTGCCGTTCCCGCCATAACGCAAACGGTGTATCCGTTTTTAAGCAAAGGCACTATATCCTCTTTCAAATCCTCTGTTTTTCCGCTCCATGCATTAAAGCTTTGAACGGCAAAGCTTGAAAGATGCGCAACGGGAGTGTCAAACGAGCCGCGCGGCAGCGAATCGAGATACACCGCGCCGTGTGAAGAATATATTTGCCTGAGCTCTTCAAATCCGAGCTGATATTTATCAAGGCCCTTGCACAAAGTGCCGTCCTCAAGATACCATTTTATCTGCTCCAGCATAAGCCTTTCGGAGTTTTGGCTGCGCTCCTTAACCTTTGAGCTTTCGCAAACAAAAAGCAAGCCGGAAAGATAATCGAATATTCCGCTGCTTTCATAGGCAAGAGGCATATATTTATCGCAGCACGGCAGCGAAACGCCGCTTTCAAGGCTGTCTATATCCGCATAGATTCCCTCTCTTGCCTTAATTGCCTTTCCTTTGAGCGATTCGGCAAGAGCACGAAGCTTTTTTATGAATTTTTCGTTTGATTCAAACAGCACTTCCGTGGCCGGAATAAGCTCTATTTCCGAAAGATTGCCTGTTCTGCGCTGAGTTGAAATATCAAAAGACGAAATCGAATCCACCATATCGCCCCAAAGCTCAATACGCACCGGGAGCTCCTCCGTCAACGGCAAATTGTGAGGTGCCGTCCACCTGCTCATAGCGGCTGTAGCCCGCAAAAACAAGGCGTGAAACAAGAGAATCAAAATCAATTTGCGCACCGCTTTTTATGACGATTGTGCGCTTTTTAAGCTCCTGCGGCGGCATGGTAAGCTGTGTGGCGGCATTAACGGAGCACACGATTGCCGTGTATTCCTCATTTATGATTTTTGAGAGCACGCCGAGGCGGATATGCTCAAAATCCCTGCTGACTCCCGCCACATGCTGAAAAGTGAATTCGCGCGCGGGGTAAAAAAGCACGCCTGCCTGCACGGCGCCCAAATTTTCGCTCATGCGAACGGCGGATGCCTCATCCGGCATAATTATTACGGCCTTTTCGCCTTTTTCCTGAATAAGAGAATGAATCATATGCGCCTTAACGGCATCGGAAACACCCGTTGCCCCGACAGCCGCACCATTGATATTGATGCTGCCGGCGAGGCTTTTAAATTCATCGCTCTTTTCAAACACTTTTGAAAAGCAAGACATAGTTTTTTCCTTTAAATATTTTCAAGTTTATGATTTAAAATGCAGTTTAAACCGCCTTTAAAATAATATTTCTCTGCAAGCTCCGAAGCGGCGTTTGCCGAGCTTTTAATCAATTATAAAGATTCATTGCACGGTCAAATTTATCCTGCACGATAAGCGATATTGCGCCATCGGAATTTTCAAGAGCCTCTTTAAGCTGCGGCTCAAGCTCCTTGGGAAATCGGCCGAGCACCCAATCCGCCAAATCCATATAAGCATTCGGCTTTTTGCCCACTCCGATTTTAACGCGCGGGAAATCCTCGCTGCCGAGATGGGCGATGATGCTTTTTAATCCGTTGTGCCCGCCTGCCGAGCCCTTGCGCCTGATTCGGATTTTACCCACATCAAGCGAAATATCATCGGAAAGCACAATAATATTTTGCGGCGGGATTTTATAGAACTTTGCCGCCTCGCCGATTGCCTCGCCCGAATTATTCATAAAGGTTTGCGGCTTCATCAAAAGGCATTTTTTGCCCTCTATTTCCGCATCGCAGGTGAGCGCATGGAATTTAAGGCGCTTTATTTCCTTATTTTGCTTCATTGCAAGCATATCGATTGCAAGAAAGCCGGCGTTGTGGCGGGTCATTTCATACTTTGCACCCGGATTGCCCAGCCCCGCTATTATATAATCATATGCGCCGCTTTTTTTGCCGAAAAGCATAATATCTCATCGCCTTTCCGATTTATTATCTGCCGCAGGGCGGATTTTAAGCATTTCCCACACGGCTTTAGCAGCCGAAAGCAGGCCGAGCGCATTTTCAGCGCGGCTTCGGCGTGTTACTCTCAACGGCTTAAAAGGGCGTATCGCCGTGATACGCCCTTGAAAACGAATATTAAATTATTCCTCTGTTTTAACAAACTCGGAGAAATCACGCTCTTCATCGGTTTTCTCAAAGTTATACATATTTTCATCCTTAACATGCTTTGCGATATATTCATCACGGTCAAACAATTCATCTGCCTTGATTTTCCAAAGCTTTGCGTGCTCAATGGTTTTATCAAACAGATCATTTGCGGATTCCTGTTGAATAAGCGCCGGAAGCAGCCACCATTTTGCTGATTGCGCCCGGATTATCAAGCACGGGGCACGGCCTGAGCATATTGTTGTTAAAAGGCTGATTCTTTTTATATTCCATAAAGAGCGGGCTTTGAAGAGCCTCAAGCACTGAATGCTCTTTTATGTTTACATTTGAATAATGGACAAATGCACAAGGCTCGCAATCACCGTTTGAATTGATGTGGAAATAATGCCTGCCGCCTGCGATACAGCCCTGAACATATTCGCCGTCGTTCCAAAAATCAAGAGCAAAAATGGATTTTGTTTCGCGCCATTCATGCATTTTCTTATACATTGTGGCACGCTGATCGGCAGAAACCATAAGATCCGTTACGGCGCCGTTGCCCGTTGGCATATATGTGAAGAACCAAGCGAACTTAACGCCCTGATCGATAAGCCAATCCATATATTCATCCGAAGAAAGCAAATCGGTGTTTTTGCTTGTGTAGCAAAGGGAAGCGCCGAAAGGAATACCTCTGTCTTTAAGCCTTTTCATAGCTGCGGTGCACTTTTTAAATGTGCCCTGGCCGCGGCGGAAATCGTTTTCCTCTTCATAGCCTTCAATTGAGAACGCCGGGAAGAAGTTGCCGACATCGCCGATTTCATCTGCAAAGCTGTCGTCAATCAAAGTGCCGTTTGTGAAGCTCATAAAAATGCAATCCGGATTTTCACGGCAAATGCGCATAAGATCCTTTCTGCGCATTGTGGGCTCGCCGCCTGTGTAAAGATACATATAAGTGCCAAGCTCTTTGCCCTGATTGATAATTCTTGTTAAATCATCATAAGAAAGCTGGCTTGAATGGCCGTATTCCGCAGCCCAGCAGCCAATACATTTAAGATTGCACGCGGCGGTGGGATCCATAAGAATTGCCCAAGGCACATTGCAGCCGTATTTTTCAATGCTTTCCATTCTTTTGGAATAGCTGTTGATTGCCACATTCATCATTGGCGGAATCATTTTTTCAAGAGTGTGCTCATTAGTGTCGCACACAAGAGATTTGGCAAATTTCATCCAGTTGTTTTCAGGATCGTCAAGCACCTTGTGAAGACCCTCATAAGTGGTTCTGTTTACCTTTTTAACATCCGCCGCTTCCAACAATGAAAGGATTTTGGGCGCGTTTTTATCGAAATCCTTGCGAGCGTATTTAACTGCTTTTTTTACCGCAAAAGACATAGCGGCTTCTTTGAAAGAACTCATTGTTTTAATCCTCTTCTAATATTGGTAGATTATAATATACAATTTTCCGACATTTATTTTGTGAGTACAATTATACTCCGAACGCAAAAAAAGTCAAGATTTTAAAGAAACGCTTAATTTTTTGTTGCGATATTCGGCTTGTTTATACCGTTTTTTCGATTTGCGGCAGAGCGAAACCGCATTTGATTTTCGGCACTGACTGAAAATAATTCAAAATCTGATTTGGAATTTCAGGCGATAGAGCTTATCCGATTTATTCATATAAAGCTCGTTGCAGGTTGCTCCCCAACTGTCGTATCCGCCGACGCCCTGCTGGCGCGCGATAACGCGAACGATTGTTTTATCGCTTTGCGGCAATTCCTTTTTGTGCCAAGCGTTTTCAAGCTGCATCGGCAGATAATGGCTTGCGTTAAATTCCATAACCGGCTCGGCAATGAATGTGATTGCCTTTTTGTTGCCCACAAGCGTTGCATAGCGCACGCCGGTGCGGTTTCCGCATTCCTGGGGCTTCAGATAATCCGTATACATATTCGTTACGGTGTCATTATAAAGCCCGATTTGAGCGGCGCATTTTCTGTCTATATAATTTTCAAACGGGCCGGCGCCGAGATAAGTTATGTTTTCAAAATCACCGGGCAGCTCAAACAGCATTGAAACCTCCGGAATTTCCGGAAGCCCCTCGCCCGCTCTGAACTGCATATCAACCTCTATTCCGTTTGAAGTGATTGTGTAAATCATTATTGCCTTTGATTCCGGCTGAGTGCAAACGGTTGCGCCGCAGGTGACGATAACCTTTTTGCCGTTTTCAAGAATTTTATAGCCCTCAATCGAGAATTTGGTGTTGTTATAAATTCCGGGGGCATTGCCCGCGTCGCGCCAGTAGCCGAGTCTTGAGCCTGCTCTGCTTCCTCTGTCGTTATCCGTGAGCGCACGCCAGAAATTGAGGCGAACAGGTGCGGCAAGCAACTCCTCGCCGCCAACCTTAACGGAATAAAGCTGATTGCGTTCGCGCCTTTCAAAGCGGATGTTTATATCCTCCGTAAAAATACGAAGCGAGCCATATGTATCTGCAACCACAAGCTCCTCGCCGGGCTCCAATTCATCATATGTGTTTTCAAATTCGTTTATAACAAACTGTTCTTCGGCAATGATGTGCCCCGCCTTGCTCCAAGCATTATCCTCCTTGGTGCGAAGCGCAAGGTTAAGATAGCATTCCGTGTTTGTTATTCTGTTTAATTCCAAATCAACGATTTCCTTTGTGCCCGGCTTGATTTTAACATCAACCGTGCCCTCGCGCAGCACGCCCTTATCCGAGCACTGGCACCAATAAAGCTCGCAGCCGCTTAAATCATCGAAAAGAAATTTGTTTTTTATTTCGATAACGCCTTTTTCGGCGTCTATCGCTTTAAAGTCAACATTTTGATAAAGCTTTTTGATTTCGTAAAGCTTCGGGGTGGGGGTACGATCTGCAAACAAAAGCCCGTTTCCGCAGAAATGGCCGTCGTTAGGCTCATCGCCGAAATCACCGCCGTAGGCAAGATATTCCGTGCCGTTTTCATCCGTTGTCATAATCGCCTGATCAACCCAATCCCAAACGAAGCCGCCCTGCAAGCAGGGATATTTATCCCAAAGATAGGTGTATTCCTGGGTTGAGCCGCAGGAATTGCCCATGGCGTGAGTGAATTCGCAAAGGATATAAGGTCTGCCGTCTCTTTGCGTTACGGCATATTCCTCGCAATCCCATGGCTTTGCATACATATGCGACTGCACATCGGAAAGGTTTTTTTCATTCGGATCGCCGGCACATTCAAAATGAACAAAGCGCGAGGGATCCTGCTCTTTAATCCATTTATACATTTTTTTCGGAATTTCGCCGCCGAGGCTTTCGTTGCCGAGGCTCCAGCACACAACGCAGGTGCGGTTTTTATCGCGGTTATAAAGCGCCTTTATGCGCTCCATGCACGCCTTTTCCCATTCGGGGCGCGAACCCGGAATTTGCGGGCAGCCGATTATGCGCGAGCGGTTTGTGCCGTGGCTCTCCATATTATTTTCATCAATAACATAAAGGCCGTATTCATCGCAAAGCTCAAGCCAGCGCACGCAGTTGGGATAGTGTGAGGTGCGCACGGCATTGATGTTGTTTTGCTTCATAAGCAAAATATCTTTAAGCATGGTTTCCTCGGTCATAACGCGGCCGAGGCGGCAATCGAATTCGTGGCGATTTGTGCCCTTAAACACAACCCTTTCGCCGTTTATGCGAATAATGCCGTCTTTAATTTCAACCTTTCTGAAGCCGAATTTCGTGCTTAAATATTCGGTTGGAATTCCGTTGTTTTTAAGAGTGATCACAAGTGTGTAAAGATTGGGAGCCTCTGCGCTCCAAAGCTTTGCACCCGTTACGATTGCTTTAAGCGGGGTAACATTATCTTCATTTGCATAGCGGCTGTCTATCGCAACGGTTTCGCCGTTTTCATCAAGAATGCTTAAATCAATCGAAAGCCCTTCATAAGCGCCGTTTGTTTTAACGGTAACATCAAAATAACCGTCCGCAAGCGTTTCGCTCGGCACGGCATTTATGATATAGTCGCGAATATATTCGCGCTCGGTGGTGTAAATATAAACATCTCTGAAAATGCCCGCCATGCGCCACATATCCTGGCATTCGAGCCAGCTGCCCGTGCACCAGCGGTAAACCTCAACGCCGATAACATTTGAGCCCTCAACAAGATAGCGGGAAATATCAAACTCGCTGCGGTTAAATGAGGATTCTGAATAGCCCACCCTTTCGCCGTTTACATAAAGATAAAACGCGGCTTCAACGCCGTCAAAGCAAATAACAACTCTTTTGGAAAGCACGGATTTGTTGATATGAATTTTTTTAAGATAGCAGCCCACGGGATTGTGCTTTGTGGGTGCATTCGGCGGGCAGATATCCTCGTGCCCCTCCCAAGGATAACGAACATTGCAATACTGATTTTGATCGTAGCCCTGCATTGTCCACGAACCGGGAACGATAACACTGTCCCAATTATGCGCATCATAATGCGGCTGAGCAAAATCCGTGGGTCTGTAAGCATAGTTTTTATAGAGCTTGAATTTCCATTTGCCGTTTAAAAGGCGGCAACAGGAGGATTCAAGGCGATTGCATTTTTTTGCCTCTTCAAAATCCGAATAAGGCATTAAATTGGCATGCTGCGGCAGCTTGTTTACCCCGGTTATTTCGGGATCTGACTGCCATTCCAAATATCCGTCAACAAAATTTCTTTCCATTATCACATCTCCGTTTCGGCAAGGCGCCGAATTATTGGCAAGGCATCATCTGCGGTGATAAATGCCCTCGTGGAAGCCCTCCTGCCTGATGCAAACGCCGATCGATTGCATCAGAATCGTTAAATCGAGTTTAAGACTCCAATTATCGCAATAAAGCTTATCGTATTTCATTTTTTTCATAAGGGAAATACTGTCTCTTCCCTTAATTTGAGCAAGGCCGGTAAGGCCGGGGCGAAAGCGGTAAACGCCGTATTCCAGGCGCATTCTGTGCGCCCTGATTTCGCTTGATATAAGCGGGCGCGGGCCCACAAAGCTCATATCGCCTTTCAAAATATTCCAAAGCTGCGGCAATTCATCAAGGCTTGTTTTGCGCAAAAACCTGCCGAATTTCGTGATATATTGCTCGGGGTTTTCAAGCTCGCCCGTTGCGCAGTTGGGAGTATTGTTTTTCATTGTTTGGAATTTATATATTTTGAAAGGCTTGCCCTTGCGACCTCTTCTTTCGTGGCTGAAGAAAACACTTGTGTCCGGCGTGAAGAAATTTATAACGCAGATAACAAGAAACAGCGGCGAAAGAATAACCAACGCAAGAAACTATATCAAAAAGGCGCTTAAACTTGATAGGCGCAAACCATTTTTTAAAAAAAGCTTTCATAACAACGGCATTTCGCAAAGCGAAGTCAGCCCTTTAATATTCCCCCTTTGCAGGAAATTCATTTATAAGTCTTGATTATCGTTTTTACTGTTTGAATATTGAATTGCAAATTAACAAAGGCGCAAAGCGCGCCGAAAAAGCGGCAAAAAAGCCGCAATATGCCATATATGCACATAATTTTTCCCAATTATACCATATGTGTAAACGATATGCAATTTATATCTTAAGATTTTAATACTTTTGATACTTTTATAGAAAACGGCATTGTTTCGCCGCATTTTCGTGCAATTTACATATATTTTGCTCCGCTCCGGCGGCAATAAACGCCTTTGCGGCAAAAACCGGCGGCGAAAAACAAATTCTTTATTTCAACAATTCAAATCTTTTATTAACAATTGCGCCCAAATGTTGAAAAAACGGCGGCGTTTATATATAATACTTTATGCCGATTAAAAAACGGCTCATAAAATATTAAGAAAATTTAAATAATGCACGAAAGGCGGCAACGACAATGAAAAAAGTGATTTCAGCAATTCTTTGCATAGTTCTTTTAGGAGCAACGCTTTGCTCCTGCTCAAAAACAAGCTCCGATTTAACCGAGGACAATATCAAAAAAACAACAGAAACGGCTTTTGCCGCCCTTGTGGATTTCGACACGGATAAGCTTGAAAAATTCGTTGATTCCTCCACGCTTAATGTTATTATGAATTATGCGAAATCGCACTCACAATTTTCCGATTTGGGCAAGGCAATTTTCGAGAATTTAACATACGAGATAAAATCAATCGATGTTGACGCAAAAACGGTGACGGTTTCCGTTAAAAACAAGGATTTATACGAGCCTGCCGCTTCGTTTACCAAAGAGCTTTTGGGAACCTACAGCACAATGCAGCTGCTCGGCAACCTGAGCAACAACAGCTGGCTTGATACAAATTTGAAAACGCTGACGGATAAAATTTCCGCCGCCGGAATGCAAAGCGACGAACAAACGATAACCCTGAGCGTTTCGCTTGTGCTGGGCTTTGATGAAGACGCCGAAAATGCCGTTTCGGGCGGCGCTCTTAAAGCAATAAAAGAAATTATTGCCAAATAAATGCAAAAAAAGCGTGACTTTATACTCCGCGTATGATAAAATAATTATTTAATAAGTTTGAAAAATAACTATAACTCAACAGAGGTGTAATAATGGCAAATAAATTTTTAACGGCTATCTTCGGCGATTATTCCGCAAAAGAAGTTAAGCGGGTAAAGAAAACCGCAGACAAGGTTATGGCGCTTGAAGATAAATACGGCAAAATGAGCGACAAAGAGCTTGTTTCCCAAACACAAATTCTGAAAGACAGGCTTGCCGCAGGCGAAACGCTTGACGATATTTTGCCCGATGCTTTCGCGGTTTGCCGCGAGGGCGCGTGGAGAGTGCTCGGAATGAAGCACTTTTATGTGCAGATTATCGGCGGCATCATTCTGCACCAGGGCAGAATTGCCGAAATGAAAACCGGCGAAGGCAAAACCCTCGTGGCCACTCTGCCGGCTTACCTTAACGCGCTTGAGGGCAAGGGCGTGCATATCGTTACCGTAAACGATTACCTTGCAAAGCGCGACTGCGAATGGATGGGCAAGCTTTACCGTTTTCTCGGTCTCAGCGCAGGCCTTATCATTCACGAAAAAACAAACGCGCAGCGCCAGGAGGCATACAACTGCGATATCACCTACGGCACCAACAACGAAATGGGCTTCGATTATTTGAGAGACAACATGGTGCTTTATAAAGAGCAAAAGGTGCAAAGAGGCCACAATTTCGCAATCGTGGACGAGGTTGACTCCATTCTTATCGATGAGGCAAGAACACCCCTTATCATCAGCGGCCGCGGCGATCAATCCACCGACCTTTACCGCAGGGCAAACGATTTTGCGCGCACCCTCAAAATGGACAAGGTTGCCCAGATGGACGAAAAGCAGGACACTGAAGACACATATGACGGCGATTTCGTGGTTGACGAAAAAGCCCGCACGGCAACGCTTACTCAAAGAGGCGTTAAAAAAGCCGAGGAATATTTCGGCGTTGAAAACCTGATGGATATGGAAAACACAACGCTGCTTCACCATATCAACCAGGCAATCAAGGCAATCGGCGTTATGCGCAAGGATATAGATTATGTTGTTAAGGACGGCCAAGTGCTTATCGTTGACGAATTTACCGGCCGTATTATGCTCGGCAGAAGATACAATGACGGCTTGCACCAGGCCATCGAGGCAAAAGAGGGCGTTAAGGTTGAGCACGAAAGCAAAACGCTTGCCACCATCACCTTCCAAAACTATTTCCGCCTTTACAAAAAGCTTTCCGGTATGACGGGTACGGCATCCACCGAATCGCAGGAATTCAGCGAAATCTACAAACTGGATGTTGTTGAAATCCCCACAAACAAGCCGCTTATCCGCAAGGATTTGCCCGATGTTATTTTCCAAACGGAAAGAGCGAAATACAAGCACATCATTCAGCAAATCAAGGAAACACACGAAAGCAACCAGCCTATCCTTGTGGGCACAATCAGCATCGAAAAGAGCGAAATTCTTTCAAAAATGCTTAAAAAGGAAGGCATTAAGCACAATGTGCTCAACGCAAAGAATCACGAGCGCGAGGCTGAAATAATTGCGCAGGCAGGCAAGCTCGGCGCCGTAACCATCGCCACCAACATGGCAGGACGCGGAACCGACATTATGCTTGGCGGTAACGCAGAATTTTTGGCAACTGCCGAAATGAAAAAGCTGCAATACCCCGAGGAGCTTATTGCCGAGGCAAAGGGCTTTGCCGAAACCGAGGATGAAGAAATCCTTGAGGCAAGGGCAAAATTCCAAGAGCTTGAAAACAAATACAAAGAGCAGATTAAAGACGAAGCCGATAAGGTTCGCGAGGCGGGCGGCCTGTTTATTTTGGGCACCGAGCGCCACGATTCACGCCGAATAGACAATCAGCTTCGCGGCCGTGCCGGAAGGCAGGGCGATCCAGGCAAATCGCAATTCTTCCTCTCCACGGAAGACGATCTTATGCGCCTTTTCGGCGGCGACAGAATGAAAGCCGTTTTGGCAAGGCTTAAGGTTGACGAGGATATGCCGATTGAAAGCAAAATGATTTCAAACACCGTTGAATCCTCACAAAAGAAGGTTGAAGGCAGAAACTTTGCAATCAGAAAGCAAACCCTGCAATACGACGATGTTATGAACCGCCAGCGCGAGCTTATTTACAAGCAGCGCGATATGGTGCTTGACGGAATGGATCTTTCCGACAAGATTATCGACATGCTCGACACCAGCATTGAAGCCAACGTGCCCGTTTACTGCGCAAAAGACGCACACAAGGCGGATTGGAACCTTAACGGCCTTAAAGAAAAATACAAGGGCTGGCTGCTCAACGAGGAAGAGCTTGCAAAGCTTGACGATTTAAGCTTTGACGAAATCGTTGAAATGCTTAAAGAAATCGGCAGAAAGAAGCTTGATGAAAGAAGAGAGCTTTTCGGCGACGAAATTTACAAAGATCTTTCAAGAAAAATCCTGCTTCACAATGTTGACTCACTTTGGATGGATCACATTGACGCGATGGACGATCTTAAAGAAGGCATCCATCTTCGCTCCTATGCACAGCAGGATCCCGTTGTGGCATTCAGAATGGAATCCTATGATATGTTTGACGAAATGACGGCAACCATCCGCGAAAACACCGTGCAGATGATGTTCACAACGGTTGTTAGGCGCAGAGAGGATGTTGAGCGCAAGGCGGTTGCAAAGGTTACGGCAACCTCCTCGGGCGGCGATGATTCCGTTAAGCAAGAGCCTGTAAGAAAAGGCAAAAAGGTGGGCCCCAACGACCCATGCCCCTGCGGCAGCGGCAAAAAATACAAAAAATGCTGCGGCTCACCGGAAAAGCTTGCACAGCAGGCCAAGAAAAACTGATAATTAACCCTGCACCGAGGTTTTCCCTCGGTGTTTCAGCGTGTAGAAAAAGTCAAATTATAAATTTCTACACGCTGGTAGATTTCGAGAAAGTGAGATAAATTTTGTATTTTGCGAGTGGGAGCTGTACGATGGTACTGCCCCCGAGCAAAAGACAAAAAGCGCCAAAAACGGCTTGGACTCGATGTCCAAGCCGTTTTTTCACAATCCCTCCGAGTGCAACCAGTTGCACCCACCTCCCTTTGCAAGGGAGGCAAAAAGGTTAATTTATTTTTATTCGGCGCGCTTTAGCCACTTTATCGACAGTCTACGGCACCGAGGTTTTCCCTCGGTGCTTTTTGTTTTGATAAAGAAACGCGCTGATTTTTTTGCAGCAGTGCTTCCCGAGCTTTTCAAACACGAATTCAAAAATAAGGCGCAAATATTTATTGTATAATTTTGCATTATATGATATTATAAATATGTATAACTTTCAGCAATTACCATGGAGGAAAAAGCTATGAAAAACACAGAAAAATCACTTGAAGCGCTTGTGGCGCTTTGCAAGGGCAGAGGCTTTGTTTACCCCGGCTCGGAAATATACGGCGGCCTTGCAAACACTTGGGATTACGGCCCGCTCGGCGTTGAGCTTAAAACAAACATCAAAGCCGCTTGGCGCAAAAAATTCATTCAGGAAAACAAATACAATGTGGGCCTTGATGCCGCAATTCTTATGAACCCGCAAACATGGGTTGCATCGGGCCATCTCGGCGGATTTTCAGACCCGCTTATGGATTGTTGCGAATGCAAAACCCGCCACAGAGCTGACAATCTTATTGAGGATTTCGACGGTACAAACGTCGTCGGCTGGTCAAACGAACAGATGACCGACTATATCAGAGATCACGAAATCTGCTGTCCTAACTGCGGAAAATCCAATTTTACTGATATAAGACAGTTTAATCTTATGTTCAAGACGTTTCAGGGAGTTACAGAGGATACAAAATCCGAGCTTTATCTCCGTCCTGAAACCGCTCAGGGCATATTCGTAAACTTTTCAAATATCCAGCGTACTACCAGAAAAAAAATCCCCTTCGGCGTTGCTCAGGTAGGCAAATCCTTCCGTAATGAGATTACTCCGGGAAACTTTATTTTCCGCGTCCGTGAATTTGAACAGATGGAGCTTGAATTTTTCTGTAAGCCCGGTACAGACCTTGAATGGTTTGAATATTGGAGAAGCTTCTGCCGAAACTTCCTAATCAGCCTTGGACTGAAAGAAGAAAACCTCCGCCTGAGAGATCATTCTCCCGAGGAGCTTTGTTTCTATTCAAAGGCAACGACTGACTTCGAATATCTTTTCCCGTTCGGCTGGGGAGAGCTTTGGGGCGTTGCCGACAGAACGGACTACGACCTTACCCAGCATATCAAAACAAGCGGAAAATCGCTTGAATACTTTGATCCTGAAACTAATGAAAAATACATACCTTACGTTATCGAGCCTTCCCTCGGTGTTGAAAGATTGTTCCTTTCTATTGTTACAGAAGCCTACGACGAGGAGGAGCTTATCTCAACGGACAAAAACGGCAACGAAAAGAAGGAAGTCAGAACAGTTATGCGTCTTCACCCTGCTCTTGCGCCTTACAAGGCGGCAGTTTTGCCTTTGGTTAAAAAGCTCACTCCAAAGGCTGAAGAGGTCTTTGAAATGCTTTCAAAGAAGTTTATGGTTACCTTCGATGAAACGGGTACAATAGGAAAGAGATACCGCCGTCAGGACGAAATAGGAACGCCCTTCTGCATTACCTATGACTTTGACACTCTTGAAAAAGACGGTTGTGTGACAGTCCGAAATAGAGATACGATGGAACAGGAAAGAATCAGGATAGAAGAGCTTGAAAACTATTTAAACAAAAAAACAGAATTCTGATGTTAATTAAAAAGGACGGTTAAGCCGTCCTTTTTTACTTCCATAAAACAAAAAAACGGCGGTTAAAGACGGATGGTCATATAGATGTAAATCCCAAAAAGAAAAATCTTTTTGGGATTTTTTATGTAACACTGTTTGATAAACTGAAATTTGATTTATTTCAATTGGAAAACACATATAATTCTGACCTGTTTTTATATCTGTGAAATCGTGTACTGCACCAACAAGTTTATATCCGTGTTCTTCTAAATATTTTAAACCATTAGGAAATGTATCCAAATCATCGCAACGAATTTTTATATATTTAAACCCAGGTACTGTCCATTTAACCCATCCTTCAGGAGCCAGAGCCTCATCCAAACATTCAGCACCTGCAAGGTATTTACCACGAGTGAAGTTGTTTTCCCACGGCATAAAACTCATAGAAAAATCGCTCATAGCACCCCAACAAGCCAAAGGTTTTTCTTCATCATCTCTTTTTACCAAATTGGAGATTTCATTGAAATTTGTATTTGCTACTTCGCTAAAGTGACCGTTTGCATCATCCCACAATTTCTGAATGAAACCTGTTCCCATATCAGTAGAGCCTTTTTTTCCTATTACGCAAAAGCTGTCTTTATTAATTATTTCAATATGCATAGTATTACTCTCCAAGTTCTGATTTATCGCTTAGCTTATTATAGCGGAAATCTGCTGAAAAATCAATAGCGTAACAAACGCAAAGGCACTTCTGACATGAATATCAAAAGCGCCTTTATTATACTTCTTTATCGACCGCCCGCTAAACCGCCGTTTTATTTATCTTTGCTC
>OHXE01000095.1_pt1 | contig 26733 bp, 23 predicted proteins | sample 1579981 | NCBI WGS metagenome assembly OHXE01 (sample SAMEA3882505, study PRJEB24775) | human gut metagenome | biome: human-associated habitat; feature: intestine environment; material: feces | place: Netherlands | collected 2009/2010 | reverse complement strand
GAAAAGGTCGACCAAACTTTTATAATTGATTGGCAAATCAATTTGCTAAACCATAATTTAGCAAATAGCTTAGACTAAATCGGAACGAAAATTTTAAAATGATTTAATATTACTTCCTATTAAACTTTTTTACCTTTTCCGAAAGGCTTTGTAAATCCTCTTTTGAAAGTTCAGGCAGATGTTCGAGGTCGTCAAGAAATTTTGCTATACTTTCCTTTTCCTTTAGCTTTGTACTCTCAATATAATAGCTTGTAATAATTCCCGGTACTACCGCTATTATCAGTATGGAACATATCGACAGGAAAATCGACATTGCCCTGCCGAGTATCGTAACGGCAGTTATGTCGCCAAAACCTATGGTCGTGGCTACGCTGAAACAGTACCATACACTGTCAATCGGAGTTTTTATGTTCGGCTCAACTATCCATACACCAATGCTTACACCTGCAAATATTATTATGTATGTTGTCAAAAACTTAAGTGCTCCTGTCCGTTTAAGTATAATTTTTATCAGCCGAGTTTTTTTCATATCTTCACCGCCTGCCTTTTATAACAAAATTATATCAATTCTGCGTATAACAGTCAATATTTTTAGCAAAATTAAACAGTCGAATTTTTTGTCAGAGCTTTTGCATCGATTTTCACAAAACAGGTGAAAAATTATTATGCAAAGAAAACACCGTCAGCGCAAAGTGTTGACGGTGTTAAAAAGCCTATTTTCTTGTTTGTTTTCATAATTGAAAGATTTTCGCTATTGTGTTTAAGCTGCCAAACAGCAAGTCGGTTGGCTATCGGAGTTTGCGTTAGCCTTTGATAAACAACTGTTCCCAATAATATCTGTACGGAGCATTTTGGTCAACATAACACGAAACACCGATTTTGTTATATTTGCTGTTCATTATGTTTGCTCTGTGCGACGGAGAATTCATCCATTCTTTTACTACAGCTTCGGGTGTGTTCTGTCCTGCGGCAATGTTTTCGGCTGCCGAAGTGTACGAAACATTATTCTGCTTTAAAACCATAGACCAGCTTGTGCCGTCAGGGCGCTGGTGTGAAAACAGAGTTGCTGTTTCTTTTGAACGAATGTTTGAAAGGTTTGTAAGAGTTGTGTCTTTTGTGAGGGGAGAAAGTCCCTCTTTTGCCCGTGCCGCATTTACAAGTTCAATTACCTTATCAGCAAATTCTTTATTATAGCTTGCAGATCCGCTCGGCTGTGGTTGTGAAGTCGGTTGTACGGTGGTTGGCTGTGTTGCAGGCTGTGTCGGAGTTTCTCCTCCCGAAATGAGCATTTGAGCCGAGGTTACATCCTGAACATCAATTTTGCCGTCATTGTTATAGTCGGCAATTTTTTTCTGATTGTCTGTCAGTTCTCCGTCACCTGCTATTTTTATCTGCAAGTATGTAACATCCTGCACATCAAATCTGCCGTCATCGTTTAAGTCGTATTTTTGCGTATCAAGCGCCGATGCCGAAACAATTGCAGTTGCCGCTACTGCTGTGGCGGTAAGTGTTACGGCGATAATTTGTTTTAAATTTTTCATATGAACTCCTGTGATTTTAACTCTGATAGATATTTAAAAGAATGTTTTTGATGTCCCAAAGTTTTTTCGAGAGGTCAACATAGTAGTTGTGCGGGTTCTCAAATCGCTTTACCTCGTCCCAAAGAAGTCCGATTTGGTCTTTGCAGTATTTTGCAATATCTTCAATCTTTGGCGATTCATACACGCACTCGCCGTCCTTAAATATCGGTACAAGTAATTCTTTTGCGGTAAAGTCTGTGAGAGTTTTTGCTTTCCATGTTGCATTCTGGTCGAAAATGGTGTGTGGTTTTGAGAAATCTATTACTTCGTCGTACACGCAAAGTTCGTCGGCAAGAGCCTTGCCGCTCTCGTTGTCATAATAACGGTAAAGTTTTTTGAAATGAGGATTTGTGATTTTTGTTGTGTTTTCGCTGACTTTGATTTTCGGGATAATTTCGCCGCTTGTGGGTTCTTCAACGGCAACAAGTTTATATACACCGCCGAATACAGGCGAACTTGACGAAGTTATAAGTCTTTCGCCAACTCCGAAAACATCGACCTGTGCACCCTGCATCATAAGGTCACGGATAAGGTACTCGTCGAGTGAGTTTGACGCAACAATTTTGCAGTTTTCAAGTCCTGCCTCGTCAAGCATTTTTCTTGCTTTTTTAGAAAGGTAAGAAATATCGCCCGAATCAAGACGAATTGCAAATTTGTTAATGCCCTTTGGAACAAGCACTTCTTTAAATACTCTTATTGCGTTCGGAACGCCGCTTTTAAGCGTATTGTAAGTATCGACAAGAAGCGTCGGGTTCTCAGGATAAAGCTCGCAGTAGGTGCGGAATGCTGTATATTCGTTGTCGAACATCTGAATCCAGGAATGAGCCATTGTGCCGCCTGCGGGTACGCCGTAAAGTGCGTCTGTAAGTGTGCAGGCTGTACCGGCACAACCGCCTATGTATGCGGCTCTTGCACCGTCAACGGCACCTGTTGCGCCCTGTGCACGGCGAGAACCAAACTCAAGAACCGTTCTGCCCTGTGCGGCACGAACAATTCTGTTTGCCTTTGTTGCAATGAGAGTCTGATGATTGATTGTAAGAAGTAAAAATGTTTCGATAAGCTGTGCCTCTATGGCAGGAGCTTTTACCGTAATAATCGGTTCGTTAGGGAAGATAGGAGTTCCCTCGGGAATAGCGTAAATATCACCTGTGAATTTGAAATTTGAAAGGTATTTTAAAAATTCTTCGTCAAAAATTCCTTTTTCTCTAAGATATTCAATATCGGTTTCGGAGAAGTGGAGATTTTTGATGTAGTCAATTACCTGCTCAAGACCTGCCGCAATGGCAAAACCGCCGTTGTCGGGCACTTTGCGGAAGAAAAGGTCGAAGTAAACAGTCTTTTTGTAAAAGCCGTTTTTAAAATAGCCGTTTGACATTGTAAGCTCGTAAAAATCGCAGAGCATGGAATAGTTAGTTTCTGTCATTATAAATCACCTTAATAAAATTTGATTTGCATTATGTTTCGAATCTATCAGCTTTCGGTTTGTTCAAGATTTTTTACACCCTTGCTAAGGCAAAGCCTTTGTGCAAAAACCGCAAGCACATACATAACAATAACAAGTCCAAGGTTAATTATAACAGGTTCAACACCAAAAATCCATAGCAATACAAGAGAAATTGCACAAATAGCGGCGGTAATTGCTATAATTATGGCTGCATTGATTACGGTATTGTAGTTACCTCGCAAAGCGTTGATTTCATCGTCCCATACAAGTTTAGGGTTTATTGTGTCCAAGAATATACCGAGGTAGGTTACAAAAACAACGCAGATAAGGCTTAAAAGAATATGTATAAGCGGAATTACGATGAATACAAACGGGTTAAAGCTGTCTGCGAGAATTGCGCAGTAAATATTAAATGCAATTACATAGAGCACCATAACAGAGCCGCTGATGATTATACTTGTAAGTGCTTTTGCATTCAGTTGAACTCTTAATGTAACGGGAATATAGCGCATAAATTGGAAGTGCTTGCCCTCTCTTGAAATTGCGGAAGAAGCGATACTGTTAATTGCCGTGACAAGGGCGGAAATTACAACAGCCGCTACGGTAATTACAGTAATACTTTTTTGATCTCCCGCAAGGTACGGTGTAAGTGTGCCCGACAAAAAGTTTGTACTGCCCTGCAAAATCATAATAACAGCCATAAAAACAGGCCACAAAAGGTTAATGGCTATGCAGTCCATAAAGAAAGGCGGAGTTCTGAAAAGGATAAGAAATTCTTTTTTCAAATAACTTGCAAAAACTCCTTTTTGGGTTGATTTTTCAACAGCCTGACTTGCAATGCTTTTACTGCGTTTGGATTTTGTGGTATTGATGTCCGACACACCTTTGATATACATTTTTGACGCAAGGAAAAGGAAGACTGCAACGAAAATTACATTTGCAAGCAAGTATAAAAGCAGTTGATATACGGATTCGCTTGAGATAGAATCCATCATAAGCGGAATGTGCGGAAAAATAAAGTTCATAACATTTAAAAATCCGTTGTCTGCGCTTGCAAGCGAAGTAACGATTGCGTCGGGATTAAATCCGCTGATGCTTACGAGAGCAACCAATGCGCCGACTATAAGCACGGCAGTGCCGATACCTGTAATTTTATTGAGGAAATCACGGTTTTTTACCGAGTGGGTAAAGTACATAAATATAACGGCAATAATTCCGCAGTAAGCAAGAGGAATAATGGGAACGGTAAGTATGCCGATTATTGAAGTTATAACACCTGTCAGCGAAAATCCCTTTGCCGACATAAAGCCTACGCAAGCGCCGAGAATAAGGATAAATTCCATTATGTTTTCCGAAAGCAGGGAATAAGCAAACTTTGCGCTTACGATTTCTCTCGGCTTTAACGGAAGAGGAATGAGATTTTCAATATCGTTTGAAAAATAAAATATATTGATAATTACATTAATTCCGAATACTACGGAAAGGATAGAAATAATATGTAAAATTACTTCCGCACCCTGTGTTGCTCCGCCGTATGTCATTACGCCGAGTGTTAGGGCATAGGTGATTATTCCTACAAGCGCACCTGCCGGTATCATAATAAGAAGCACAACCGCCGTACCCATAATTGTATAAAAATGTTTGGAACGCTTTTTTTCTGCGGAGGTTAGCTCGGTTGTTTTTATAAAGGTTTTTAATAAATTAAAAAAATTACTCATTTTCAGTCAGCTCCAAAAAGATTTGTTCAAGTGATTTGCCTGTGTTCTGACTACAAAGATTATCGAGAGTGCCGTCATAAAGCGATTTGCCCTTTTTAATTATGATAACCTTGTCGCAGAGTTTTTCGGCAACTTCAAGTATGTGGGTGGAGAAAAATACGCAGTTACCCGCATCTGCGTGTTCACGCATCATAGCTTTCAGTTCAAAAGCACTCTTAGGGTCAAGACCGATGAGCGGTTCGTCAAGAATCCATACATCGGGATTGTGCACAAGTGCGGCGGCAACCATAATTTTCTGACGCATACCGTGCGAGTAGCTTAGCATAGGTGCGTTTAAGCTGTCGGTAAGTCCGAATCTGTCGCAAACTTCGGTAAATCTCTTTTTGCGCACATCTGACGGAACTTTGTAGATGTCACCGATGAAATTGAGAAACTCAATTCCTTTGAGCCTTAAGAACATATCGGGACTGTCGGCAATGTAACCGATACTTTTCTTTGCCTCAAGCGGTTCTTTTTTTATGTCGTGACCGTTGATACTTATTTCACCGCTGTCACTTGAGAGAATACCTGTAAGCATTTTGATTGTGGTGGTTTTGCCCGAACCGTTCGGTCCGATAAATCCTACAATTTCGCCTTTATTTACAGTAAAAGACAGATCGTCTACTGCTTTTAAAGTGTTGTTAAATACTTTTGTAACATTATTGAATTTTATCATAATATCAGTCCTTTGTATGAATGTATTTATATAAATATTATAAAATCAGATATAGTCGCTGTCAATTATTTTTACATTGTTTTTAAAATTTGTTCTGATGCGACATATTTTGAAAAGCTTTTTGTATATGCAAAGTTTGACAACAACAATAACCCCTCCGACAACGCATATTAACAGCGTTGCCGGAGGGGTTATGCTTTTAAGCCTGTAATTGATTTAAAATTTTATTTCTTATTCTTTTTTAGTTTACCGATTACATAAATCAGTACAAAGCCGAGCAGGAAAGCACCTACTACACATTTAAACACAATTCCGAGCACACCGTCAAACATTGCAATTCCCGAAAAACTGTTCATAGCGTACCATACAGTCATAAAGCTGAAAAAACCCCCGATGATGTAGCACAAAGAACCGAGCTTTTTTGCCGATACGAACATATACAGAGCGATTATTGCCCATAATATAAAGTAAAAGGATTTTATGGTTTCCATTTGTTGATCTCCTATAAATCTAATGTATTAATGATTTAAAGTTTAAGGTCGGGAATATACTGCTTTATAATTGAAATTAATCCGACCTTTGGAGTATCTTCGTCGGGTAACTGTGGAAAGTCATATGCCGCATAGTCATTGCCCTCGATAATCGCAGGTCCGTTCTCCGAAATGCATACATCCCAACCGCAATACTTAAATTCGGGTTCTTCCAGTGCCGCATTTTTAACAAGCTCCTTGACCTCTTCGCAGTAAGGAATTTTAAAACCTTTAAATTTTATTCCCGAATACGGGTGTTCGTATGCAATTTCCATATCGGAAGTATGTCCCGGCCCTGTTACCGTACCTGTATCGAGGTCAAAGTGACAGGCAAAACCGCCGTTTTCAAGATTATCTACAAATTTACCGTTATTTCCTGTTTTAAACACCGCATACAAAATATTCGGCTTGCCGTCTACCACAAGTGTGGCAATTCTTAAGCAGTTAATTGAGTGAGGATAAATTTTTGAAACATCGGGGTGTTGTTTTATTGCCTCTTCAAGTACACCGAATTCGTTTTCTTTGTCAAAAACATAATTATAAAATTCTTCGTCACTCTTAAAGTCTGCTTTAACAAGTTTTTCAATGCCTTTGCCGCATTCGCCGAAAGCAGGCTTTGCAATGAAAACATCCCAAGGCTTAATAAATTCGCTGAATTGCTCCAAAGTAATCTTTTCCTCAATTACAAGTACCCGTCTGCCAAGATATTTTGCAAATCTGGTATCAAATAATCTTTTATCGTTAAATATTTCGGCACTTGTAAGATCGTTCTGCATTAACATAAAACGCTTGTTTTTAAAGCGTGTCATATACGTTTTGCGTTGGTCTGCAGTCATATTGTAGTATTCAAACAGAACATAGTCATTATATCCCGCTCTGTATTTTAAAAAGCAACCTACCATATCAAAGAAAATGCCGGCTTTGTTTTTGCCGGATTTTGTGTGAACGGTATTTATTGCGCCGGAAAGTTTGCTGAATGTTGCGCCGGAGCAAACTCTGAAAAAGTAACCGATTCTCATAATAACCTCTTTTGTATCTTAGTTGTATCAAAAATTACGGCTAATTTAAGCCATTTTGTGTAGTTAAGGGTGTATTTGTCAATATAACTTCCATTATAGTATATTTTGCGCTGAAATGTCAATAATGGTGACGGATTTGTGAAAAGTTTTTGAAAAGTAAAATTTTTCTGATAAAACTCTTGACTTTTGCTGACTTTAAGATTATAGTATAAGCATAAGAGTTAGCACTCACACACAGAGAGTGCTAAAACAACAAAAAACGCAGGCAGAGAGGTGATACCTATGGAGCTTGCGGAAAGAAAGCAAAAAATTCTTTCGGCTGTTGTTGAAAACTTTATAAAGACAGGTGAGCCTGTAGGTTCAAAAACTCTGATAGACGAAACGGATTTAAAAGTTTCATCGGCTACGGTAAGAAATGATATGGCAGACCTCACACAAAAGGGTTATCTTGTTCAGCCGCATACATCGGCAGGCAGAATACCTACTCAGCAGGGCTACAGATACTATGTTGACAATCTTATGAAGATTGTGGCGGTGTCACAGCGGGGCAGAGAACTTGTGGAGGATAAACTTTACAGAAATGCCGAATCACCCGAAAATATTTTAAAATCGGCGGCAGATCTTCTTTCGGAGCTGACAGGACTTACCGCAGTTGCCACAACACCGAATTCCGCAGAAAGCAGGATTCACAAAATCAGCTTTGTGCAGACGGGTTCGCACACGGCAATGACTGTTGTAATTGCCTCAAACGGCATTATAAAAAATCAGCTTTTCAGATGCGAATTTATAATCACTCCCGAAATCCTTGAAGTGTTTGACAAAGCACTTAACGAATTGTTTGACGGAGTAAGGCTTTCTTCGATAAATCGTCCGTTTATACAGACGGCAGCGGCAAGATTTGGCGAGTTATCGCTCTTTATGCCAAGTGTGCTTACGGCGATAAAAGATGCGGCAGACAAGGCAAACGAAGTCGGAATCTTTTTGAGCGGTCAGACAAAGCCGTTGTTTATGCAGAATGTAAATTTTCTTGCGGCAAGAAATGTAATTGAACTTCTTTCAAGAAAAGGAGATCTTGCAGGTGTTCTTACAAGCCTGCCGATAGGTACTTCGGTAAGTATAGGTACAGAAAACAGCCGTATAGAACTTGCGTACAGCTCGGTAATTTCTTCAAGCTACAGCGTAAAAGATACACCGTCCGGTACGCTTGCCGTAATAGCTCCTATACGAACGGATTACGGCAGAGTGATTTCGATTATAGAATGTATAAGCGAATGTGTAAGTAAAATAATAAGCGAGCTTATAGAGCATTAATATAGAAAGGAAAGGTAATATGTCAAAGAAAAAAGAAGTGACAAAAGACGAAGCTGTTGTAAACGAGAATACATCCGAACAGACAGCTGAAGCGGTTACGGAAGAGATTGATGAAACCGCCAAAAAAATAGCTGAACTTGAGGAGGAGCTCAACTCACAGAAAGACAAATATCTTCGCCTTTGTGCCGAGTATGACAACTACCGCAAGCGTACAGCAAACGAAAAGCTTTCTATTTATGATGACGCAACAGCAAAGGCGGTTACAGAGCTTTTGCCTGTAGCAGACAGTATTCAGATGGCTATTACAAATTTAAAAGATTGTGACCCCGAAATTTTAAAGGGCATTGAGCTTATTTCAAATCAGCTTGCAAAGTCGCTTGAAAAGCTCAAGGTTGAGCCTTTCGGTGCGCAGGGTGAGGAGTTTAATCCGGAAATTCACAACGCAATCTCAAAGATTGACGATGAGAATTTTGAAAAGAACTGTATTTCACAGGTGTTCCAGACAGGTTACAAAATCGGCGATAAAATTATTCGTCATGCAATGGTTCAGGTTGCAAATTGCGACTAAGACCTTTATATAAATAAATCAGTATAAAAGTAAAACAAATATATTCAGGAGGAATTCATTATGGCAAAGACAATAGGTATAGATTTAGGTACAACAAACTCATGTGTAGCAGTTATCGAAGGCGGCGAGCCTGTAGTTATTCCTAACGCCGAGGGCGCAAGAACAACTCCTTCCGTTGTTGCTTTCTCAAAAGACGGCGAGCGTATGGTAGGTCAGGTTGCAAAGCGCCAGGCTATCACAAACCCTGACAAGACAGTTTCTTCTATTAAGAGAGAAATGGGTACATCATATAAAGTATCAATTGACGGCAAGCAGTACACACCGCAGGAAATTTCAGCTATGATTCTTTCAAAGTTAAAGGCAGACGCTGAAGCATACCTCGGCGAAAAGGTAACACAGGCAGTTATTACAGTTCCTGCTTACTTTACAGACGCACAGCGTCAGGCTACTAAGGATGCAGGTAAGATTGCAGGTCTTGATGTAAAGAGAATTATCAACGAGCCTACAGCAGCTGCTCTTTCATACGGTATAGATAAAGAAAAAGACCAGAAGGTTATGGTATATGACCTCGGCGGCGGTACATTCGATGTATCTATCATTGAGATGGGCGACGGTGTTCAGGAAGTTCTTGCTACAGCAGGTAACAACCGCCTCGGTGGTGATGACTTCGATAAGAGAATTATCGACTGGATGGTAACATCATTCAAAAACGAAACAGGTATTGACCTTTCATCAGATAAGGTTGCTATGCAGCGTTTCAAAGAGGCTGCAGAGAAAGCTAAGATAGAGCTTTCGGGCGTTACAACATCTTCAATCAACCTCCCATTCATTACAGCAGACCAGACAGGTCCTAAGCACCTTGACTTAACACTTACAAGAGCTAAGTTTGACGAACTTACAGCAGACCTTGTAGAGGCTACAATGGGTCCGGTTCGTTCGGCTCTCTCTGATTCAGGTTTACAGATCAGTCAGATTGACAAGGTTCTTATGGTCGGCGGTTCTTCAAGAATTCCTGCTGTACAGGAAGCTGTTAAAAAACTTATCGGCAAAGAGCCGTTCAAGGGCATTAACCCTGATGAGTGCGTAGCTGTAGGTGCTGCTATTCAGGGCGGCGTTCTCGGCGGCGAGGTAGAGGGACTTCTTCTCCTCGATGTTACACCTCTTTCACTTGGTGTTGAAACAATGGGCGGCGTAATGACAAAGATTATTGAGAGAAACACAACAATTCCTACAAAGAAGAGCCAGATTTTCTCAACTGCCGCTGATAACCAGACACAGGTTGAAATCAATGTTTTACAGGGTGAGCGTGAATTTGCAAGAGATAACAAGCAGCTCGGTTTGTTTGCTCTCACAGGCATTGCTCCCGCTATGCGTGGTATCCCGCAAATTGAAGTAACATTTGATATTGATGCAAACGGTATTGTTAATGTATCTGCAAAAGACCTCGGTACAGGCAAGGAGCAGAAGATTCAGATTCAGAACTCAACCTCAATGAGCAAGGAAGATATCGACAAGGCTGTTAAGGAAGCAGAGCAGTACGCCGCAGAAGATAAGAAGCACCGTGAAGAGGTTGACGCTAAGAACGAAGCAGAGAACCTTGTATATCAGGCTGAAAAGCTCGTAAACGAGAGCGGCGACAAGATTTCAGAGGACGAAAAGAATACAATCAATACAAAGTGTGCTGCAGTTAAGGACGCTATCGCTAAGAACGACAAGTCTATGATTGACACTGCTAAGGAGGATTTACAGAAAGCTGTTTACGAAGTTTCCGCAAAACTTTATCAGCAGGCAAATCCGCAGGGTGCACAGGGTGCGGCTCCGCAGGGTGACCCACAGCAGGGCACACAGGGCGGCTCAAACGGTGACCCTAATGTATATGATGCCGATTTTAAGGATGTTGACGGCAACTGATTAAAAACGGCAGCCTATAAATAGATTTACACAATGATTGACTTCATTTGTTTTTCCTGTTAAAATTTGTTAAAGGGGCTGTTTTTTGCAACGGCTCCTTTAGCACTGTATGGATTTTTGACAGCGTATACAGCGTATATAGATAACCTTTATACAGCTGATAACAAGTTATTAAAAGGTGAGAATGATGGCAGATAAAAGAGATTATTACGAGGTGCTTGGCGTTTCTAAGGGAGCAAGCGAAGATGAAATTAAAAAGGCTTACCGACAGAGCGCTAAAAAGTACCACCCTGACCTCCATCCGGGAGATAAGGAATGTGAAGAAAAATTCAAAGAAGTCAACGAGGCTTACGAGGTACTTTCAGATAAAGATAAAAAAGCCCGCTATGACCAGTACGGTCACGCAGGCGTAGACCCTAACTTCGGTGCGGGCGGCGCAGGCGGTTACGGTGCATACGGTCAGGGCATTGATATAGATGATATTTTTTCAAGCTTTTTCGGCGGATTCGGAGGCAGACGCTCCAATAATCCTAATGCTCCGAGCCGAGGCAGCGATGTTGAGGCAAGCATTTATATTTCATTTGAAGAGGCTGCAAAGGGCTGTAAAAAGACTGTAAGCTACGATTGCGTTTCTTCTTGTGACGAATGTCACGGTACGGGCGCAAAACCCGGTACTCAGCCTAAGACCTGCTCTGTGTGCGGAGGCTCGGGCAGAGTTACAATCAGCCAGCGTTCACCTTTCGGAGTTGTTCAGACACAGCGTGCCTGTGACGCTTGTCACGGTAAAGGCAAGATTATTGACAGTCCTTGCCCTAAGTGCGGCGGTTCGGGCAGAAAGCGCAGGACTAAAACTGTTGATATTACAGTTCCGGCAGGCATTAAAGACCAGCAGATTCTTAATGTTGGCGGCAGAGGCAACGCAGGTTACAACGGCGGCCCTTCGGGTGACCTTCATGTATATGTAAATGTTCAGCCGCATCCTGTATTTGAACGCAGAGGCGACGATGTATGGTGCAATCTTCCTCTTACATTTGCACAGGCTGCTCTCGGCGCAGAGGTGGTTGTTCCTACTCTTGACGGCAAGGTTTCGTATCAGGTTCACGAGGGTACACAGCCGGGCGATGTATTTAAGCTTAAGGGCAAAGGCATTCAGCGCCTTAACGGCAGAGGAAAAGGCGACCAGTATGTGCGTGTAACCATTGAAGTTCCGAAGAATCTTAACGCTAAGCAGAAGAATCTTATAAAAGAATTTGAGAATGTTACAAACGAAAAGAACTACGCACAGCGCAACAGCTTTTTTGAGAAAATAAAGAGAATGTTCAACGAATAATTCTGATAACAGTATATAAAGGGGCTTAACAAATGGAGTCTTGGACAGAAATAAAAATTGCGGTAAACGCAAAGGATATAGACAGGGCAGGCGACATTGCGAATGTTGTAGTGCCTTACGGAATTTATATTGAGGACTACACTGCTCTTGAGCAGGAAGTGCAGGAGATTGCACACATTGACCTTATAGATGAGGATTTGCTCAAGAAAGACAGGAGCGTTGCCTATGTTCATATTTACCTTGAGCCTGATGTTTCTCCGAACGAGGCTGTAGCCTTTTTGTCCGAAAGGTATAATGCAGAGGGCATTGAGCATAAAATTGAATTGCTCGACTGTGCCGAAGAAGATTGGAGAAACAATTGGAAAAAGTATTTTAATCCGATTGCCGTTGGAGAAAAGCTCCTTATTCGCCCGAGTTGGAGAGATGATTACGATCCGCAGGGCAGAATAGTTTTGAATATTGACCCGGGTCTTGCGTTTGGCACAGGCAGTCACGAAACCACAAGACTTTGCCTTGAAATGTGCGAAAAGTATATGAAAAAAGGCGACAAAGTGCTTGATGTGGGTTGTGGCAGCGGTGTGCTCGGTATTGCGTCTTTGCTTATGGGTGCAGAAAGTGCCGTAGGAGTTGACATTGACGATGTTGCGGTAAGAACCGCAAAAGAAAATGCCGAAATTAACAATGTGGCTGACCGCTTTACTGCAATCTGCGGCAGCTTTACAGATAAAGTAACAGGTAAGTATGACATTGTACTTGCAAATATTGTAGCAGACGCAATTATGTTCCTTTCAAAAGGTGTAAAAGACTTTATGAAAGACGATGCGGTTTATATTATGAGCGGTATTATTGATACCCGTGCCGAAGAGGTAAAGGAATCAATTGGCAAGGATTTTGACATTATAGAAGAACACCTTGAAAAAGGTTGGGTGTGCCTTGCCGCAAAAGCAAAAAAATAAGGTAATAAATGTGCTGTATAGTGCGATATTTACTGAACATTTGTCATAAAACTGTCACAATAGTGTGATAAAATCTAAATAATTTTGATGCTCGGAGGCACGATTATGAAAAAACCAAATAAAAAGAATACAGTAAATCTGTTTTTCTCTGCATTCCTTATTCTTGCGTTTGTAGTATGCGCACACTTTTTCTCTAATTTTGCACTTGGACAGAATCAGGTGCTTTCAAATGTAATTCAGTTGTTTGTTTACACAGTGTTCGGTCTGCTTTTGTTCTACGCAACAAGAGTCGGCGACGGAAAGCCTGTAAAGCGTTTTTCACCGATTACATTAATAATTATGGTATTGCCTGCGCTTTACATAATGATTGCAAGCATAGCAAGCGGTATGCCGCTCCACAGCGCATTTGTTATAAATGACAGTTCAATCAGCATTGTAACAACACTTGCAGCCGTTGTATTCGGTTACGGTATTCCATACACATTCTTAAGCGGTTTTGAAATTGCCGAGGAAGAGAACGAAAGCGAGAAAAAATTCGTTGAGGGCGGTATAGAAGCTGACATTCAGGATGTTGAAAATGAAGAAGAATCAGAGGAAACTTCCGAAAATGCCGAAGAAACCGAAACAAGCGAAGAAAACACAGAAGAATAATTTGTTTTACTTATTAATTTGACAGCGACTTGACAAAATCGAGCCGCTGTTTTATTATTTAAGCGGTGCCTTATACGGTTATTTAAGAATTAAAGGCTTTTTATCATAAGTTTGGGTAATTTACGGTTTAGCGGAATACATCAGCCAAGTAATTATAAAAGTTTGGCAACCTTTAAAAAGGCTTGACCTAAATTTTTAAATTATTACACTAAACCGTGAGCCAAACAATAATTTATTATTGTTACCCCAACATTTAGAACCGAATTAAAGAGGGTGAATTTATGGACGAAAAGGATAAGTTTGACGGAACAGAAAAAATTGAAGAGGAAGAAGAAAAAGTATATATTGCCCGTCACGCAAAAAAAGACGAAGAGGACAGATTTGCGGATATTGAAAATTTTGATGTTGATAATACCGAAACTGTTGAAAATAAAGAAGTTGAAAAAAATTCAAACGATGTACCGAATAATGAGCCTGCCATAGACAGCACAGAGAATTTTGATGTTCACAGCGATAATTACGGCGATGATTTTGACTGTCAATCGGTAACAAGCAAAAATCATATACCGTCGGATAATCCGAAAAAAAGCAACAGAGATTACGGTGACGGTTTTGACGCTCAAACGGGTGAGGACAGACACGAATTTAAGCGCAGACAACCGAATAATGATGACTATTATGAGAATAATGCAGATACGGACGATTATTCGGGAAAGCCGAAAAAGCAGAAAAAAGCGAAAAAACAAAAGCAGAAAAACAGTAAGGCGGCTATGGTATGCGTAGTGGTAGCCGTTGCGGTTATAGTAGTATGTGTGCTTGCTTTTGTGCTTTCAAAATGTTCGTTTGACAATAAAAAATCGACGGTGACAACTGCACCTACCACGAAAGCGACTGTTGCCACAACTCAAGAGCCGACAACCGAGTATTACGAGCCTGAAACCGAATCGGAGTATGTTCCCGATTACACGGAGTCTGTGGAGGAAACCACAGAACAGCCTTCCACAGAGGAGTACACCGAGCCGGAAACAGAGCCTTCCACAGAAGAATATACCGAACCCGAAACTTACGAACCTGCCCCGGATACAGAACCTGTAACGGAGTATGTTCCTGACGAAACAACACAAATTGTATAAAATGGAGATGTAAAAAATATGGGATGTAGTCATGATTGTTCATCTTGCAGCTCTGACTGCAAGTCAAAAAATTCGGAAAGTTTGCATGAAAGCCTTAATCAATACAGCAGTGTAAAGAAAGTAATTGCCGTAGTATCGGGCAAGGGCGGAGTAGGCAAAAGCCTTGTTACTTCAACTCTTGCGGTAACTTTCAATCGTCTTGGTAAAAAAACGGCTATTCTTGACGCAGATATTACAGGCCCGTCAATTCCAAAGGCTTTTGGCATTAACGAAAGAGCAAAGGGCAACGAATACGGAATTATTCCTGTTACAACCGAAACGGGAATTGATATTATGTCAGTAAACCTTTTGCTTGAAAATCCGACCGACCCTGTTGTATGGCGTTCACCTGTCATTACAGGCACGGTAAAGCAGTTTTGGAAAGATGTTATCTGGGAAAACGAGGACTATATGTTTGTTGATATGCCTCCGGGAACAGGAGATGTTCCGCTTACCGTATTCCAGAGTTTGCCGATTGACGGAATCATTGTAGTTGCATCTCCACAGGAGCTTGTTTCCATGATTGTCGAAAAGGCGGTAAAAATGGCAAATATGATGAATGTGCCGATTCTCGGTCTTGTTGAGAATATGAGTTATTTTGTATGTCCCGATTGCGGCAAAAAGCATAATATTTTCGGTGAAAGCCATATTGATGAAATTGCCGAGCGTTACAATACAAAGGTACTTGCAAAGCTTCCTATTGACAGCGACCTTGCCAAGTGTGTCGACGATGGCAGAGTAGAACTCTTTGAGGGCAACTACCTTGATGATGCCGCACAGGAAATCGAAAAAGCACTTGCGTGAATAATAAGTTATGACTTTGCGCAAATTTAAGATAAAATCTTATAATCGTTTTACGAAATGTTTTTCTGAAACATAATTTTAAAGCTAAGGCTCTTCTAAACGGAGAGCCTTTTGTTATGCACTTTAGTTAAATAAATTGTAATTTTATGCTTTATTATATCCAAAAATATGCTTGTATTTATATGCATTAAAATGGTATAATTACGCTGTTCTATGGAATGTAATTGATATGAAATTTGGAGGAACAGAAAAATGCACAGATGTCCGGATTGCGGAGAAAGATTTGAGGGTAATATATGTACCTTTTGCGGCAGACCCGTACCGCAAGAAGAATCAGAACAGGAAAAAGCCGTTCAGGAAAAATCAGACGAACAGGAAAATATAAATAATTCTGAAGAAGTGTCGAAATCTGCAGTTGAAAATACTGCTTTAAACAGTGCCGGTGTTCAGCCTGTAAACGAATACGCACAAAACGGTTACAGCACGCAGTCTGTAAACAACTATGCTCAAAAAAATTACAATTCACAGCATAGTTACGGAAACCTTAATTACAACAACAGCGCAATGCCGAGCGGTTATACTAATCAAAATCAGCCGTTTTCGGATGTTGTAAATACCCGTGAAAAGAAAAAATCAAAAACAGCTCGCATAGTTGTTCCTGTTGTTGTAAGTGTATTGATTATCAGCCTTTGTGTTATCGGATATATCGTCATAATGAATGTAATCAAAAATAATAAATTTAATAAGGGAATAGGTGAGTTTACGGGTGCGGATGACTCTGCTGCCGTTTCGTCCGTGAGTATGGATTTGGACGAAAACTCGTATTGCTTTTACACTGAAAACGATGACGGAACTGTTACAGTCACAGGTATTGACACCGTGGATTACTACAATGATTTTAAGGATGAAGTTGTAGATGATACTTACAATTTTTATTTTAATATTCCGAGTGAAATTAACGGCAAAACCGTAACTGCTATCGGAAAAATCAATCCGACCAATCCTCTTTCCTCGGGTACTCTCCATATTTATATTACAGTACCCGGTACAGTAAAGACAATACAGAGCGATACTTTTAAACTGTCGGAACATGTGCGTGAAATTACCTTTGAAGACGGTGTTGAAACTCTTGAGCCTGACGCTATTGTAGATTGCTATTCGCTTGAAAGGGTTAATATTCCGGAATCGGTGACCGTTATTGGCGAGCATGCGGTAGGCTTTTTTATTGCGGGAGATACATTTTCAGAGCCTGTCGGCAAAAGAGAATATACCCGTTCTCCGCTTACTCACATATACGCTAAAGAAGGCTCGGCTGCCGACAGATACGCTAAGGATAACGATTTGTATATTGAATATAACTGATGCTTTGGTTAATCGTGAGCGTTTAAATTCTAAAGGCTTTTATCGAAGGTTGAGATAATTGCTCAGATGAAATTATGTAAAATAATAAACTTAAGGTTCTCTGCTGCGGAGAACCTTTTTGTTATGAAATTATAAAAATATACAATATATTGCTTTTTTATATGTAAATAAAAGCAATTGATTTTTGCATAAACAAAATGGTATAATTATGCAATAGTATGGCAAATATATTTTGCTTATTTAAGGAGAGGTATAGTAAATGAAATGTCCTAATTGCGGAAATGAAATCACAGGTAAGTTTTGCACAAGCTGCGGCACACCCGCTCCTGTCGAAGAGCCTGTAAAAGAGCAGGAAACTCAAACACAGCCTGCACAGTCGGATAATTTTGCGGCAAACAATTATAATTCCGAACCTGCACAGCAGAATGTTGCTGACAACAATTCACAGCCAAACAGCTTCGGTGCGGATAATTACAACACACAGCCAAACAATTTCGGTTCGGACGCATATAATTCACCTTCGGGTTTTGGTGCCGACGCAAACAATGCACAGCCTGCACCACAGCCGTATCAGTATAATTCATCTGCTAATCAGCCAAACGGTATGCCTGTAAATAACGGTTACACAGGTCAGCAGTTTACAAATGTTCCTAACAACAATATGCCTAATCAGCCTAAAAAGGGTATGAGCGGCGGTAAGATTGCGGCTATTGTAATCAGCGTTATTCTCGGTATCATAATTATTCTTGCTGTTGTTGTCGGTGTTGTAGCCTGCAACGCTTTTAAGACTGTCGGTTCGGTTATTGGTGGCGTTAAGGAAGGCGTAAGCATATTTGTAGAAGATAATGAAAGCAAATACAACAGTGACAGCAGCGCTGAGAGCAGTGAAAGAAATTATGACAGTGCAAGCCATTTTTACTATCAGGAGATTAACGACGGCAGCGAAATTGAAATCACAGGCTATAATTATATGGACATATTTGACGAAACATTTACCGATAAGAATTTTGAAATCAGAGTTCCGAACGAAATTAACAGCAAGCCTGTAACAAGCGTTTATGAGATATATGTTTATAATTATTCGAATATCGACACCGATGATTTGAATATGAAGCTTATAATCCCCGGCTCTGTTAAGAATATTGAGAGCTATGCTTTGTGGGGCTTAGAGGGCGTAACCGAAATTGTTTTTGAAGATGGTGTTGAAAGCATTGGAGACTATGCTGTTTATAACTGCAAGTATCTTAAAAAGATTACAATTCCGGAGTCTGTAACATATATCGACGATGTCGGTGTCGGATATTTAGATTCAAATGAAGAAAATGTTATTTCAAAAGACCTTGTTATTGTAGCAAAGAAAGGCTCAGCAGCCGAAAAATACGCTCAGGATAACGGCTTTAAGGTTGAGAATAACTGATTTGGCAAAGCTAAAAATTGATAACCTTTTATATAAAACTGCTCTCTGATTTGTCGGAGGGCGGCTTTTTCGGTATATAAAGAAAAATTTGGGGTAAAATAGTATCTGCTGCGGCACAAATTTGAAAAACTCAAGTAAAAATGCCGTAAAATCGGGATAAAAACGCTTGACAAAACGATATTTGTTGAGTTATAATACTAAATTGCAGAGCAATGTGTAATTGCACCTTGTTCGGCATTTCGGCCCTGCTTGACAGGGCGGTTAATCAATTTCTTAATATTTTGGAAAGGAGGAAAAATATGCCTACATTTAACCAGTTGGTAAGAAAGGGCAGAGAGGTTTCCGAAAAGAAAGCTAAGGCTCCTGCACTCTTAAAGGGTTGGAACTCTAAGAAGCGTGTTGCTATCAACCAGAGCTCACCACAGAAGAGAGGTGTGTGCACAGCCGTAAAGACTGCTACACCTAAAAAGCCTAACTCAGCTCTCAGAAAGATTGCCAGAGTAAGACTTTCTAACGGTATCGAAGTTAGTTCTTACATTCCAGGTGTTGGTCACAACCTTCAGGAGCACAGCGTTGTTCTTATTCGTGGTGGCCGTGTTAAGGACTTGCCTGGTGTTCGTTATCACATTGTTCGTGGTACACTCGACGCACAGGGCGTTGCAGGAAGAATGCAGTCCCGTTCTAAGTATGGCGCAAAGCGTCCAAAGGCAGGTAAATAAGGAATTGACATAACTTCGGCTTAAATTGATTTTAAGTTCTGCTATGCGGCAGGATTTCTATATATATTTATGGATTTCTTGTTGGCATACGGGAGTTTGTCGCTTTCGAGTACCTATGATATCTCAATTATTGTGAAGGAGGGAAGCAAAGTGCCAAGAAGAGGTTCTATTGCGAAGCGTGACGTATTACCGGATCCGCTTTATAATTCAAAACTTGTAACTCGTCTTATCAATAACATTATGTATGACGGTAAAAAGGGCGTTGCTCAGAAGATTGTTTACGGTGCATTTGAAATCATTGCTGATAAGACAGGTAATAACCCACTTGAGGTTTTCGAGCAGGCTATGGAAAATGTAATGCCAGTTCTCGAGGTAAAGGCTCGCCGTGTAGGTGGTGCCACATATCAGGTTCCTATGGAGGTTCGTCCTGAGAGAAGACAGACACTCGGTCTTCGTTGGATTTCAACTTACTCAAGAGCCAGAAATGAAAGAACAATGAAGGAAAGACTTGCAGGAGAAATTCTTGATGCTACTAACAGCACAGGCGGTGCCTTCAAAAAGCGTGAAGACACTCATAAGATGGCTGAAGCAAACAAGGCTTTCGCTCATTACAGATGGTAATTTTTATTACCGGAGTAATTTTTAGAGGAGGATTTTATGCCAAGACAGGTTTCACTTGAACAGACAAGAAACATCGGTATCATGGCTCACATCGATGCCGGTAAAACTACAACAACAGAGCGTATCCTGTATTACACTGGCGTAAACCATAAAATCGGCGAAACACACGATGGTGCTTCAACCATGGACTGGATGGTTCAGGAGAAAGAGCGTGGTATCACAATCACTTCTGCTGCAACAACAGCATTCTGGTTCGGTAGCAAGCATCAGTACAAGAAACACAGAATCAACATCATCGACACACCTGGTCACGTTGACTTTACTGTTGAAGTTGAGCGTTCACTTCGTGTACTCGACGGTTCTGTAACAGTTCTTTGTGCTAAGGGCGGCGTTGAGCCTCAGTCTGAAACAGTATGGCGTCAGGCTGATAACTACGGTGTACCAAGAATGGTTTACGTAAATAAAATGGACATTATGGGTGCTAACTTCTACCATGTTGTTCAGATGATGAAGGACAGACTTAAATGTAACGCTGTTCCGATTCAGCTCCCAATCGGTGCCGAAAGCGACTTCACAGGTATTATCGACCTCGTTACTATGAAGGCCGAGATTTACCACAATGAAGACGGTACAGATTACAGTGAGGAAGAAATTCCTGAGAACATGCAGGATCTTGCTAACGAGTATCACGAGAAACTCATCGAGTCAGTTGCTGAGCTTGACGAGGATCTTATGGAGAAATACTTCGGCGGCGAGGAAATTTCTATAGATGAAATTAAGAAAGTTATCAGAAAAGCTACAATCGACAATACAATGGTTCCTGTAACTTGCGGTTCTTCATACCGTAACAAGGGCGTTCAGATGCTCCTTGACGCTATTATCGATTATATGCCTGCTCCAACCGACGTTCCTGCTATCAAGGGTACAAACCCTGAAACAGGCGAAGAAGTTGAAAGACATTCTTCTGATACAGAGCCTTTTGCGGCTCTCGCATTTAAGATTGCAACTGACCCGTTCGTAGGTAAGCTCTGCTTCTTCAGAGTTTACTCAGGTATTGTTAAGGCCGGAGATACAGTTTACAACTCTGTAAAAGACAACAACGAGCGTATGGGCAGAATTCTTCAGATGCACGCTAACGACAGAAAAGATATCGACTGCTGCTATGCAGGTGATATTGCTGCTGCTGTTGGTCTTAAGAATACAACAACAGGTGACACACTCTGCGACGAAAAGAATCCTGTAGTTCTTGAGTCTATGGAGTTCCCGGAGCCTGTTATCAGAGTAGCTATCGAGCCTAAGACTAAAGCCGGTCAGGAAAAGATGGGTATTGCTCTTGCAAAGCTTGCAGAAGAAGACCCAACATTCCGTGCTTATACTGATGAAGAAACAGGTCAGACAATTATCGCAGGTATGGGTGAGCTTCACCTTGAGATTATCGTTGACCGTCTTCTCCGTGAGTTTAAGGTAGAGGCTAATATCGGTGCTCCGCAGGTTGCTTACAAAGAAACAATCCGTAAAGAGGCTTCTGTTGATGAGAAGTATGCTCGTCAGTCAGGTGGTAAGGGTCAGTACGGTCATGTTAAGATTAATGTATTCCCTAACAAGGACAAGGGTTACGAGTTCGTTAATAACATTGTCGGCGGTGCTATTCCTAAGGAATATATTCCTGCTGTTGACCAGGGTATCCAGGGCGCAATGCTCAGCGGTGTACTCGCAGGTTACAATGTAGTTGACGTTAAGGTTGAGCTTTATGATGGATCTTACCACGAGGTTGACTCATCAGAAATGGCATTTAAGATTGCCGGTTCTATGGCATTCAAAGAGGCTATGAGAAAAGCTGATCCTGTTCTCCTTGAGCCTATCATGAAGGTTACAGTTATCGTTCCTGACGAATACCTCGGTGATGTTATCGGCGACCTTAACTCTCGTCGTGGTATGATCCAGAGCATGGAAGCAGAGAACGGTGCACAGAGAGTAACAGCTCATGTTCCGCTTTCAGAAATGTTTGGTTATGCTACTGATATGCGTTCTAAGACACAGGGCCGTGGTCAGTATGTAATGGAGCCTGATACTTATGCAGAAGTTCCGAAGAACATTGCTGAAAAGATTATGAGCGAGAGAGCTAAGAAGGACTAATTAATCCTTTTTGCTGAATATATTAGGTTTTTTATAAAAACCTCTTGATTTTTTGCTGATTTGTTGGTACAATAGCATTAAATCTATTGTAATGTAAATTACAATGAATTACCATATTTAAGGAGGAAATTTCCAATGGCAAGAGAAAAATTCGAAAGAAATAAACCCCATGTAAACATTGGTACAATCGGCCACGTTGACCATGGTAAAACAACACTTACAGCTGCAATTACAAAGGTTCTCAACTTAGAAGGCGACGCTGACTTCGTTGATTACGCTAACATCGATAAGGCTCCTGAAGAGAGAGAGCGTGGTATCACAATTAACACAGCTCACGTTGAGTACGAGACAGAAAAGCGTCACTATGCACACGTTGACTGCCCAGGCCATGCTGACTATGTAAAGAACATGATCACAGGTGCTGCTCAGATGGACGGCGCTATCCTCGTTGTATCAGCTGCTGACGGTCCTATGCCACAGACAAGAGAGCACATCCTTCTTTCTCGTCAGGTAGGTGTACCTTACATCGTAGTATTCATGAACAAGACAGACCAGGTTGACGATCCTGAGCTTCTTGAGCTCGTAGAGATGGAGATCCGTGACCTCCTCAACGAGTATGACTTCCCGGGCGATGAAACACCAATCATCAAGGGTTCAGCTTACCTCGCACTTACAAGCGATTCTAAGGATCCTAATGCTCCTGAGTATGCTTGCATCCACGAGCTTATGGACGCTGTTGACGAGTTTATCCCAACTCCTGACCGTAAGGCTGACCAGCCATTCCTTATGCCTGTTGAGGACGTATTCACAATCACAGGTCGTGGTACAGTTGCTACAGGTAGAGTTGAAAGAGGTCAGATCAGAACTTCTGAGGAAGTTGAGATCGTTGGTCTTACAGATGAGAAGAGAAAAGTTGTTGTTACAGGTCTTGAGATGTTCAGAAAGACTCTTGACTATGCTGAGGCTGGTGACAACGTAGGTGTACTTCTCCGTGGTGTTCAGAGAACTGAAATCCAGAGAGGTCAGGTACTTGCTAAGCCAGGTACAATTCACCCACACACAAAGTTCCGTGGTCAGGTTTACGTTCTTACAAAGGACGAGGGTGGCCGTCATACACCATTCTTCAACAACTATCGTCCACAGTTCTACTTCAGAACAACAGACGTTACAGGTGTTATCAACCTTCCAGAAGGAACAGAGATGTGCATGCCTGGAGATAACGTTGAGATGGATGTTGAGCTTATCACTCCAATCGCTATCGAAGTAGGTCTTCGTTTCGCTATCCGTGAGGGTGGTAGAACAGTAGGTTCAGGTGCAGTTATCGCTATTAACGAGTAATTCACTTTGAATTTATAACACTTTCTTAAATAATTGAGCCGATTCGCAAGAGTCGGCTCTTTTTGTGTTTATTGAAAAGTAAATTTGGGTTTTGACTATTTGTAAAATGTGGGAAAGTATGATTTCCTGTTTAAGTGAAATAATTAAAAAATTTAGGTCAAGCCTTTTTAAAGGCTTGCGGGTATGGGCAGCGCCCATAATATCTTCCAATATAACAATTTATCCGGCGCAAACAGCGACGCTGTTTGCGTGTTAAAACTAAGTTTGAAAAAACAGGCGACAGCCATTAAAAAAACCTATATTTTATTAACAAAATAATGATTTCCTTTTCTTGTTGCTTTCGCTTTTCAAGGCTAACACCGTTGTGTTCAAGCCGTAAAACAGCAAACTGTTTTGCTATCATTAGATTTCATAAACGAAAAGTATTTGTGGGCTCTGCCCACACCCACAACCTTTGAAAAGGTTGACCAAACTTTTCAAATTATTTAATCACAACAGTTTGATAAGTTATTCATTAATCATTATTTTAATTATTTATTTAATTATCAAATTAAAATGCATTATTTTATGTAATAATAAAAATATATTGCTTTTATTATTTCAAGACAGTATAATTAAAAAGAATGGGGTTTTTACGGATAAAAACTCAAAAAAAGAGAAAGAGGAATTAAAATGGATAAAAACAATGGCGCAATCTATGATGCCCGCAAACTTGGCAAACCAAAGATGATAATCCTTGGTATTCAACATATGTTTGCAATGTTCGGCGCAACAATTCTTGTTCCTATTATCACAGGACTTGACATCTCGACTACCTTGCTTATGGCAGGACTCGGTACTCTGTTGTTTCACTGCATAACAAAGTTTAAAGTACCTGCTTTTCTCGGTTCTTCATTTGCTTTTCTTGGCGGTTATGCCGCTATCAAAGCGCTTGCACCCGATGACCCTAACAGTATGTTGCCGTATGCTTGCCTCGGTGTAGCGTGTGCAGGTTTGGTTTATTTCATTCTTGCCGCAATTATCAAAGCTGTCGGCATTGAAAAAGTTATGAGATTTTTCCCTCCTGTTGTTACAGGTCCAATCATTATTGCTATCGGTCTTGGACTTGCTCCGTCTGCCGTTTCAAACTGTACGACTAACTGGCTGCTTGCCTTTGTTGCTCTCGCCGCAATTGTTATATTTAACATATGGGGCAAGGGAATGGCAAAAATCATTCCGATTATTCTCGGATTGCTTATTTCTTACGGTGTAGGACTTGTCCTGTACTTTATTTCGCAGGCAAACCCTGACCTTATTCAGAATATGCCATGGCTTTTCTCAGGCGGTGCAGACGCAAATGGTGTTTATCAGCCTATTTTCGATTTCACAAGTGTAAACACAATTTGCGATAATATTGCTAAGGGCAATATTTTTGGCAGTGAAGGTCTTATCGGTATTCCTATCCATTGGGAGAAAACCGTATTCGGCGGTATCGACTATTCTAACACCGCTCTTATCGCATCATCAATTATTGCCATTGTTCCAATCGCTTTTGCCACAATGATGGAGCATATCGGTGACATTTGTGCTATCAGTTCAACAACAGGCAACAATTATATTCAGGATCCGGGTCTTCACAGAACTCTTACCGGTGACGGTTTAGCAACAACTGTTGCTTCACTTTTTGGCGGCCCTGCAAACACAACATATGGCGAAAATACAGGCGTACTTGCACTTACAAAGGTTTATGACCCACGAGTAATCAGAATTGCCGCTTTCTTTGCTGTAGGTGTATCATTCTTCCCGATTGTATCTGCAATTATCGGTTCAATTCCAAGTTGTATTATCGGCGGTATTTCATTCGTACTTTACGGTATGATTTCTGCAATCGGTGTAAGAAATGTTGTGGAAAATAAGGTTGACTTTACAAAAAGCCGTAACCTTATTGTTGCCGCTGTAATCCTTGTATGTGCGCTCGGACTTTCAAGCGACACAGTAAGTTTTGCAATCGGCAGTGCAACAATTACACTTTCACCGCTTGCCGTTGCTTCAATCGCAGGTATAGTTCTTAACGCAATTTTCCCCGGTAAGGACTACAAGTTTAATTCTGCAAATGCCTCCGATGCCGCTAACTTTGAAAAAGAAGTTGAGCCGAAAGAGGAGAAAAAGTAAATTAATTTAATAATATAACATGCATAAAAAGCCTTGCAGATTTTTAACTGCAAGGCTTTATGCTATGTAGGAGTTGTTTTACTCTTTAATTTGAATTTGCAATAAATTGTTGAATATAGGTTACATCTGTAATATTTATTTTACCGTCTTTATTTGCATCAGCAACAGCCATTTGTTCGTTATTTAGTGTAGTTGTATTTGCAATAAATTTTTGAAGTTCTGTTACATCTGTAATGCTTACTTTGCCATCTAAATTTATGTCCATTAACAAAACATGTCTTTTAATAATGATTTTTATTGTATCGTAACTTGAAATGTTTGAATTAACATAATGAATTTTTAATGTATGTTCGCCCAAGGCATAATCTTTAGGATTAATTGAAAATGAAAAATAACTTGAATCATCAGATTGGATATGACCTGTTACAGGTACATCGTCCATATAAAAGACAGCGAAATGGTTAGTATCATTATCAAATCGTTTTGCCCATATTTTAGTTATTTCATTTATTTCTTGATTGTTTTCAATATTCCATAATTTAACATAACCTGTTAAATTATTTCCATTACCGGAAATTGTTTTCGGGCAGGAAAGTACATAGTTAATGGGATAATATTTGTCAAATAAGCTTATATTATTTCCTGAAATATTTGCATTTCTGTCCCAATGAATTACATTACCACCGGGCCAGTTGCAATCCACATACTTTAATGATGTTCCCTTAATATCTGTGACCATAATTGTATGCTGATCGTAAAAGGTTCTAATGATATCTCCAGCCTTTAATTTACCGGAGGAAATATAGTCTGATAGGCTGACTCCACTATATTTTATCCAAGTATATGGGTCTGTATCAGTTAACTCATAGCCCAATTGCAATGCAAACCCATGACACTCAATGGCTCTGCCTGACTGATATGTACTATTCCATACGGTGTTGTCTTGATATTTGCTTTTTAAGCTATCGAATGTTGTAGCAGCATTTGCAGTAATTATGTTAAATGTTATTATAAAACCAGTTATCATAATTATTAGCAAAATTATAGCTATTCTTTTAGACTGCTTTCTCACAAAAATTCCTCCTCAAATAAAAAAGTGCACAACCGAAGCTGTGCACGAAAAACGCATAGCTCCGATTTGTTGCGACACAAAATTTTCAACACTTTTGAGATGCGAAAAAAGAGCCTGCATTTTTACCGTAATAAAAACGCACACCTCAAAGTGTGTGGTGACCCCCAAAAGTTAGATTTGAAAGCGTAGTGGCTTTTAGCTGCTACGC
>OHXE01000089.1_pt1 | contig 28075 bp, 24 predicted proteins | sample 1579981 | NCBI WGS metagenome assembly OHXE01 (sample SAMEA3882505, study PRJEB24775) | human gut metagenome | biome: human-associated habitat; feature: intestine environment; material: feces | place: Netherlands | collected 2009/2010 | reverse complement strand
TGTATTGTAAGCTACAGCTGCAGCTGCAGGCCATCCCATATCAAAAACGTTTAACTGTAGGTGGTAGATGTCTGAAATAGCCTTCAATGGGTCGTTGAAGTTGGTAGTCAGCAATGCTGTTACCACGCCCAAGCCTACGAAACCCACGCCTACGAAGAGTCCCGACTTCAAAGCCTTTCCGAATTTCATGCCAATACACAGACCGATGACCGTGAAGATGATAGGCATCATCACGCTCGCACCGAGACTGATAATATAGCTAAATACTTGTTCCATTTTAATTTGTAGTATTGTTTAATTGTTAGAAAATACACGACAAAGAGCACCCTCTTTTGTCTTTTTATGATTTGTTGTGTGCAAAGATACACTTTTTTCTTCAATTACAATACGTTTTGATGGAAAAATTTACGCAAAAAAAAATCCTATCAGAACTTTTCTGATAGGATTTCTCTATTTTTATACGTTTTTAAATGATTTTTTACCGAATCGGTCTTCATTCTTCCCTCTTCGTTCTTCCCTCTTCACTTCCTAGTCCTGGAAGTAAACTCTCTTCACACGGTTGCTGATGGTGGTCAGCACCTCGTAAGGGATGGTCTCGAGGATATCGCTCAGTGTCTGGACAGGCAGATGCTCGCCGAAGATTTCTACCGAATCTCCTTCCTTGCAAGCGATGTCGGTCACGTCTATCATAGCCACATCCATACAGATGTTGCCCACATAATCTGCCTTCTGACCGTTCACCAGACAGTAGGCATGACGGTTGCCCAGACGGCGGTTCAGTCCGTCAGCATATCCGATAGGGATGGCTGCAATGACGCTGTCTCTGTCGAGAATTGTCTTGCGGCTGTAGCCCACACTGTCACCTGCCTTCACGTTGTGCATCTGCAGAATGGTTGTCTTCAGAGTGCTCACGCAGTTGATGGTCTTGTTGTTGCGCGAATTGATGCCGTAGAGTCCGAGTCCCAGACGGCACATATCCAGCTGGCGCTCCGGGAAGTGCTCGATACCTGCCGAATTGCAGATATGGCGCAATATCTTATGGTCGAAGGCTGCCTGCAACTGCTTGCTGCCCTTGTCGAAGAGTTCAAACTGATGAGCTGAGAAATCATCGAAGCTGTCGTCATCACTGCCCACGAAGTGAGAGAACACAGAACGTGGGATGATGGCATTCTGGTGCTTCAGCTTGCCGATGAGTTCCTCCATATCGTTCTCAGGGTCGAAGCCCATGCGGTGCATGCCGGTATCCAGCTTGATATGGACAGGGAAACCGGTTACTCCCTCTTTCTCAGCTGCCTTGATGAGCGCATCGAGCAGACGGAAAGAGTAAACCTCCGGCTCCAGGTCGTAATCGAACATGGTCTTGAAGGCGGTCATCTCCGGATTCATGATCATGATGTTGCTGGTGATGCCGTTCTTGCGCAGCGTAACGCCCTCATCGGCTACAGCCACAGCCAGATAGTCTACACGATGGTCCTGCAGGGTCTTGGCTATCTCCACGGCACCTGCACCGTAGCCGTCTGCCTTGATCATGCATACCAGCTTGGTTTCCGGCTTCATAAACGCACGGTAGTAGTTCAGATTGGCTACCACGGCATTCAGATTCACCTCCAGCGTAGTCTCGTGTACCTTCTGTACCAGCAGTTCGGTGAGCTGGTCGAAGCCAAACTGGCGGGCGCCCTTCAGCAGAATCACCTCATCGCGCAGGGAAGCAAACACCTCGCTGGCGATGAATTCCTCTACATTCGGGAAGAAGAACTTCTCTGAAATCTGAATCACATCGTGCTGCTTGCAGAGCTCAGGACCGATACCGATGAACTTTACCACGCCACGTTTACGGGCTAAATCGCTCACCTCTTTATATAAAGCCTCCGGTTCCTGACCGCTCTGGTAGATGTCGCTCAATATCAGCGTATGGCGACGACCGCGATGGTCTGGACGGCGGTTCATGAAGTCGAGGGCGATATCAAGCGAATTGATATCACTGTTGTAGCTGTCGTTAATCAGCGTACATCCGTGCTGTCCTACCTTCACCTCCAGTCTCATTGCCACAGGTTCGAGCTGTGCCATGCGCTTGTCGATATCTTCAGCCGAAAGACCGAGTTTCGATGCCACGACGGCAGAGATGATGGCATTCTGTACAGATGCATCGTCGATGAACGGGATAGAGAAACTGTCTTCCACACCTTTATATATATAGGTAATCACGCTCACGCTCTGCTGCTTCTCGATGTTCTTTACATAGAAAGGAGCCTCCGCATTCTTGAGCGACCAGAAGAGTTTCTCGCCCTTATAGTCGGGATATTCGGCTATCACCTTGTTGATAACCTCGTCATCGCCATCATAGATTACGGTCTCTGCATCATGGAAGAGGATGAGTTTCTCCCGGCATTTCTCCTCCATGGAAGAGAAGTTCTCCTGATGCGCAGCACCCAGATTGGTCAGTACGGCGATGGTTGGCTGGATGATGTCACGCAGGGCAAGCATTTCGCCAGGCATACTGATACCTGCCTCGAAAACGCCCACCTGGGTCTGCTCGTTCATCAGCCATACCGACAATGGCACACCTATCTGAGAGTTGTAACTGCGCGGACTGCGGGTAACAAACATGCTTGGCGAGAGCAGCTGGTAGAGCCACTCCTTGACCATGGTCTTGCCGTTTGAACCCGTGATGCCTACGATAGGGATATTAAACTCGTCACGGTGGCGCTCAGCCAGACGCTGGAGAGCCTCGAGCGTATTTACTACCTTCAGGAAGTTGGCTCCCGGATAATCAGAAGCATAGCCCTTAGGGACATCAGTTACCACAAAGTTTTTCACACCTCTGCGATACAGCTCAGGGATGTAGTTATGACCATCATTACGCTCCGACTTGAGCGCAAAGAACAGAGTTTCCTCTGGGAAACAAAGTGAACGACTATCGGTCAGGATAAAACCGATGTTGGTATCATTGTCTCCATAGCGACGCGCACCTATCAGTGTGGTTACCTTTTCAATAGTATATGTCATTGTCTTAATACTTTAAATGTTCTACATTATGCTTTTGGGCTTTCAGCCCGTCACTAACCCATACTTTTTCTCGAACCATCTTTTCCTTTCTTCCGTTCTGGCGATGAACTTCTGATGTTCCTCGCTATCGGGGTTGAAGGGCTTGTGTCCGAGGGCTTCCCGGATGGGACGCCAGTCTTCCAGGAACTGCTCGGCAGCCTTGCCGAAATAGGTTTCCCGGAATTTCTCCCAGATATATTCTACTGCCTGATTGCTCGGATGCAGCATATCTTCCTTGTAGAATCGGTAATCACGAAGTTCATCGTTCATGATTTCGTAAGCTGGAAAATAGCTCACCACACCAGGATTCGCCTTCACCAAGCGGTCTGCAGCCAACTGAAGCGTAGCCTTCGAAAGCTGACTTCCATGATAGCCGTATTTGGCATAACGGATGGGGCTTACGGTTATGATGACCTTCAAGCCGGTATCGAAAGCTTCATCTTCCGATGTTTCATCTTTCAAACCTCGTTGCTTCAGCAAATCAATCGCCTTTTGCAGATACGCAGCACATTCCTCTAAAAATTTCTTTTGAAAAAGAGTTTTCTGCTGGTTGTCAGCCTCGGTACCCAATTAAGATACCCATAACGACGTGGAAACCATTAAGTCCCCCACGTGGACTACAGCTTTATCCAAGCTGCCAGGCTCGATGCCCAGTTAAGACATCTAATGAGATGGAAAGTTATCCTGCTCCATCTGCAGCCCAACTTTTAACGATGCTCTTACATCGAGAACATTTCTGTTCCTACTTTTAGTATACTCAATTCAGCGAAAAAATCACCCCTTACTGGGTATTTCTAATTATTTCCAAATGTCCCCTTTTCAAAATCTATAAAATAAACTCCTTGTTTTAGGGACCTCTTTCTTGATTTTTGATAGATTTTGATTGGATTAGAAAACAAAAAAGTCTTACCTGGTTGCGCATGAAAGTCAGAGGCGTGGTGAGCTCTGTTATTACTAATATATAACTTCTGTTACTGCTGTCAAGAGACTTTTTTTATCGAGGGCAGTCAATTAACAAAATTTTGCCTTTCTAGAAACCCGTATAAAATAGGGGTACAACAGGGGGTACAAATCACTTTCCACTTCCCACAAATCCTTGATTTTAAGGCATTTCAGGCAAAAGTACAGTTTCTGCCATGGTATCTATCCCAATAAAATTCATGTAAAAGATACCATTGCGGTACCTACACGCTGAAAATTTAACATTCAGATACCGGAAAGTCTCTATAGATACCCGGCCCTATCATCAAGTGATTTAACAGGGTATTTTTATGTTTATTCCAGTTCATGGGATTCGTAGCTCCTTTTGAGGCGTCCCCTTAACTGCAGGTTCTGGTGCCTTTATGTTTGTTCCATAGACAGGATTTGCGGGCATCATTCTTTTACTTATAGTTTTCCCATTCCACAAAATTTGACATACTTTCATGACAATTGTGCAACCAGATATTAATGTGATTATGCGCTTATCAAATACAAAATGCAGCATACAGCGGCACTATTTTTTATGATCCTCAAACGCAAAATTTTTGCCGAAAGTTTGATCGCATAGGCCGGCTGGTACGTATCCATATAAACCTTTAAACTTTTCGCTCTTGTATTGTCAGCAGATTTTACTTCAATCGGGATCAGTTTTCCCTCCCGCTGAATGACAAAATCAATTTCCGCACCACGCGCAGATTTCCAATAATACATGTGATATCCATTAATCGATAACTGTACATTGACATAATTTTCCGTCATGCCACCTTTGAAATCATCCAGTTCTTTCACCATATAAAGTATGTCGTTTGCCATCAATTCTTTTTTTGCACAGAGCAGTCCCAGATCCGACACATAAATTTTAAATGCATCAATATCCCGATAGTTTTCCAATGGCTTTTTAATCTGCTCCACTTTGTATACCTGTGATACAATCCCCGACAGGCAGAGCCACTCAATTGCATTCTCAAATTCGGAAGCCCGCCCGCCTTTTTTGATCATCTTATATTGAAATCCTGTATTTTTCTTTGATAACTGAACGGTAATATTATCATAAGCCAGCCGCGTTTTTTTTATTTCATTCAGGTTGTTATATTTACTCATATCATTGAGGTAACTTGCCAGAATTGTATTTTGTGTATTCCGCACAAGAATATAATCCTTTGTCTGTATAAATTGCATAACACATTCCGGAATTCCCCCTACAACCAGATACTGCCGATAAAGCTGCATGGCTGCATCATGTAGAGCTGCAAGCATCGGAGAGTCTGTCTGAAAACACTTTTTAATCAATTCCACAAGCTGCTCTTCACCCATGGCAAGCATAAATTCTTCCATATCCATAGGATACAGCGTTTTCATGTCTACCTTGCCGACCGGAAAAGAAAACCTGGTCCTGTTGACTGCCACACCGAGCAGACTGCCCGCCACAATAATGTGATATTCCGGAGCATTCCTCACAAAAATATTTCAAAGAAGTCAATGCCCGCTCGCAAAGCTGTACCTCATCAAATACAATCAATGTTTTTTCTCTTATAATTGTCTGCCCAGCAATATGGGATAAAATCGGAATCAAATAATCAGGACTGATATTTTCAGCAAAAGTTTCATTTAATTTTGGATTGGTTTCAAAATTAAAATATGCTACATTTTCATAACAGTTACGTCCAAACTCCAGAATGGAATATTCACTTTTGGAAATTTTACTGGAATTATCTATGCTCCCCAGAATAGTCAAGTCTATGAACAATTAAAAAATTACGGATATACCGTAAAAACTTTGTAATTGTTATAGTTCGGCAGGAGCAATATCAAACAAGCAGGAGTATGGGGACCACCAGACTGCGCTGCTGTATGAAATGGACATCCCTTTTTATAAGCTTTTTGTGTTAAGGATGAATCTGTATCTGACATTCAAGTACATGATACTGTCCGGAGCCTATATGCTGTTAAGTATGTATTTTCTTTTTGAAAAAGCAGACATTACCGTACTGGTCTGTATTATGGCAGAGATTGTTTTTCCTCGGCAGCTTTTTTCCTTATAGGCTGCCTGTCAAACAGTAACTGGACCTTAATGCTCCTTTTGTTTATGTATGTGCAGAATATTTTACAAATGGAAAAATTTTAGGCGGTCTGAATATCTTTCTGTTTCAATATGATGGGATTATCTGGTGGGATGTTTTTGATCATGTGTTAAAGTGTATTTTGTTTTCCGTGGTTTTATATGTGGCAGGTGTTACACTGATAAAAAATCATCGTAAGATACATCAATTATTTTTTACAATAAAGTAAAATGAATCTGCAGCAAGTAAGGAGCGGAGGATTATATGCAGCCATGGAATCTTAAAGTTAAAAAAATAGGCAGAGGTTATTTCTTTATTGCATTAATTTGTTGTTTGTTTTTAACAGGAACAGGTGAATTATTAACAATTATGACTCCGCACAGTGAAAAAGTAGTGGATGTATCTGTAGATGAACAGAATTCTACCGTGATAAATACCAGAACGGTAAATCATGAAGGACGCTGGGTATTCTTTATGATTCTTTATGATTTTTTTGTTGTATTACGCTGGTTATATCTGATTTCTCTTATTATCAAAAGATATCATGATGCAGGATACAGCACAACATATGCGGTTGTAAGCATGCTTTTAATTCCGGTCATAATTGGTATTTTTATCATTTTTCATGTGGCAGTGATGCCTGGGGAAAAACCTTAGAAAAATATACATAGTGAAAGATAAAATAAGAGCCTATGATAAAATCTCTGTAAAATAAACACTATTAAGGTCTTCTATGATAAATTAAATCATGGGAGAGCTTATTTTATGTCTCATCTTTTATCACATAGCCTATTTCACTATCTTTTACTATATTCTAACACTATCAAAACCACTCCGCAAAATAGTACTATTACAGAACCTATTAGAAATGGCCACAACCCATAATTATTTATAAATCCAATAAAATGATTTGTATCTTCATACATTACCCTGTCAAAAGTTGAAATTGCACTCAATACTATAATTTCCAAAAAACCAAATATTAAAAAAATTGTTCCAAGATATTTTTTCATTCTCATTTTTCTCCTAATTCATCTCATTATACATCTTTATCTTTATCTTTTTCCCATTTATTAACAAATCTTTTCCATATAAAAACTCGGCAGAAATTATCCCCATAAAAACAGCATTCCCTAATTTTGTATTGCCAAGGTTTAAAAATACCGCACAAACTACTCCACCTGCTAATATGACAACACCGATTTTACAATAGTTTCTCTTATAACCTTTCAAGTTTTCATCATGAATGACAGGTCCTGTAAAAATATTAATCAATAACAGGCCTCCACATACAATCAATTTTATTGTCAGGGGAACAACCGCCAACCAGATTATTCCATACATTGCTATAACTCCATAAACACTACTATATAAAATACATCGGAAATGCGTTTTTGCATGATATCCTCCAATATAATTCCGAAGTATTAAAAACATCACACACCAAATCAACATTGGGATCAACATTTTAAAATACCATGCACACACAAATATAACCATAAAGGGAATACTCATATTTATTTTCACCATTTTTCTAATATACTGCTTTCATTATATCATATATACATAAAAATGCTGTTCTTCCCTCTCTTTTTGTTCTGTCGTTTGAAGCCAATATTTTGCAGTTCACACCAATTGCACCAATTCTATTGCTTTTTCTATACAAATATACTATTATAGAATTAAATATATTTTTAAGGAAATATTATGTTGTCAATTAACTATCTATCAGGATACCGAGTCATACACTATTAATGGCACTTTATCAGATACAATTTCTGATATCACGGATTTAATTTTGAGTTTTTCTGCTTAAACAAATGGTTCTATAAAGGATATACACCACAGAATTGGGAGAATGGAGATGATTGAAATGCACCGTATTCCACTTAAAATTGTGACAAGATTATCCGTTATATTTACGGTCATAGGTTTACTTCTTGTGATCATAGGTATTTGCACAGGAACTATGATAGGATTGATAATATTAGGAGCCGGGTTAGTGGAACTTGTTGGAACGATAATTTTTATTGCTGTGTTCAGAAGATGTCCTCATTGTGGTAGTTTTCTTAAAACAGGTTGTAATCGATATTGTCCACATTGTGGTAAATATGTGGACGAGAATGATTATATTTACTTCTAAGCAATGATCCTGTTTTTAAGTTGTACTTGAAAAGACTGCGCTGTGGTTTATGGTGTTGTCCGGGCAGATATGAATATCCATACAAGACGCGATGTCAAGAAATTTTTAGAAGGACTCTCTACCGGAAGTTCCAGCCTTCTTAAGAATGTAACCGGTGGTTATCATTACCATACAATTGAAGCTGAATCCGAAGATATTTTAGATGATATTCAAAATGAACTCGCAGAAAAAGGTTTTCTGGCCAAACTGCAGGATTATGAACCTGTAGATTTCTGGGGCGAAGAAGAATCAAATACAAACGTTTAATGCAATCAAGGCGTCAGTCCGGTATTTCCGGAACTGACGCCTTTTAAGCATTGGAAATTGTCAATTCCACTGTTTTGTCTTACATATACTTCTTCACAATATTCTCCATTACTTTCCACTTATGTTCCATATCAGAGACAAGTTTAAACTGTGTCCTTGCCCGGTCCAAATTCTGCCCCGGTCTGTGAATTTTAAAATAAATGTCTCCCTGAATATAATCCATAAGAAACCTCATTCCACATTCATAGGTCATAAGCCTAGCGCCCATCGGAAGCAGCTTTATCTCTTCCTGTGAAAGTTTTCCACCACATCCCTCTATAAAGCCATTCGCACATGCTTCAAAAAGTTCTAAGTTGAACCACACTTTATCCAGATTTTGTTCATCCTCTAATGCTGTACTTGCTCCAATCCGCACCGCATCTCCAAAATCATTCATGGCTGCCCCAGGCATTACAGTGTCCAGGTCAATCACGCATATTCCTTTTTTGGTATCCTTATCCATGAGGACATTATTAATTTTTGTGTCGTTGTGTGTCACACGAAAGCTGATTTTTCCACTTCTCAACAAATCCTGAAAGCAGTCCACAATTTCTTCCCTGTCCAATACAAACTGAATTTCCTCCCTGACTAAATCCGCTCTACCGCACACATCCTCTTCCACTGCCTTTTTGAATGTCTCAAATCTTTCTCTGGTATCATGAAATCCCGGAATTGTCTCATGAAGTGTTTTCGCCGGATAATCCGCTAACATACTTTGAAATCTGCCAAATGCCAGACCGCCCTCATAAAGTATTTCAGGATTATCTATCAAATCATAGCTTACGGTATTTTCAATGAATACATAAGCTCTCCAATACTCACCTTCTGAGTCCACATAATAGGGTTTCCCGTCTTTTGCCGGAATGACATTTAATGTCTCCCGCTCTGGATTTCCACCGTTAGCTGAAATTTTTCTTTTTAAAAATTCAGTGACTCCAACGATATTTTCCATTAATTCAACCGGGTTTTTAAAAATACTCTTGTTCATCTGCTGTAAAATATAATGCCTTTTTACTCCTTGTTCATTTTCAAATGTAACACGGTAAGTATTATTAATATGTCCATTTCCCCATGGAATTTCTTCTTTATATACACCTTCAAAACAGAAATTTGCAGCCACTTCTAATTTTCCGCAGAGCTGTTTTGGATAAAAATTATTCTCTTCCAGCTTTTTCAATGCAGTCATAACCATTGGTTTGTCTTTCCTGTAGGTAACTCCATACCACTTTTCTGTTGTAAGAAGAACTTTTACTTCTGCCTTATTGTTATCTAACAGTCTGCTGACAACTGACGGAAGATAATATTCACATTTCAGTGGATTATGTTGCAGCCCCTCCTGCAGAAAATCACGAAATCCATACGCAATCTCTGACAAAAATCCCTTGCTAAATCCCCATAAATTCATGGAAACAATCGTATCTCCTGCCAATTCCGTATAACTTTTTCCATCATCTTCCGTATATGCGGCATTCTCTCCACGTTTTACAATCGTTGTATGTTCTATTACACTGACAAGTTTTCCAGCACCATCAATCTCACAGACACCTCTTGCCACACTTCCATTCTCCGTCAAAGTATTTTTCAACTGATATCCTACCATTGCATACTGATACTTTTCATTATCTTCATGCACACTCAGATAATCATAAATCTGCTTAAATGCTTCTCTTCCATAATAGTCGTCTGCATTAATCACTGCAAATGGTCCGTCAATCATATCTTTACAGCTTAAAATTGCATGCGCAGTTCCCCATGGCTTTACTCTTCCGGCCGGAACTTCAAATCCCTCCGGCAGATTTTCCAGCTCCTGAAATGCATATCTTACTTTCATAATCTTTTCTATACGATTCCCTATGACATTATGAAAATCTTCCGCATTCTCTCTTTTTATTACAAAAATAACCTCTTCAAATCCTGCAAGATAAGCATCATAAATAGAAAAATCAACAATAATATGTCCATATTCATCTACTGGATCAATCTGTTTCATTCCACCGTAACGGCTTCCCATTCCGGCTGCCATAATTACAAGTACAGGTTTCTTCATATTCTTTATACCTCCTGATTAAACAGCGTACCATTTAATCTCATTTGCCTCTATTTTCAACGCAAAACTGCTTCCATCGCCGCGATAGATAACCGTATTCTGTGGCTCGTAGGTATTATTTACAACACAGAATTTGCCATTTTTTACATATGCATGTACTTCCACATTGAAATTTGTACTAAACCACTGATGTAATAAACTTTCGCCATGTGTACTCCACAAAATGCTTCGATAAAGAATTCTGCTGTTCTCAAAGCTATATGGCAGTCCACTGATATAGACCGAACGGCCCTCGCCAAATTCATGCACAGCCATCTGAACTTCTTTGTCCCTCTGTACCAGAATTTCTGTTCCCTCATACGCAAACATATTCTTCTTGCCCTCTCCGAAGTCAACAGGCTTTGTTGTATCTGCAAGAATAAAGTGATTTTTGTGTTCTTCCCAGTTATACTTATCGTAGTTTAAGGTAAATCCGGTTTCTTTTTCCACACCAATTAAATCGGCAAGCTGCAGATAATGTCCCTGATACTGGTGTCCTGCCGGTTCCCCGACACCGATAAATCCACCGCCCCGGTAGACAAATTCACGAATGGCTGCGGAAATAACTGCATTCTCCCAGACTGCCCCGCCGGTGTGTGCCGTATCCCCGTCCCCGACATTGATAATGACATCAATATCCTTTAATATATCCTTATCCTTTAAAATATCATCAAAGGAAATAAATTTCACATCAAACGGTGCGCCGCTTAACGCCTCGATAATTCCCGCATAACTGTAATTCTGTTTCTGATATAAGGCATGGTGTACCATATGGCAGCCCCAGCTGCGGATTTTGCCCCAGCTGTTTAAAACAGCAACCTTCTTCACACAGTACGGTGTTGCTCCTTTTGCATTCTCATACAGTTCACGGAATTCATTGCACACGCTCTCCACATAGTCCAAAAACTCCGGGAAATCTAATGCAAGCTTTAAATATCCGCCATATCCGATACGGTCGATTGGTTTTCTTAAGATGGCACGGCGTGCTGTCACCCAGTTTTCCTTTGCTTCCTTGACAGGATCTCCGCCCTCATGGAAGGTGTCCGGGAAAAAGTATGGAAGGAATCTTCCTTCTGTATATTTTACACCTTCAATATCAGAGATCAGACGAAGTGTACTTCCGTTTCCAACGCTTCCTACCACTGCGTCAAGACCGATCGTTGCAAACTCTTCCATGAATGGTTCTGTTCCGATCCAGTGATCCCCCAAAAACATCATTGCCTCTTTGCCGCATTCATGTGTGATGTCAACCATCTCTTTTGCAAGCTTTGCAACTTCCCTGCGCTGGAATGCCTGAAAATCCTTATATTCTTTACCAGGTACACGGTACTGATTGTTATAATATCCCTGGTCAATGATATATTCCGGGCGGAATTTATAACCCATTTCTTTTTCAAACTGCTCTAAAATATAAGGGCTTACTGACGCGGAATAACCATACCAGTCCACATATTTTTCCCGCTTTAACTCGTCAAACATCAATGTAAACTGATGGAAAAACGTCGTATAGCGGATGACATTGACATATGGATGCTCTGCACAGAACTTGCGCAGACGCTCCATGGAATATTTATGTGTTTTCGGCTGTCTTACGTCAAACGTAATCTGATGTTCGAAATCTTTCCAGTCATTTGTCACCGCATTGTACATATGTACCGGATCCCAGATAATATATGCCAGAAAGCTTACTGTATATTCATGAAACGGTTCTGCCTCATGAATACAGACGCACCCTGACTCCTCATTATATTCCCACTGTTTGGTCGATACCACCTGACCTGTGGAACGGTCAACAACCTCCCACCATCGTTTAATATCATCTCTTGTATTGACCTGCATTAACTCATCCGAAATCCCCTTCATCAGAGGAATTTGCAGTTCGCTTTCAACAGCCGTATAAAATCCACTCATAATATAACACTGCTGCACCTCATCCGGGTTTGCCTTCGCCCACTCATTATCTTTTCTCGTGGTGTAGTAAGTTGCATAAATCTTTGCCCCGGTCTTTGTCAGCTCTTCCGGGAATTCTGTTCCGTCACAATCGCGGATTGCATCTGCACCCCAGCGTTTCATTAACTCAATTGTCTCTGGAACCACATCCAGATTTGTAGGAATTGTGACACGGCCTGTATTTTTCTCACTCATTTTTCTTCCTCACTCTATTTCATCCATATAATTACTTTCTTTTCTTCTTTTCTGCAAAAGGGCAATTATAAATCCACAATGCCATTAATAAACAGATAATTCCAATAAGCATAATTCCTAAACCTGTCATTTTTCCTGTCATACCCCATCCAAAAACAGACAGGCTTATTCCGGCAATAAAAAGAGCTGCCATTAAAATTATTCTGCATTTTGTGTGCTTTTTCCAAAATTCCATTTTAATCTCCCTTCTCATCAACCCTTTAAACCACCAACAGTCATTCCCTGTGTCAGTTTATTCTGAACACATATATATAAAATTAATGTAGGAAGCATTACTATTACAAGTCCTGCATACATAATTCCATACTGTGCTGCTGACTGCTGTGCCTGCATCAGATTTAATAATCCTACCGGTAACGTTTTCGGTCCCTTTGCCGAACTCATTAGTGTCATGGAAATGATATATTCATTCCAAAAAGAAAGAAAATTAAACAAGATTACTGTAATAATAGATGGTTTTGCCATTGGGAAAATAATTTTCCACATCGTTGTACTATAACCTGCTCCATCAATATATGCCGCCTCTTCATAATCATGTGCCAATGTTGAAAAATACCCTGACAACAGATAAATTGTAAACGGAAGTGCTGTCGCAGCATATACGATTGCAAGTATGACCAGATTATTTAAAAGAAAACTTTTCCCAATTACTGATTTCAGCCAATTGTCTCCATCTCGCAGCATCAGAAAAATTGGAACAACAATATAATTCACGTTAATAAAAAGACCACCCATAAAAGCCGCATTTAAAGATTTGCTTCCTTTAAATTTAAAACGTGACAAACAGTAAGCTGCCGGCAGTGCAACAATTAAAAGAATTACAAGTGCCAAAGCTGTAACCAATACGGAGTTTAACATGTAATCTCCCATTTTTGCTGTATTCCAGGCATCAATAAAGTTCTGAAAATAAAAACCCTCCGGCAAAGTCCACGGATTTCCATAAAACTCTTTATTTTGCTTAATGGATGCCATAAACACCCATGCCACCGGAATAATAATACTGACTGCAAGCATTATTAAAACTAAATAGATAAAAAATTTATACAACCGTTCCGCAGAATTCGGATTATTTTTCTCTCTCATATTTTCTCTCCTTAAAACTCCAGTGGTTCACGCTCTGTAACTTTATTTACAAGTGCAGACAATGCAAACGAGAAAATAAATATTACAACACCTATTGCCATACTGTATCCATATAATCCGGCATCCTTCTGTCCATACATATAGCTTAGTGACACTTCAGAAGCTCCGTTTGGACCACCTGAAGTCATAGCTTTTACAAAAAGAAATGCCATATTAATAGTAGAAATAATAAAAAATGTTAATGTTGTACGAATATTAGTCCAGATCAACGGAATTGTAATCTGAAAAAACTGAACGAGCCTGCCTGCACCATCTAATCCGGCACTTTCATACAGGCTTTTCGGCACACTCGCCATAGATGCCATGTACATGACCATATAGTAACCAATCGCCTGCCAGATCATTGCAATAATAAGACTGACGATCACAAGCGATTCACCTTTCCACAAAATCGGGTTCTCCATTTTATGAAACAGTCCGATAATACTATTTAGCATTCCGTTCTCCGGCTTATAAATTGCAGAAAAAATACCTGCAATTACTACAACCGATAAAATATTGGGAATATAAAAAATAATACGGAAAAAATTCTGTCCCCTGATTTTTTCTCTTGACAGAATGCCTGCAAAAACAAGTGCAAATGCAAAGGTAACTATTGTAACAACAACAATAAGTAAAATCATGTTTTGCATGGATCTTATAAAATTAGTATCCGATATTAATGTTTTAAAATTTTTCAGGCCAACAAATGTTTCATTCGGTGAATATGCACCTTTTTCAAATAACGACATCCGGAATACATTTAAGGTAGGCAATATCATAAACACAAAAAATAAAATTACTGCTGGTGCTATGCATACCACCAAAAAACCGCTTCGTCCTCTGGCTTTTTTCATACTTTCACGTTCCTTTCAAACAAACCGTACTATTTAAAATTCGGCGGACAAAAATCCTGTCCGCCGACTCATTTTTACCACTATAGCATTAAGGAAAACTAAAAACTCTTATTTCAAATTTGCCCGCATCTGGTCACTTGCCGAAATAATTCCATCAATCCACTCCTGCTCTGTCATATCTCCTGATACCAAAGAGTTTACAGGGTCAAAGAATACAGTACGTACTTCAATACCCGGAATTGCTTCAAATGATGCAAAATTGCCCATGGCTGCCTTTGCTCCATTATCATAGATAGAATAAAACATGACATTATCACCTTCTAATTTATCTGCAATTCCTAATACCGGCTGAATAGCTCCTGCTTTTGCAAAAATTTCACATGCTTTATCACTGTATAAATATGAGATAAATAATTTTGCTGCATCCTGATGTTCTGCACCAGAAGGAATCCATGCCTGTTCAAACCATGTATAACTATAACTGTCTCCTCCCGCTTTTACCGCCGGAAGAGCTGTCATACCCCACTTAAATCCATCTGCACGAGGAGCATCTGCCATTTCACCGACAATCCAGGTTCCATTTGGCATGAAAATTGCCTTATTATCAAGTACCAACTGCTGGTTCTGTGTAAAATCCTGATCATTTGCCTGTGCCGGTGTAATAGGATTTGTGTACTCAGCTAACTTTGCAACAATATCAAAACATGTCTGTGCTTCTGGTGTTTCCCAGATACCTTCTTCATAATTTGTAGCCTTATCAAAGAATTCAGGTCCGCCTGCGGCATACATTAATGCATAGAAAAATGCATCAAAATATCCTGTTGTCGGATATGTAAATAAATAAATTCCCTCTTCTTTTGCTTTATCTCCAAGTTCCCACATTTCATCCCAGGTTGTTGGAACATCCCATCCTTTTTCTTCTAAAAGACCTGCATTATAAAACAGACCACATGGGGAATAAAACATTGGTGCAAGATATGTCTTTCCATCACCATAAGGATTCGTCAATGATGTATCTGTAAATCCTCCTGCAATCTTCTCTGAAACAAGTTTATCTTCTCCCGGAACTTTCATAGATAAGACATCTGTAATGTCAGTAATCATATTTCCCTTAATAAACTGTTCCGTTAACGCAGCTTCACGTCCCGTGGCCAGATGAATAACATCCGGGTATTCGCCTCCCTGCATGGATGGTCCTATTACATCCTCCAATTTTTTATCTGTTGTAAGTTCTACCTGAATTCCGGTTTCTTCTGTAAATGCATCTGTCACTTCCTGCCACATTTGCGAACCATAACCTGTCTCAATCGCAGCTACACTGATTGTTGTTCCAGCATAAGCTGCATATGGATCATCTGATGTTGTCTGTCCAGTTTCTTCTGTCTTGCTGTTATCTGACGCAGAATTCTCCGTTCCTGAATCTGTACCGCACCCTGCAAATAAAGATGCTACCATTACCATACTCATCATTGTACATAAAATTTTTTTCTTCATAGTAACCTCCCATTTTTGTTATTTTTTACTATAAATTCTTATGTTTCCTTCCTTACATTTGTTATTATAGAGTACGCCATCTCTTTTTCCTATCCATATATTGCTCTATATTTTATAATTCTTGCTTTATTTTAAAAATCTTGTTATTTTATTTTTTTTATTGTATACTAAGTACAACATCGTTCCATTTTGACCAGGAAATCATTGCAATTATAACATGAAAGGACTGTATTTTCCATGAGCAACCGCAAATTTAATCTGGATAATGAGGTACAGCCGGAAATCCATTTCCGCCTGCTTTCCATATCAGCATCCAAATTTGAAAATGACTGGACTTCGTTTCCCCACAGCCATCATTTTACGGAAATCTTCTTTATTAAAGACGGCACCGGACGCATGCTGATTGAAAATGAATCTCTTCCGGTCTCCTCAAACAGCCTTGTCGTGATCGGTGCACAGGTAACACACACAGAGTTTTCCGATCCGGAAAATCCACTGGATTATTATGTGCTCGGGGTGGAAGGATTAAAACTGAATACTGACAAAGAACCGGAATACATTCATGTCCCGGCTTCTGCAAACTCGCCTTTTATCCGCCAGTGTTTTGAAAATATCCTGCGGGAAATGCATAACAAACAGGACCGCTACGCAGAGATCTGCCAGCATTATCTGGATATTTTAATTTTATATTTCTGCCGGAAAGACCATGTATCCTATGAAGTGGTGGATGCGCAGAACAGCAGCCGCGAATGCCACAAGGTAAAACGCTTTATCGAGCACAATTACCAGAGCATGATCTCTCTAGATTCGCTTGCCGAAAACTGCAGTCTCTCAAAATATTACCTTTCACACCGTTTTGCAGAGCTGTACGGGAAATCTCCCATCGCTTACCTGAACGAAGTTCGGCTGGCGTCTGCGCGTGACCTGCTGCTCACAACCAATCACAGCATCGAAGAGATTGCCGGATGTATCGGGTTTTCCTCTACCAGCTATTTTTCGCAGTCCTTCCAGAAAAAATTTCATGAATCGCCACAGCAGTTCCGCAAATCCCACCGTGTCAGGACATGACCATGTTTCATTTTTTACATAAAAAAATAATTTTCTAAAAATTTCCCCGAAAGAATATCATATCTTTCGGGGAAAGGAAATGGATTTTTATTCTTCCGTTTCTGGAATCCTGGTGGTACATATATCAGATTATTCAGGGAAACTATGCCTATCAGCCGGATTGGAAAGAGAATTTACAATGTTTTGGACTAACCATCGTGCATATTCTGATCACATGTATTATCTATGGCATTATGGGTATGTTTTGTTGTGCAACATCCTTTTATTTCCGCAACCGAAAAACGGTATATTTTGTAAGTATATTTTTCTGGCTGATTGAAATTTTAAAACCTGGCTCCCTGCTTCGCACCAACTCTATTGCTTTTTTATGCAAATATGCTATTGTAAAATTAAATATATATTCTGGAAAATATTATGTTGCCAATTAACTATTTACACGAAAGGAAAACCATGATTAAGAGTAAAAAAAATACTATAGGAATTGTGAAAGATACAATTTGTAAAATCGCCCTGAAAAAAGCAAATACAAACTGTCTTAGCCTTATGTATGAACCCCCAAAACCAAAGTGCACTTGGTATCAACCTCAAAATCAACATTATTTACATTCAAATAAGAAAGGTGGAAATTGATTATAAAAAAATATTAAGTATAATTTTAGTTATGGTATTCATGATTACTTTCAATAACAACGTATATGCTGCAGAATTAGATAATATGCAACATAACGACCAAGCATATGTGTTAAATTCATTTTCAGGAAATAACTTGGAAAGTATTTCTGTGAGATTTTAAAATCACAGAAAATCAAATTGAATTTGAACAGTTTGGAAGAAATTTTTTATTTCCTATACACAAATTAAATATGGATACAAGTGACGGGAAAAACATTCCAGATGCCAATTTTTATACAGGTATATCTTCTGCTATCTTAAAAACAAATATTTTATTTGCCTACAAATACAATTTTATTGTCCTGCCAGAAATTAATATCGTATTCCAGTTCAATATGCTTGGAGCGCCGCATTCTCCTTTAAGGAAACACAAACACTCTTAAAACAAACCGGATATCCCCACGGAATAAGAGGTTTGCGATGTTCACTATGCTTCCATTCCTTTAAATAATCCATTATTTTTCTATACATCACTGCACCTCCATGAAATGTTTACTTTTGGCATATCAATTATTCATGTAAAAATCAACGTATTTTTCATTTGTTTTTACACTAAATTGCATGAATTATTTCTAAAATTATACATTATTTAACACGATTCCCCGTATTACGATCAAATAATTAAAAAAGAAACCGGGCATCCACGTTGTAAACATGAACTCCCGGTTCCACTTTTTTAGTTAAAATTTAAATACTGCTACTCCGTAAGGCGGCAGCTTATATCCGATCGAATAATCCCGTCCATCACAAGGCTTCTTTTCTGCCTTGTAAGACAGCGGACGCTTCGTATCTTCTGTGTCGGTTCCACCAAACTGCGGATCTGCACTGTTTAATACCAGCTTATAGGTATGTCTGCCCGGCACACCTACCCGATAATCGTCACGCTCTACTGGTGTGAAACTGATCACGAAGAGCAGGTTATTCTTTCCATCCTTACTCTTTCGCACAAAGCTGAAAATACTGCGTTCATAGTCGTTGGCATTCATCCACTCAAATCCTGCCCAGGTCGTATCCTGCTCGTACAGGCATGGATTCTTACGGTACAAATGAAGCAATGCCTTTACCCAATCCTGCATATGTTTGTGTTTCGGATCATCCAGCAGGAACCAGTCCAGTTCGCGCTTCTCGCTCCACTCACGCTCCTGCGCGAATTCCTGTCCCATAAACAGAAGTTTTTTGCCGGAATGTCCCATCATGAATGCATAGCCAGCCATAAGGTTTTTAAACTTATCCCCTTCGAGTCCGGGCATCTTGTTGAGCATGGAACATTTCAGATGTACGACCTCATCATGGGATAATACCAGAATGTACTTCTCACTCTCATTGTAACTCATGGCAAAGGTCATCTTATTGTGATTGTCCTTTCGGAAATATGGGTCAAGCTTCATATAGTCAAGGAAATCATGCATCCAGCCCATGTTCCACTTGTAGCTGAAATTAAGTCCGTCATCCTCTACCGTACCCGTCACTTTCGGCCATGCCGTTGATTCCTCTGCAATCATCACAGAACCCGGATTTCTTCCGAGAATCAGCGTATTGATGTGCTTGAAAAACTCAATGGCTTCCAGATTTTTATTTCCACCATAAATATTCGGAACCCACTGTCCATCTTCCTTCCCGTAATCCAGATACAGCATGGATGCAACTGCATCCACACGAAGTCCGTCTACGTGATAATTCTCAATCCACATCAGCGCACTTCCGATCAGGAAGTTCTTGACCTCATTCTTTCCGTAATCAAAGATTTTGGTTCCCCAGTCCGGATGCTCTCCTTTGCGCGGGTCTGCATATTCATAAGTTGCAGTACCATCAAACTCTGCCAATCCATGTGCATCTTTTGGGAAATGTGCCGGCACCCAGTCAAGGATCACGCCAATCTTGTTCTTATGGCATTCGTTGACCAGATGTGCAAAATCCTCCGGTGTTCCATAACGGGAAGTCGGTGCATAATATCCCGTTACCTGATATCCCCAGGAACCATCATACGGATACTCGGAAATCCCCATCAGCTCAATGTGGGTATACCCCATCTCCTTGACATAAGGAATCAATGTCTTTGCCAGATCGCGGTAGGAATAAAATCCATCATCGTCCCGCCCCGGATGGCGCATCCAGGAACCCGGATGTACCTCATAAATCGCCATCGGCTGCTCATATACTTCCTCTTTGGAAAGTTTTTTTCTGGCATTCATCCATTCCGTATCGGACCAGAGAAAATTGGAAATATCTGTGACAATGGAAGCGGTCTCCGGACGCAGCTGTGCATAGTTTGCATAAGGATCTGCTTTGTACAGCTTTCTTCCGTCCTGTGCGATAATCAGGAACTTATACATACAGCCAATCTGGACACCCGGTACGAACAGTTCGTATACCCCCATCGTCTCCGGTGTCACACGTTTCATCTCATGGGACGTTTCATTCCAGCCGTTAAATTCCCCAATCACGTATACACGGTCCGCATGCGGTGCCCAGACATCGAAGCATACTCCCTCTTCTCCTTCAATTGTCATTTTGTGAGCACCCATTTTGCGATAAATATCATAATGTGTTGCCTGTCCAAACAGGTAACAATCCATCTCTGTAAAATTACTCATAAATACCCTCCCTGTCTTCTCTTATCTATCTTACTCGAAATCCTTTTCCGTTAGTACAATTCTGTCATCATCCGTATAACGGCTGGCGGTCAGAATACTGATAGCTTTCTTTAACCCTCCATGTGCCTCCCGATGAATTGCTTCATCCACAATGTCTTTCACCTCTGTCAGGGTTGTAGCCTGATCCAGTCTCTGAATATTGCTGATCCGGTTATACAATGCCAGAACCGCCATATCATCAATTTTGTATCCAAGTTCCCTGGAATAAGAACGTGCAAACGTGACCAGCTCATCATTTGTAAAAATCGGAACTGAGATCTGTTCACTGAATTTTTTGGCAAATGTTTCATTCTGCGCAAATAATCTCTTGATGCCCTTGGATGTGTCTTCGAGTATAACGAAAAGACCACTCTCATCTGCGTCCAGCAATCCGGATAACTCCGACACGGTCTTTTTCTCCATATCTCCTGCCTGTTCAATAATCAGGCATCCTCCTGCCACCTTATCCAGCAGCCCGCCGACATTTTTCTGGTTCAATGCTTCCGCATGGATCTTTCCAATCTTTCCATCCAAAACCCCGGTCTCCTGCTGCAGGACTTTGATCATGCTGGTGGCAAGTGTTGTTTTTCCACTTCCCTGTCCGCCTTTAATTACGAGATTCCCCCTCGATGCAGTTTCCTTATTTTTCAGATGGGACGAAGCAACTGTCAACGCTTTGCAGAGCTGATCCTCCATGCCCTTCACCGGCATAAAATACGAAAAAATCGCTTTCTGTTCATCGGTCAGTTCTACAAGCGGGATATTCTGTTTTTCCTCTTTTCCCAGATCCACCGGTGTGTCTACCTGTGGAATATGTACTGTTTTTCCTTTCCAGGAAGAGCGATCTGTTTTTCTTCTTACAAAAGCAAACTCTTCTTCCCTCTCCTGTGCAAGTGTTGGTTTCTGTGGCAGATCCTCGATCGGAACCTCCTCAAAATCCTTTTTCTTTGTTGTATCTGATTCTGTCTTTGTTTCCATTTCTTCTACACCACGATTCTCATTTAAGTTTTTGTCATCTTCTGTCACATCGGATGTCTCTTCTGCCGGTTTCTGTGCGGCAGCTTCCGTCTTTTTTTTCTGCTGGGAACGTACCATTTCTTCTAAAGATACTCCCTCTGGCCAAAGTTCTTCGGCATCTGTATCCCTGGCAGGCTGTTCCTCTTTTTTGTTCTCTTCCTCTTCTTCCTTTCGTTCTTCCGGCTCATTCGTTGCCGGCGGTGTTTCCCTTTCCGGCGTCTGTGGCGGTGTTTCCGTCGTTTCCTCCACAATATCCGCCTTCTCTGCCAGTACCGCATCCAGTTTTGGCAATACTCCTGTCAGGCGGTCCATAATATCGCCTGCCTCCTGCAGTGCACGCGCTTTGGCGGATTCGAGTTTCCGCTTTCTGGCATCTTCTAATGCAGCTTCCGCAGCCTTGCGCATTTTCTCCCACTCACTCAGCACTTCCTCAATTGTCATCTGGCCTGTGATCTGATGCTCAATCATGTTTTTCTCATTTGTCATCATGCTCATCTGACCATCGGAGTCTTCTCCCAACAACTCTTTGAAATTTGTCTTGAGTGAACCATCAATCTCCTCATCTGTCTCAATGTGCCGTGTATTCTGTTCCGGCTGTGCCTCAGGCTTTTCTTCCTCCATCTGCATTTTCAGATAAGGAACATCTTCCACCATACGATTGATATTGTCCAGCGTATCCGTGACCGTCTCTTTTTCGGTTGCATCCATGATCTGCTGCATACCCTTTGCAATTTCCGCCTGAAGATTGACGGTATTAAACCGTTCTGTGTTTACTTCTACTTTTGGAATTGCGACCGGATCATGCACGGTCTCCCCGGCACGCGCCATCTCCTCCACATCAATGTGTGTCAAACCTGCTCTGTCATCTTTTGCCTGACAAAACGACCGATACTTTTCTTCCTGTGTTTTCGTCAATGGCTGATACAGCATTTTCAGTTCCAATGCACGCTCTACATATGGCCCATCTCCAAACCAGAGAACCAGCTCATCACATGCATCAATACACTTCTCACTCATCCCTGCTTTGTGATACAGATAAGCAAGCTCATATGCCCACTCTTCCGTATATTCCTGCTCCTTGAGTTCTTCAAGAATCGGTATCAGTTCTTCATAAGAAGCCCCCTGTGCTTTCTGTATATCATAGCGAAGTACATATTTAAGGGTGTCATGAGGCGCAATCTCCACAAACTCATCATAATAATCCTGTGCCGCCTGAAAATCTTTCATCTTGACCGCCACTTCCGCAAGACGGTAAATAATCATTCTTCCGATTGGCGAGCGATCATATGCCATCAGCAAAACTTCCCGGCTCTCCTCATAACGCTGTACTTTTTCGTACACTTCCCCAGCTTTTACCAGACCATTTACATTTTTAACCTTATTCCAATTGATGGTATCTGCAATATCTGCTGCCTCATCGTATTTCTCTTCCGCATAGCGGGATTTCATCTGATCAAGCTTCAGATTATATTCGTATTTGTCCAATTGTTATCTCCTTAAAGTATCCCCAAACAGGTCTATCTGTCTATTTTCAAGTATACCATAGGCGGCAATTAGTGTCAAAAAATAATCCGAAAAAAAGAGCTGCACACAAACGCGTACAGCCCTTGAAATTACTGGTTTTTCTTTGTTTCGTCTTTCTTCCCGGAATCTTTTAAAGTTCTCTTTTTCTTTTGTTTTTCCCCGTAATATATGATCGCACCGGTTGCCTCATTCACACCGGCCGCCTCCACATATGCCTCCGTTACGGTTGTAAGATTTTTCTTTCGTATGCTGTGGTTTACCAGTCTGCGGATAATATAGTAAATCATCGCAAACACCGGAACCCCAAGCAGCATTCCCAGAAATCCAAACAGTCCGCCTCCGATCAGAATCGAAAACATTACCCAGAACGCGGATAATCCGGTGGAATCACCTAAAATCTTCGGTCCGATAATATTTCCATCCACCTGCTGCAGAATAATGATAAATATCAGCAGATACAACGCATGCAGCGGACTCTGGATCACAACCAGAAGAAGTGACGGAATCGCACCGATAAACGGTCCAAACACCGGAATGACATTGGTTACTCCAATGATAACCGCAACCAGTATCGTATCCGGAATATGCAGGATCAGACATCCAAAATAACAGATTACTCCGATGATGGCAGAATCTATAATCTTTCCAATGATGAAACCACCAAATACTTCATCTGCCTTGTGGAAAACTTCGATAATAATGTTTCCATGTTTCGGTTTAAAGATCGCATACACAATCTTTTTGCTCTGTCCCACCAGGCTTTCTTTAATGGATAAGACATAAACAACGACAATGATCCCAATGATGAAGTTTAATATGGATTTGACCATCGTGATTACGCCGGAAGTAATCTGCAACAGATATTGCTGCATCTGTGGAAGCAGATCCTTCGTTGCCCAGTTTTCCACCTGATCCGTCAGTTTTGTCAGCATATCACTGATGGTATCTGTCACTCCATAGGCTCCGAGTTTTCCACTTTTCACCATATGGATCAGGCTCTCCACATTACCAGGCAGTGCTTCCACCAGCCCGGTAACACTTGATACCACCGAAGGAACAATTGCCGCAATCAAAAGTACCAGGATCACCAGAAGGAACAGGATTGCCCCGGCAATGGACAATCCACGTGCCACTTTAGCCGCTGATTTTTCTGATTTCATTTTCTTTTTCAGAAACGGCAGCCAGCGCCGCTCCTGAAATTTCATAACCGGGTTAAGCAGATAAGCAAGTCCCAGTCCGATAATAATCGGCTGCAATGCACCTGTAATCAGATGCCAGGTATCTGCAACCCCCTTGTACCGGAGCACCAGGAAGAAAAATACGGTACAACAGGCAAAGGTGAGAAATACCATCAATCCGATTTTAATCAGAAGAACCGTCTGACGCATGCCATCCTCGCTCTGTTTGATCTGTTCCATCTGTTTTTGTTTTTCCACGTCTGTCATACAAGATCTCCTATCCGCGGTAATAATTGATCAAACAGCCTTTGAGAATAATATCTTTCTCATCCGGTGTCAGTTCTCCCATACGCAGGGTAAATGGCTTTAAAGCACCATCCTTTACCACATATGCCTCAAATTCTGTTTTTCCGTCTGCGATCGCCTCACGGATCTGTGGAACAAACAGGTAATCCAGATTGTGGAACGGAAGCTCTCCCTGATCAATAACAAACGGGATCATACCCCAGTTAATCAGGTTGGAACGGTATCTCTTGGTCGCATATTCATTTGCAATGTTTGCCCATCCGCCAAGTACCTTCTGGCAGGAAGCCGCCTGCTCACGCGCAGAGCCGTCTCCCGGTTTTACTGCAAAAATCGTACTTCCAAAACCAACGTTTGAGCGGTTGACATCGGAGAACGTTGCACGAATGGTATCCATAACCGGATGAATCTCCGGAAGTGCATCCCCCGGACAGGTATCTGCCTCGACAGCCTTCTGTGCCTTCTGTACTTCCTTGGCACGTCCAACATATTCCGGATCCTTTCTGGAAAGTGCAAACTCTGCCAATCCCAGTGGGTTGGAACGGAAAGAGGATGTCTCTCCGGAAGGAATCAGCTCGTCCGTTGTGGTCACCGGATCGTGAATCTCGGAAACAACTTTCAGCACAAGATTCTCTGGAAGCGGGCTCATAGCCGGCCAGTCCTTGATATTTGGTCCAAACTGAATCTCTACGTCCGGATCTGCCACACCCTTGCTGTCAAATACACGATTTTCATAAATGGTCTTATCAAAGAAGTATTTCGGCTTGCTGTAGTTTACATCAATATCGGTAGCTGCGGTAAGGAATCCCTTATTTGCAGCGGTTGCAGCGATAGAACGCGCATCCATCAGTGCTACGGAAGCAACCTGTCCGTTCTGTACCTTAGATCCCTCACGATTCGGGAAGTTACGTGTAGAATGACGGATAGAAAATGCATTATTTGCAGGTGTATCTCCGGCACCAAAGCACGGTCCGCAGAATGCTGTCTTGACAATGGCACCTGTCTCTAACAGATTGGCAACGGCACCGTTCTTAACCAGTTCCATATAAATCGGAGTGGAAGCCGGGTAAACACTCAGCGTAAACTCGTCCGCTCCAATGGAAGTGCCCTTTAAGATATCTGCTGCATCGCAGATATTTTCAAATCCACCACCAGCACATCCGGCAATGATACCCTGATCTACATACAGTCTTCCGTTCTTTACTTTGCTCTTTAAGTCAAGGTCTACTTTTCCATCAAAGCTTACCTGTGCACGCTTCTCACAGTCATCGAGAATATCCATCAGGTTTGCATTTAATTCCTCGATCGTGTATGTATTGCTTGGATGAAACGGCATGGCGATCATTGGCTTAATCTCGCTTAAATCAAGTTCGATAAAGCTGTCATAGTATGCAACTTCTCCCGGATTCAGTTCCTCGAAATCTCCGGTTCTTCCGTGAATCTCATAGAATTCTTCGATCTTTTCATCTGTCGTCCAGATGGATGAAAGACAGGTTGTCTCCGTCGTCATAACATCTATTCCGATACGGAAATCAGCGCTTAAGTTTTTCACGCCCGGTCCGACGAATTCCATTACTTTATTATTAACATAGCCGTTTTTAAATGTAGCCCCGATAATTGCAAGCGCAACGTCCTGCGGACCTACCCCTTTCATCGGCTCGCCTTCAAGATAAACAGCGATCACTCCCGGCATCTTAATATCATACGTTTTGTTCAGGAGCTGTTTTACAAGTTCAGGACCGCCTTCTCCCATAGCCATTGTACCAAGTGCGCCATAACGTGTATGACTGTCCGATCCGAGGATCATCTTTCCGCCGCCTGCGAGCATCTCTCTCGCAAACTGATGGATAACTGCCTGATGAGGCGGAACATAGACACCGCCGTATTTCTTGGCACAGGTAAGACCAAACATATGGTCATCCTCATTAATAGTACCGCCAACTGCACAGAGGGAGTTGTGACAGTTGGTCAGAACATACGGTACCGGAAAACGCTCCAGTCCGGAAGCACGTGCAGTCTGGATAATTCCTACAAAAGTAATATCATGGGATGTCAGTTTATCAAATTTAATCTGAAGCTTGTCCATATTACCGGAAGTATTATGGGCTTTTAAAATAGAATAGGCAATGGTATTTCTTGCTGCATCTTCTCTGGAAACAGGAAGCTGGGCTTCAGCTGCCGGAATGATTTCCTTTCCATTCTGCAGATACACGCCAGTATCATATAATTTCATAATAAAGCTCCTCCTCATCTTGAGAGATTTATAAGTAACAAATATTATGCAGCTGTTCACCAGCAACATTCTGAGAGGTATTTTTTGTGAACAGCAGCAACATTATCGTTAATTATAGTAGATTTCTCCGAAAGGGTCAAGCAAAAACACTTTAGCGTGCTAAAAAGCTTTTTCTGCCAAAAATGGTCTGTAATTTTGCTCCACATTTCTGTTGCAACTTTTTCAAATCAGTGATAAGGTAGAATCTACCAACACTGAAATAATGGGAGGTGTTCTAAGATGTTTCGCCTTTGGGGAAGAATCTGGAAAGATAACCATATGCTGAAGGATACCGTGATCTGTGATGACCGCCAGGAGACCAGAACGCACAAGGTTTTTCACTGTCTGGAGCAGATCTGTTATGAGCTGGATCTTGGAAATCCGATCTGGCTGGATACTACGGTACGGGATTTTAAGAAGCACAGTAAAACACGTTTTTATCAGGATAATTTTATTGAACAGATTGACTTTGATTACCTGGAAATACAGGTAATAGAGGAAGATGGAGGAGAATGATGAAAAAGACAAAAATGTTTATGCTGGTTCTCACCAGCGCAGTACTTGCCCTTACTCCGGTAACTGCAAACGCAGCTGAAGCTGCACCTTCTCAGGTAACGGAAACTGTTATTGCCACCCCTTCTCCGATACCAAAAAAGCCACAGAAAAAAGGCTGGGTGAAGACCAAATCCGGAATCAGAAGATACTATCGAAAAGGAAAACGCCTCACCGGTTTCCAGAAGATTGGCAAGAATTATTTCTATTTCAGTGCCAAGGGAACCCTATTAAAAAATACTACTGTTAATAAAGGTTACAGGGGATTTACTTACTACATCGACAATAAAAGTCATGTAATCGGCAGAAAAAAGGGTTCTACCTACTATACTGCCAGCGGAAAGAGAATGACTCAGGTTCAGATTGCCAACCTCCGCTCCAAGCAGATTGCAGCAGAGATCACCAATTCCAGCATGTCCAAATCCCAGAAGCTTCAGACATGCTTCAACTGGGTGATCAAGGGCTATTATAATATCTGGCGTGATTTTGACCAGGGCGGCAAGGACTGGCCGGCTACT
>OHXE01000085.1_pt1 | contig 29196 bp, 23 predicted proteins | sample 1579981 | NCBI WGS metagenome assembly OHXE01 (sample SAMEA3882505, study PRJEB24775) | human gut metagenome | biome: human-associated habitat; feature: intestine environment; material: feces | place: Netherlands | collected 2009/2010 | reverse complement strand
TCGCTTAGGTATATACCTGGTGTGGAGTATGTCCAATTTCTTGGATTCACCAGTTTAAATCCAATACGTTCCGTATACTCTTCAATGTCTTCTTCGGTCATTTGGCTACCTTGAAAGAAAGTTTGGGTAACAATAATCATAAAGTCGCCCATAGAGTTTCTACCGAATCCCAATACAAACATCTTGGTTTGTTCAAAGTAAGCATTGTGTAACGAAATTCTGTCCAAAGCAAAAATTGGCTGTATGAAATAGTCAAGGCCGATTACTTTTAGTACAGAATTACCGTTGTCATATACAATAGCTTCACCGCCTTGCGCTAATTTATCGCCCAAGGTTTGGTTGTATACGCTAGTGTCATCTACCCAGCATCCTGTCTTTTTAGCCCAGCTTTCTATGCGTTTTTCTTGGACCTTTCCAAGTTGCTGTTCTCTTTTGAAACTGTGTTCTGGCGCAGAGAGTTGATCTGTGCCAACTTCTGCTCCCGCGAGTAAGGATGCAATAACATGGATTCTACCTCCTTCACGGCACCCATACTGTTCTGACGGTGAAAATCGTTTGTATAAGATCTTTCCAGTACTGAATTGTTCTGCATAATCATCTAATTTTGCTAGACCTTCAGATGTAAATCCTTCATTGATTATGTCGCTGATGGACATCCAAAAATCATGATTCGTCATAATTACTTATTTTAATTGCCACAAAAATACGGTTTTTCTTTGATAACACCAAATTATTTGGGCTTTATTTCGCATTTCCCTGCAAATTGTTTCAATACATCTTGCATCTCATCCGGAAGATAAGAGATTGCCTTGTTTTTCATATCTTGCGGAATACCGAATCGGGCTTCGGCGATGGAGCCGACGATGGCTCCGATGGTATCGCTATCGCCGCCATGAGATATGGCTAGGCGGATGGCATCCTCGAAGGATGAGGCTTGCGAGAGGAGATAGAAGGATAATGGTACGGCATCCATGCAGGTTTCATCGAACTTGCCTTTCGGATAATCTCGTGTGTCGAAATCATCGTAATAGCTGCGGGCGATATTTTTGAAGGCTTTCATTGCCTTATTATCATATTCTTTAGCTTTCTCACCCTTATAGTCCTTGGATTCCTCGGAGAATTTGCTTTTTCTGAAATGCCAGATGGCATGAGCTACGGCTTTGGCTCCCTTGATTCCTTCGGGGTGGTTATGAGTAGGAAGTGCCGTTTTCTCTGCCTCTTCCAAAACCTGCGACAGGTCATCGAATAGCCAAGCCACCGGCGATACTCGCATCGCCGAACCATTGCCAAAGCTATTGTAAGGCTGCGGATCAAGAGAACGAATCCATCCCGCGAATCTTCCGCCATACGCTCCTTTTGGAGAAGGATAGCGGCGGCACCAATCCAGCAGGCTTTCCTGATAGCTTCGTCCGTTCAGTATTGCATCGGCTACCGCTACCGTACAGATGGTATCATCGGTGAAGTCGCATCCCTTGCCGAACATCTCGAAATCATAATCAAACGTATTGTTGAACTCATATTTTGAGCCAGCAATATCTCCTATCATTGCTCCTAACATAGTTACTTAATTATATTTTTTGTAATAAGATTTACCTAATTGCCATAGATATTTATCTATCTCTTTTAGATTGTATGCTGTTAACCCATAGTTCTCTTGATTTACATAATTGTCTAAGCTATCCCACAAGCGAATGTATTTTTCAACTTCGCTTGGGGATGGCTCATATTCTTGTGGTATAGTTTGATTTTTCATCTTTAATCCTCTAAAAAATTCCACTCTTTTAGTTTCTTTTTAGCCAAAGGATGTCCTTCTGAGTAGGCTAATGAATAGTAGCGTTTAGCTTCTTCTATATTTTTATCTACTCCCCAACCTTTCTCGTAAAATTCTCCACAACGATAGTGGGCGTATGGCAAACCACAGGCCTTATACAATTCAAATGCTTTCTTTAGGTCAACTTCTGTTCCATCTGTACCTTTACGATAGATGTCTGCCAAGTTGCTACGAGCTAAGTCATTGCCTTGATCTGCAGATTTGGCAAACCAATATTTGGCAAACTCTACGTTTCTTTCAACGCATACTCCATCGTTGAAGAAACAACCCAAGTCGTTTTGTAGGTCGTCATCTTCAAGGTCATAATTGTTTGGATCATTCTTGACCAGATCCAAAACACTCAATACAGCCTCCTCTGTGTAACCATAATCTTCAGGTTTTGCATTCGTCTTTTGTACCAATACAAAATTCTGATAATTCTTTGGTATATCAAAATACTTATCTTTTTTGTTTGTCTTCATATCTTATGATGTTTAAATTGTATATTACTCCATTTCTTTACTCTATCACCTCCCAGAAACTTTCCGGAAGGCTGATGTTCTTCATCTCCTTTGCCCTCTCGAACAATGGGGCAATGTCTTCGGCTTCGAAACCGGCGATGCCGCAACCTATTGGGGTTACCAGGAAATGAAGCTCGGGATGCTGATGGGCAAAGATAATGAATTCCTCCACGTATGGACGAATGGTTTCCACGCCGCCCTGCATTGTAGGGATGGCGTAACTCTGACCTTGCAAGCCTACACCCTTGCCCATGACGGCACCGAAATGCAGGCGGGCAATGCGGGCAGCTCCGCCACCATGCATGCCAGCCAGATTGCTGCCAAACACAAAAATCTCGTTCTCTTTTAATGAATCAATCCAGCGAGGAGTGATTCTTCCCTTCTTCATATCTTCCATATTCTTCTTATTATTAAATATGTTATTACCATTATCTGCCGCTTCCTCGCAGCACATGCATTCTGCCATCATTCTCGGCATCGACATCTTCGGAGCACTTGAAACAGATGTGTCTTCCTCTGCGAACGACAGATAGCTTCCGTATTCCGATGCATCGAAGTATCTCTTGAAATAAGGAATCACCACATCGTGCATCATCTTTTGGCAACGCTGGGTGACGGCAGAATGGGATATGCCCAACTGGGCGGCTACGTCCTTGCCCCTGAATCCCTCTATATAGAGCATCTTCAGGATGATGCTGTTCTTGCTGTCTCTGCCATAATAGAAATTGCCGATATCTTCTATCGTCTGGTAAAGATCGTGCTCAAACTGGTTGTCGGTCACGTCAAACTGCATCTTGCGGCTTTCCTGTCGCGCCTCAAAACTCTCGAAACGATGCTCCTTCACCACCTCCTTCAATTTATCCAGCAGCAGGAACCGGAAGCCATTTACCATCCATATTTTGAGCGACATGCTTGGCTTTCTATCTTCCAAAGGCTTGAAGTCGTGTTCGCAGAGATAGAGATAGTATTCGTGAGCCAGCGAGAAGAAATCCATGCCTGGCTTGTGCTGCAGGTCATATCGCTTGTCGTAGATGCAATAAGCCACCCGGCAGTAGCCGTAGTAATACTCCCTTACTATTCTGGCATTGGCATCCTTGAAGCCCTGCAGAATCTCATCATCCGATAAACTTTCTAAATTCTTTTCTTTCTTCATATCGATATATCTTTTTGATATCCGCAATTCGATTGCAAATATATACTTTTTCTTTGAGAAACCGAAGGAATAGCTCTTTTTTTCTCTTCTCTATTATATTAAAAGAGAAAAGAGAAGTAAAAATTAAGCTGGTATCGAAAAAAAAAGTATCCCGCCTTTTTACTTTTCCCATTTTGAATGGTCATATAATCGTAACGTTCAAGAAATAAAACGAATATGAGTATAAACGACAATGGCATTATGGAAGCGCTGAAGGAAAATCCACAGAACGGATTTCGGATGCTGATGGCGAAATATCAGGAAAACGTATATTGGCATATTCGCCGACTGGTGGTTTCGCACGATGATGCACAGGATGCCTCGCAGGAAACCTTCGTGAGAATCTATCGCTCGTTCGGCAACTATCGGGGCGATTGCTCTCTGAGAAGCTGGATTTATCGCATAGCCACTAATGAGGCTCTTAGGATTATCAGCAAACGGAGACAGGAAGTTGTCTCCATAGAATCGGAAACCACAGGTGTCAACCTGATTCAAGGTGATGATTATATCGACTTCGATGATAAGGTGGCGGTGAAACTGCAGAAGGCGATTCTCTCGCTGCCGCCCAAGCAGCAGCTGGCATTCAACCTTCGGTATTACGATGAACTCGGGTTCGACGAAATAGCGAAGGTTGCGGATTCCACGCCAACCAGTATCAAGGCAAGCTATCATGTTGCCAAAGAGAAAATTGTCAAGTACATGAATTCGAACGATTAAGTGAGAGTTCTGTGAGTTTTTAATGGTTATTCAAAATGGAAAAGAATATGGATACAAATTTTGATTTCAATAAAACCGGGAAATTCAACTTCGACCAGGTGGGTAAGCGGATGCCTTACTCAACGCCAGAAGGATTCTTCAAGGAGATGGAAGCCAATATCCTGGAACATGTGAAGGATAACAAACCGAAACCTGTCGGGATACAGCCGAAGAAGCGACCTCTGATGAAGGTGATATGGGCGGCTGCAATGGCAGTGGCAGCATCGGTGGCAGTACTCCTGATACTCCACATCGATTTCGCTGCGCCTCATTCTTCTCTGCCATCTCAGGCAGATAATGAGATGCAAGCGGTAGATCAGGCTTTCGCTCAGTTATCTTCTGCTGATCAGGCTTATTTGCTCAGTGTTTATCAGGAGGATGTCTTTCTTGATGAATAAACGGATTCAAGAATATAATTAATAGATTCTATAATATATAAATTAAGGTGAATTATGAAAAAGATTTTAGGTATTTTGATGATGGTTGTCGCAATGATGACCGTTTCTACAAGTGTATGTGCACAGGCGCCTAATCAGAAGCAGCGTCTCTCTCGTGAACAGTTGGCTGAAAAGCAGGCACAATATATTGCTCACGATTTGGGTCTTGATGACAAGACCAGTTCTAAATTTATCGACACCTATACCCAGTTCCAGAAAGAGGTTTGGGCATTAGGACTTCGTCCTCATCACAAGAAGGGGGAAATGAAATCCGATGCTCAGACAGAGCAGGAGATTAAGCAGCGTTTTGAGATGAGCGAGAAGATTCTCAACATCCGCCAGAAATACTACAAGAAGTATTCTCAGTTCCTGACACAGCAGCAGATTCAGCGGGTTTATGAGATAGAGCGACAGATGAGAAAACGATTTGCTCAGAAAGGTCCGCGCAAGGGGGGCAATCACGCAGGTAAACCAAAACCTGGAAGATTTCAGGGACAGCCAATGCAGAATAAGTAGTTCTCCTATAGAGAATTTCTTGCGAAATACGATGTTAGTTTAAAAAATTACTTTCTATAATATCAGATATATGCGAATGGCGGTTGGTGCAGAGATTGCATCAACCGCTCTTTTTTATTTCCTGCCTTGCTCATCTTTTCCTTGAGTATTCTTTTTTTCTTCCCAAGCCAGTATCAAGCCGATAACGCCCGAATAGCTCTTTCTGCCTTCCGCCACATGGTTGCCCTTGAGATAGAGTTCGAAGATGAAATCCTGGGCGGCATCCAATGCCATGCATCGCTTGCCGAGCCAGTAGCGGCGGTCGCTCTTTGCCAGTTGGATAATCTTGGGACGGATATGTTTCAGGAATCTTTCTCCCTCCTTTTCGCCGAGAATATCGAATACATTGTTCAGTACATGGAAGAAGATGTGGTAATAGCCGCTGAATCTCACCTGCTTATCTGCCGATGCCGTGCACACGATGTAACTGTAGAAATTCGCCTCACCCTCGTTGGCTACACCCAGAAAGTGAGCAAACTCGTGGGCATAGGTGGCAGGATAATCGTGGGGGAGAATATCGCCGTTAAGCGTGAACTCACAGAAGAAAGGCCCCATGCTTCCGGTAACGCCCGACATCGAACTGAGGGGTGTGAATACCATCGTCTTGACATGAGGATGCTGGTTGAAAGGTGCATTGATACCCTCCTTATAACCTATTTTATTATATTCCTTCAGAACCGCATCCCGCACCCGATTTTTCAAACCGTCATCTACGATGCTATCAGAGAAAATGCTACTCCCGGCAATATCAGAAGAAATGCTTAAAGCGTTGAGACTGTCGGCATATTGATAGGCGAATGCCTTGAATTTAGCTTCGCTTACTTCCACCGGCTTCATTCCTGTTCTATCATAGATATTCGGCTGGGAGTAGTTCAATCCCCAGGCGATGTAGAACCAGGCATATACCCAAAGCAGGTATTCTGCCACTCTTCCGAATACAACCTTCTTCTTGGGATAGCTGCCTTTCTTTGCTGCCAGGAAAAAGTATCGCCTGGCAAGCTTATTTCTCAATCCTATCTCATAGATGGGATAGAAGATAACCCAGGCAATGCTGAGAGCGATGAAGATATCGCCTACGGCAAAAGGAAAAAATCCTGAGATGGGAGAAAGGAGTGTGCCGATAATCGGATAGATACGGGTGGTGTAGATGAATCCCCATAGAGGAATCATTTTGGCAAGAGTAACGAGGAGGAACAGTACCAGCAATAACCAGTGGCGCCACTTTACCCGATTGAGTCGAAATGTATGCAGTATCTTCATATTCATTATTTCTTCATTCTAATTGTTCTTAATGTCGCCAAATATGGCTTTCTGATGCAAAAATACAAAAGTTTTCTGAATAGTTGACAGCATCGATTCATTTTTTTGCTATTTTTGCATATACAAAAGATAGAAACGAATTTATTGACTTAAAGTAATAGGAGGGGCTATCATGAAACAGACACAGGAAAAATTCGAGGCAATGAACCTTGAGTATGAGAACCTCTATAATGAGGAAGATGACCGCAGAGATTATAATTCTGTTTGGTACAGTTAGGTAATTGAGTGCAGTTAGACAATAAAGGGCTATGCTGTTTGTTGCAGAATCTCAAGCAACAACAGCATAGCCTTCTTGTGTCCTTATTTCTCGAAGTGCTGGTAATCCTTGCTATGTTTCCAGTCGCCACCCCATCGGAACCCTTTCTCCTTGAAGAGCCGGTAGCATAAATCGCCCTTTCTGATCATGTAAGTATGGTGCTTGCTACGGTCGAGATAAGGTCGTGCCGTAGCTGGCTCTACCACTTCCTTGCCATTCTTCAAATGCTTATGATAGGGATTGTAGAGGGTATTGATGTCAACGGCAAGTCCCTTGCCATGCTTCGAAACGGTCTTGGTATGTGAGATGAATCGGAAATTGAAGCTGGAGGAGTTGTTGTCCCTCATCGCCCTCTCGTCATCGGCATCCCAGTAGTCGATAAGTCTCATTCGCTCTATCGGATATTTTGCCTTATATAGCTTTCTGAAGATATCGAGTACATCAGCGGCTATCGCCTTGTTTACCACCATTTCACCTACGATGTTTCTGCCTTTTTTATCCACATGCAGGCATCGCAGATATCGCAGTTCGCTTCTTGCTATGGTGCAGTTTTTCTTATATGTTTTCCCCTGCATCAGGTGGAAAATATCATCAGGAATGGGGGATGTGGAGAAGAAATGCTTCTCTCCAAGTTTTCTGATGGTTTGCTCGCTGACGATATCTCCCGGCTTCTGCGCCTTGGATGGAAGGCTGCAAAGCATGGGAAGAGCAAGGCATAGGATGATGGTCTTTTTCCAAAACATAATTCTTTCTCCTTAATATTTATTCTCTTTCATTCTTTCTTGATTTAATTCTTCTTCTCCTTGTTTTGGTTCACAGGGATATAATGCGAATCCTTGATTTCGCCAATCACGATGATGCTGTGAAGGCTTCCGATGCAGTCGATATTTCCCAGGGTATTGAGCATGAAGTCCTGATAATCCTTCATGTCCCGGGCATACACCTTGATCTGGAAATCGTAATCACCGGTGGTGTTGTAGCACTCCGTAATCTGGTCGATGGTTTGCACGGTGTCCATGAATTGCTGAATCAAATCGTGGGTGTGCTGCTTCAATCGGATATTGCAGAGCACGATCACGTTGTGTCCCATCTTGTGATGATCCACTATCGCTCCATATCGCTGGATGTATCCCTCTCGCTCCAGTCGCTTCTGTCGCTCGAAGGTGGGAGAAGGGGAGAGGTGTACTCTTGCGGCAAGTTCCTTCACGGTGAGTCGGGAGTTCTGCTGCAACAACTTGAGTATCTTGATATCGATTTCATCGAGATTTTCTTCTGTAGCCATTGTTCCTTTTCTTTCTGTTTTATAGTTTCTTTGTTTCTCCTTTTAACGTTTCTTGCAGAATAATATTCTGTGAATTTGCCAAATTCGCTGCAAAGATAGCATATTTTTCTGAATTACGAAGAATATTTGGCAGATAAAATTCTTCTTCTTACCTTTGCACTCGCAATTCCGGATGCAAAGAGCCGTTCATCATCAGATAATGGCAAAGTAAGAGTCATTCATCATTAAAAAATATAGGAGATAAAATAATGAGCAACGTAAGAAATATACATTTTGAGGCAGTGGGCAGCTATTTGCGTCCTGCAGAGTTGAAAGAAGCAAGAGCCAAGTTTGCTGATGGCAAGATTTCTGCCACCGACCTTCGCTGCATCGAAGACCGTCTGATTACTGAGGTCATCAAGCAGCAGAAGGCGCATCATCTGCCTTATATCACCGATGGCGAGTTCCGCCGCAGCTATTGGCATCTCGACTTTATGTGGGGATTCAATGGTGTGGAGCATATCGAACTGGAGCATGGCTACCAGTTTCATGGCGAGGAGACAACCAAGGGTTCTATCCAACTGACCGGCAAGATTACCGGTGAGAATCATCCTTTTATCAAGGATTTCCTGTTTGTGAAGAAGTTTGAGGAGTTGGATGCCAAGGGTGAGTATATCTTCGAGGCAAAGCAGACGGTTCCGGCTCCTGCACAGTTTCTTGCCGAACTGTTTCGTGGCAAGAATGCCGAGAATACCCGCAAGTTCTATCCTAATACCACTCAGCTGATTGAAGACATAGCCCAGGCTTATCGCACCTTCTTCCAGGAGATTTATGCAGCCGGTTGCCGCACCATCCAGCTGGATGATTGCACCTGGGGAATGATTGTGGATAGCGATTACTGGAAGGCCAAGGTGGGCAACGGGTTCACCCTTGAGCAGGAAGCTCTGCAATATCTGAAGGTGAACAACCTTGCCATCGAAGGCAAGCCAGAAGGATTGACTATCAACACCCACGTATGCCGTGGCAATTATCATTCCTGCTATGCCACCAAAGGTGCCTATGATGCCGTGGCTCCTTATCTTTTCGCTCATGAAGATGTAGATACCTTCTATCTGGAGTATGACGATGAGCGTTCGGGTGGTTTCGAGCCTTTGAAGTATGTGGCAGATGGCAAGAAGGTGGTTCTGGGTTTGGTAACCTCTAAATCTCCTGTGTTGGAGGATAAGGCTACGGTCATCGCCAGAATCCACGAAGCTGCCAAATATATCCCTCTCAATCGTCTGAGCCTCAGTCCTCAATGCGGTTTCGCCTCTTGTGAAATCGGCAATAAACTGACCGATGCTGAGCAATGGGCAAAGATAGATCTGGTTAGAGAGATTTCCGAGGAAGTTTGGGGCTCTTCTTCTTTCTCCGATGCAGAATGATATAGCCGGAAAGCAAAACCAGCGTAATCAGCAAGCCGGAGATGAAGACGAAAAGGTCGGATAGAGGACCTAAGAATGGAGAATAGCATCTACCCACGTGAAGCTCTAAAGCCACATTCCAAAGTGACATTGGGGTGGCTGAAAGCAACTTTGGGGTAGATGTTGTTTCACCTAAGCTTGCCCCTTTGCTATAATCGAAAATCACTTCTTTTCCTCCAAAGAAGTCCTTGGAATAACCGCTGACCAAAGAACTGGAAATCGGAATCATCGATTTTCCTTGGTTGACTTTCCCTGTGAAATAATCCACAATCAGATTCTTTTCCGGATTCCAACGGAACATGCCGCTGAATGATCCTATCAGCCAACCACCCTTGCCATCACTCTCGAAAACATTCACGCCCATCGGACTTATCTTTGGCGATTGCTTCTTATCCAATAAAACCGGTTTTTGGCAGAAATGCTCATCTACTCGAAGAAAACCTTCTGAGGTAGAAATAAGCCAGTTGCCCTCTGCAGCATCCCATCGGATGGCGCGAAGTTTATCGTGCCAGACATTTCCATTCTTCACCTTTTCTGTAGTTTTGTTCATCGCCAGAGGTATCATCAAAGGTGGTCGGAGACACATTCCTGTTATCGCTAGCCAGAGCGTAAGGATGATGGTGGCATATCCCAGCTTGTTATGCCATTTGGCATTGAAAACCATCTGCTTGCCAAGCTTCAGCATACTTTCTCTTGCCTGTAATCTCTTCTGTCGGCGGATACGATAAGGAAGAATGAAAAGGATGATGCCCGTTATCGAAAGGATGATAAGTACGATGGCGATGGCATCCACCACCAATCTTCCGGCTAATCCGAAGAAAGCACCGCTATGCAGGTTCCAAACGGTCTTGAAAAGGGTAACTTCCGGAATAAAACCTTCCGGTTGACCGATGATTTTGCGGGTAACATTCGTCTTTTCGCTGATCGCATCCCTCTTTTCGTTGGCTGCATCCGTCTTCTTTCCGGATATTTCATAAACGGCAGAACGGGTCATGGCGATGATGCTTGTGCTGTCTTTGGTCAATGTAATGTCAGCGATACGCTCTTCATTATCTGCGAGCGGAAACATCTTCCATTCCTTTCCGTCGAAGCGATATACATCCATCATGGCTGCACACCAGATTTCTCCGTTTTTCGTCTGTACGATGTTGCGGATATTCCTGCCATCCACGTTCTTGGGTAATCCCTTATTAAAGTCTTTCCAGCTTTTCATCTCTGCATCGGTAAGCCATACGCCACCATAACCATACGCCAGGATGGAATCACTTGGAGTTTTGCTGATGCGGTGATTGATCTTGATAGAACTTTTGATGATGCCGTTGTTGAAATTCTTGATATGATAAGCCGATGGCATCAGACTTCTGCTTACTTCACAACCGGCGAATAGCTGGCGATGATTTAAAATGATACCTGATACGCAGAATACCAACATAAAGACAGACAGTACAAGTCCGAACCAACGATGGTATTTCTTCCAGGTAAAACGTTTCTTCTTTTTTTCTCTCATTGTTGTTTTCTACTAAACATTGTTGTTTTCTACTAAATGGGTTGCAAAGGTAAGAATATCTATCTACTTCTGCAATACCCAAAAATAATGATTTAGGATGCTTCTGTTTTTTTCTAATCTTTAGTTTCTTCACTTTTTCACTAAAAAAGTTTGGTGATTTCGTGATTTACTAGTAACTTTGCACCCCGAATAAAAAATCATCATTCATTAAGAACAATAAGAAACTAGAAAATAAGGAAAAATGGAATATATGTCTCAAGAAGGCTACGATGAGCTCGTGGCCGAACTTCAACACATGGTAAACGTAGAGTTGCCTGCCGTTCGTGATGCGATTGCTGAGGCTCGCGACAAGGGTGACCTCAGCGAGAATTTCGAGTATCATGCTGCCAAACGTGAGCAGGGCAAACTGTTGAGCCGCATCAGCTTCAAGCAGAAGGTCTTGGAGAATGCCCGTGTCATCGACAAGTCACGCCTGAAGAGCGATACCGTTGGCTTGCTGAGCAAGATTAAGATTACCAATCTCGCCAACAAGTGCAGCATGAGTTATGTTATCGTAAATCCGCATGAGGCTGATTTGCATAGTGGAAAAATCTCTATCAAGTCGCCTATCGCCAAGGCCCTTTTGGGTAAGAAGGCTGGTGATGAGGTAATGGTAAAGGTACCAGCCGGCTTGCTGAAATTCCGCCTGGATAGTGTTGAGTTATAACTTGCTAGCGTTGAGTTATAATGTATTCTTTTAAAGGAAAACTCCCGATAATTTGAAACGATCAAATTATCGGGAGTTTCTCTTTTATATAAAATCTATATTAGTGCTTTTATAAGTCCTATTAATACTTCGCTTAAATCCTATTCTAATATTTCTCCAAAATCTTATTCAGTAAGAAGGTGGCATTCTGGTTTCTTGCCACGCCCTTCTGTATCTTATAAGTATAGGTAACATCCGTGCCCAAATCTATCTCGAAACAATAGTTGTGGAATTTGCCTGATGCATCATTCTCCATCTTGGAAAGTTCCAAATCGTGGGTAGCAATGATGCCGCTCACCGGCTGCTTGGCGATGGCTTCGAGGAACTTTCTCGAACCATTCAGTTTATCCAATGAATTCGTTCCTTTCAGAATCTCATCCAGAATAATCAGCGTTCGGAGTGATTCCTTATTGCTCGCTATACTTTCCTTGTAGAACTTTCCCTCTGCACTTTCCTTGCAGAACTTCAGAAGCTCCTCCAATCTAATCAATTCAGCATTGAAATAAGAGATGCCGTGCGTCAAATCATCGGTGGTTCTCATGCTCGAGAACAATCTGAAACGTGAAATCTTCAGCTGATCCACAAACACCGGCATACCCGCCATTGCCAGGATATAGTTCACGCCCAGCGAACGGAGGAAGGTACTCTTTCCCGCCATGTTGGCTCCGGTGATGATATAATAGTTGTCGTCCTTGATGGTGAAATCGTTCTTCACCGCCTTGGCACCCAGGAAAGGATGATAGAGATTCTTTCCCTCGAACACGATTTCCGGACTTCCGATTCCTGCATTTTCAGAAGCATTGCTTTCAGAAACAATGTTTTCAGAAACATCGCTTTCGATATCTGCTTCCGGACTTCCCGAAATAAATTCCGCCTCTTCCGCCTCCGGATGATTATATCTGAAATCCGCCATCGAAACCATTGCATCCATCTCGCTGATGATATGCATCCATTCCTCCATCTTCATCATATAGGTATTCTTCCATTTCAGGAAACTGCGAACCAGGAAGAAATCGCTCAGCATGAAGGCATCGGTGAAGAAAAGACCCAGGAAGTTGCCTCTTCTGTCATACCCCTTCAATATCTTTTCCAGTTGGGCAAAGGAAGGCAGGGCATCTGCCAGGGAATCCTGCATCTCCTTGCCTAATTCGCTATGGAAATTGCGCCTGTTGATAAGCTGAAGTATCTGAGCATAGGCGATGAGCTGATGACGAAGCTTGCCGCCATTGCTGTCTATCTTGTCAAGTGTCTGCTTGCAGACGAAGAATACCACCATGTATTGAACCAACACCCACCACAGGGCGAAATTCACCGAAACCATATCGCATATCGATAAAATCACGGAGCCGATTACACCGATAATCATCAGCCATCCGATAACGAGAGAAACCGGTGAACCAAACCATGCCGGCACCTCCATCTTCGAAACCTTCTGCATCGCATCCACCACCGCAGCAGAATCTATCTTCTTCATCTTGCCATTCACCATTTTGCCATCCGCAGTTTGGCTTCTGTTCTTTTCGCCAAGTGCCAGGAATTCCATTCGCCAGTTTTCGCCTTCTCCCGCCAATTCCTTCTGCAAATCTCTTCTTCTTTTGATATCCTCCATATTCAGAGGCGTTTCCCGGGTAAGATTCCTGGCGAGTGCCTCCGAACCGCCCGATGTGATGGTTCGGCAGATGCGGTTGAACAGCGAACTCTTGCCGAAGACATCGAGGTCGAAGGAATAAGGATGCTGCGGATTCTGATAGGAATCGCCCGTTTCGAAAGGCGAGAAATCGCCCTCCCAAGCCTTGATTTCGTCCTGATAAACCTTGAGCAAAGCCGAAAGATGCTCTATCTTCTCCTTATTTTTGTCGTCAAGTCGTCTGATTCCCAGATAGGCAATCAGGCACAGCACCGCCCCCAACAGATAGTTCTGCGTATCCCCATCCAATGCGAAATAGCAGATCAGGAAGGCGAGGATGCCGCCAAAAGCCAGCAGCTCGCCCGTTATAAATCCCGTATTCTTACGCTTCAGGGCAGCCACCTCAGAAGCGTATCGGCTTACATATTGTTGATAATTCTCCTTGATATTCATACTTTTTCTTTTTTTGATGTGCAAAATTAGGGATAAAAACTAGATTTCCAAAATAAATTGTCTCATTTTAAGTCTTTTATACTTATATTCGTGATAGGAATCTTGCTTTTATGACCCCGTGGCAGTAAAAAGTTCTATGGAAATTTGGCTGTTCTATAAAAAATAAGTAATTTAGCACCGAAATAAAAATAGCTATTTAAATGACAAGCCAATGGGTACTTTCCATTCTATAGATGAATTGATTAAAACTCTTGACCGGGAAAAGGTTTTGCTGAAGGAGATGTTTGCCAAGCGACATTCCTTTCAGTTTCGTTATGACTATGCCTTGGAAATGACCGAATACAAGGAGGAGCGCATCCGATATTTGATAGAAAATGGAGTGATTCGTGATACGGGCGACTGTCTGGAGATGGAAGACGTGTATCAGAAGTTCTTCGAGGATGTGCTGGAAGTGAACGAGGAAATCAATGTTTCTTCGGTGCGGGATTACATCTCTGTGTTGAATGAGAATATCGACTATTATCTCAAGGAAAATAACGAATCCCGAAAATATAAGTATCTCAAGGAGGTGCGCCGGTGTCTGAAGACCATAGCCCTTGCCACCGTTCGAAATGTGTTGGATTTGAAGCGTAATATGGATAATACTTATAAGAATGAGCCTAATTACGAAATCAAGAAAACGAAACTCCAGCGACTGAGCGAGAAATTGAAGAACATATCTCAACTCATCACCGAGAGCGAACGGGTGATAGATACTGGTCAACCCGTCTTCTTCTCCGTGGCGATGGATGTGCAGATGAAAATTGTGGTGAATGATGTACGTTTGCAGCTCAATGAGTCTTATCATAATCTGCTGGAGATAGAACGCCAGATTATCCAGTACCTCAATATGATAGATTATCAGAATCGCATCTTTGAAAAGGTGAAGAAACTGAAATATCTGAAAGACCAGTTCCGATGGGAAGAGGCTACGGATGTAAGACAGGTTATAGCCACCCGAAATGCCGTTTGGATGGAACCGCAACCCAAGTATTACATCAAGTTGTCGATAGACAATCTTCGCACATCCGATGAGGCGCTGCAATGCATCAGCATTCTTTCTGAAAATATGAAAAAGAGGAAGGGCCGTCGGCTCGATTCTCTGGCAGAACCTATCCCCGATGATTATCTCAAAGGTAATAGGCAGAAGCTGGAGGCGGTGAATCTGCAGGAAATCTATAATGCCTTCTCTGCATCGAGTACCCATCTTTTCGCTTTCGTCATGAATTATCAGTATGATAAGAAACAAAGCCGGGAAGATAAGCTCGTGTATTTTTGCCAGATAGCTTCGCAATATGTGGATAAGTTGAAGTTTACGGGTAATTATGCTGAATCGGATGGAGTAGAATATCCGATGATTCTCCCGAAATAAGAATGCTTTCTTTCTAGATAAACTAGATAAAATAAGAAGACAGAACAATGAATAAATTGAATTATACAGAAGAAATCTTTAATATTCTGAGCAGAGGTGGATTCATATCCAACAACAGTGTTCAGGCAAAAATCAAGCGGTATTATGATGCCATCGAAGACCATCAGGCTGAATATGATGAGTACTACCAGGGCATCGGATTCCATTTGGAAGCAGGCGATGGCTATTTCTTTTTTTCCCGTAAGGAAACCAAGGGAGATTTGCAGCGTAAGTTAGAGGCGGTGAGCAAATGGATAGATTATCTCACCTTTCTGAAAACTTATAATTCTGCCTTCGGTTCCGGGTTGGTATTCTCTGCGGCAGACATCGTGGTGAGAATCAATTGCGATATGGAACTGAAGGAATTGGCCGGAAAACTCTTCAGCGAGAAAAAATCGTATGATGAGATTGTTGATAAACTGATAGGCGAATTGGTGAGAATGGGATTCATAGAGCAGCAGGATGAAGTGGAGAAAAACTGGAAGGTTTTGACTTCTTTCCATTATATTGAGGAGTTGATAGATTGTATATCTATTACCGATGATGCTGATATTACCGGAGAAGAAAAGGAGGAACAATCATGAGATATCTGAATAAAATCATTTTTCTGAATAGTGCCCATATCCCATACGCCGAGGTAAAGCTCGATGGAAATGTTCATTTCATCGGCACTCAGGGTGTGGGCAAGAGTACCTTGCTCCGTGCGCTGCTGTTTTTCTATAATGCAGATAAGTTGCGCCTGGGCATCCCGAAGGAGAAGAAATCGTTTGATGCCTTTTATTTTCCTTATCCCAATTCATACATTGTCTATGAGGTGATGTGTGAGAATGGGGCCTACTGTGTGCTTGCCTTGAAGAATCAGGGACGAGTGATGTTCCGTTTCATCGATGCCCCGTTTGATAGCAAATGGTTTATTGATGAGCGTAAGCAGGTGTATGGCGAATGGAGTAAGATACGTGAGCAGGTGGGTAAGAAATATGATATATCTTCGCTCGTAAGCAGCTATGAGATGTATCGTGACATCATCTTCGGCAACAATCGTCGCCTGGAACTTCAGCCTTTTCGCAAGTATGCCATTGTAGAGAGTGCTAAGTACCAGAATATCCCCCGCACCATCCAGAATGTCTTCCTCAACACCAAGTTGGATGCCGATTTCATCAAGAATACCATCATCCGCTTGATGAGTGATGAGGATAACTGCATTGATCTCAACTTTTATCGTGAACAGATTAAGGAGTTTGAACAGGAGTATAAGGATGTGAGCCTCTGGACGAAGAAGGAGAAGAATGGCGAGGTGCTGGTTCGCAGGATGGCTGATAAGGTGATAGATGCGTATCGCACCTTGCTGAACAATCGACGCCTGATTGGCGAAGGACGTAGGGAACTCAATTATGCAGAGCGTGTGGCACAGGAACTCCTGCCACAATATCGTCTTGATATCCAGAAAAGTGAGGCGGAATGTAACCGGGTAAACCGACTGCTAGGTGAGGAACAGGAAAAATATGGAAAGGAGCGTGATAAACTCTCCCGTGAATTGGGCGTACTCGATGCGCAGCTAAAGAAAACTGCCGCCAAGCGTAAACATTATGAGGAAATTCATATAGAAGATATCTTGCAGCGGGTAGAGCAGGAAACCTTCATCGAAGAAGAGCGTAAGCGACAGGAAGCGATGAAGGCTGAACTGGAGAAATCCTATCAGAACGTGGTGGATAAGTATAAGGCTCTGCTCGAACAGCTAGATATGGATTTGCGTGCTTTCAGAAACAGCAAGACCACCTTGCTCAATGAGCACCAGGCAGCCTTGATGACCCAGAAAGAAACCTTGATGCTGGAGTGGCGAAAGGCGGAAACGGAAACCCGAGAGGTGTTTCAGAAGAAGGCTTCTGCTATGGATGAAATAATGGTACAGCTGGGGCAAGAGGAAACGGCCTTGAAGATACAGAAGGCAAATGTGGCTCACGAGAATCCTTTTGCCAGGGAGATGAAGACGAACGAACAGGAGTTTGCCGAATTTACAGCCAGAAAATTTCAGGTAGAAACCGAGATCAGGGAAGTGGAACTGCGCATTGAAACATTGCGTCAGGAAGCCGAAAAGGAATTGGAGATAGCTGATTTGAAATACCAGGCGTCGCTCGAAGGGCCTAAGAAGCAGAAAGCTGATGTTGAGGCTGAAATCAGAAAAATTCAGAATCTCCTGGAGAAGAGCAAAGGCTCGTTTTCCGAATGGCTCGACCAGAACAGGAAGGGATGGCAGGAGAATATCGGAAAAGTGGTGGATGAGGAAACGATACTATATAATAATGTGTTGAATCCACAATTGGTTGCCGATTCTTCTTCATTGTCATCGGCTTCTCTCTACGGCGTAAGCATCAATCTGGCTGCCGTAGAGCGAAAATTCAGAACTCCCAAGGAATTGAAGGAGCAACTCGCCGAAAAAGAACAGCTTTGTGCAGACATCATCAAACTGCTGAATGATTTATGGAACCAGCATGAGGAGGAGCAAAAAACTTTGAAGGGAAAATATCAGCTTCAGATAAGAAAGCTGAATGAATCGCTTCATGCTAAAAAGGCTGAAATGCAACAGTTGCCCCAGACGGAAAAGAAGCTCAAGGTGCAATCGCTGGAGTTGAAAAACTGTTTGGAGAAATGGCGCAGCCAGCAGCTGTCAGAATTGGAAGATAAGCAGAATGCGCTTGTTGCCGATAAGGTGAAGAAGGAAGAGAATAAGCGCCAGCTGGAGATGGAACTGCAGCGAAAGCTGAAAGCTCTTCAGGCGGAACACAATCGACAGGTTAAGCAGGAAACACAGACTTTTGAAGGCTTTGCCAACGATATTCAAACGCAGATAGAAGAGAAGCAGAACCAGGTGGATGCCCGCAAACAGGAACTCCTGAAAGCCCAGCACGATGAACTGCATGGCAAGGGTATGGATACTCAGGCTTTGGATGCTTACAACAAGCGCATAGCAGAACTGGATGCAGAATTGGCATTTGTCAGAAAAAATCGTGATGTGGTGGCGGTTTACCGAAACGACAAGATAGAACTCTTTGACCAGGAATCTTCCGTAAGACAGGAACGGAAAAACAAGGCTGAGGCTTTGATGACGATTGAAGATAAATTCAGGCAGCGCAGTGAACGACTCAAGCTGCAATTGTCTGTGGCACAGGAAAAACTGGCTAAGCAGCAGGCTGCTTTAAAAAAGCTGGAGGCGGGCTTGAATGCAGTAAAGAACTTCCGGAGCGATGCAACCTTGTGCCCGTTGGGTAGTAGTGAGATTGGGGAGAAAATCACCACCAAGGATTGTCTTGCCATCGTGGAAGAGCTGAAGCGCTTGATTTATGAGGACAGCCGTACGCTCGATAACTTCAAGAAGCAATCTCAGCAGTTCCTGGGTATGTTTTCTACTCACAACACCTTTCACTTCAATGTGAGTCCGGTAACAGAAGAGGAATTCATCGCCTTCGCATCCAATCTCTGTGAGTTTGTGGATAATGATAAAATCTCGGAATATCAGAAACGCATCAGTGGAAGATATACCGATATCATCTTCCGAATCTCCAAGGAGGTGGGCGATCTTACCCGAAGGGAAGGCGACATCGGCAAGACCATCAACGATATCAACCACGATTTTGAGGAGCGGAATTTCGCAGGTGTTATCAGGGAAATCGCCTTGCGCCCGTTGAAGAGCAACGACCAGTTGATGCGCCTCCTTTTGCATATCAGAGACTTTGCGGAAGAGAATCAGTTCAATATGGGAGAGATGGATCTCTTTGCCACCGAGTCACGCCAGGATGTGAATGACAAGGCGGTGAAATATCTGCTTGCTTTCATGAAGGGGCTTCTGGATGAGCCTAACCGCAAGCAGTTGCAGGTGGCAGATACCTTTAAGTTGGAGTTCCGCATCAAGGAAAATGATAATGATACGGGATGGGTAGAGAAGATAGCGAATGTGGGATCTGATGGCACGGACATTCTGGTGAAGGCGATGGTTAATATCATGCTCATCAATGTGTTTAAGGAGAAGGCATCGAAGAAATCGGGCGATTTCAAGATTCATTGCATGATGGACGAGATAGGCAAGTTGCATCCTAACAATGTGAAGGGAATCCTCGACTTTGCCAATCGCCGCAACATCCTGCTGGTAAACAGTTCTCCAACTACCTATAATGTGGAGGATTACAAATACACCTATCTGCTCAGCAAGGACAATAGGGCAAATACAAAGGTAACTCAATTAATCAAGAGATTATAAAACCTCTCGTGTATGGAAATATCGGCTGATATGACATACTGGATAAAATGGAATACTGGATGATATGGAAAAGTTAGGATTGGGCGATGCCCGACGGATATTGGCAATGTTGAAGGGTGAGGAGATAGCTTCGTCGAAGCTGTCTCCTCGTCTCACGGCTTTGCTGAGGCAGGAAGGGCTCCTGATGTTGAAGAACAATGGCAGTAGATGCAAATATCGCATAGCCGAGGCCATGCGAGAGGGTTGCCGTACCTTGTTATCGCAGGAGTTTGGCTTGAAATGTTCTTTAGAAGAATGGATTTCCGCCTCTTCCTCTATGCAGACGAGGGCTGATATGGTTAGGATGGTGGGTGATTCCAAGGCTAAGAAGGTGAATACATTTCGTGGCTTTCTGGTAGATTGCTATATTCAGATAGATGCTATGCTTGATAGAAAGCCATTCATACTTCATCCGATGGAGGGCAGTTCCGTTTTCATCAATCAGCCGGATCGTTTCGAGATACCGGAAGACGTGATAGTTGTGGGTATGGAGAATGCTGAGAATTTCATGCAGATTCGGTTGCAGCGTTGGCTTTTCGATGCCCTGTTTCCTGGCAGACAACTCCTGTTTGTCTGCCGTTATCCACAGGAAAACCTGGAGCATCTCAGGTCATGGCTTCTCCGCATTCCCAATCATTACATTCATTTCGGCGATTTTGATTTGGCAGGAGTTCATATCTATCTTTCAGAGTTTTATGCCCATCTGGGTAATCGATCTTCCTTCCTGGTGCCATCTGATATCGAGGAAAGATTGGCCGAAGGCAATGCCGCGCTTTACAATCAGCAATATGCCAGATTCAGGAATATGGCAGTAACGGATGTCCGCCTTCAGCCGCTGGTCAATATGATTCATCATTATCGCAGGGGATATGAGCAGGAGGGGTATATTTTTCCATAATTGCTTGAATTAAAATGCTGCAAAGATACGAAGATTTTAGGGAACTCAATTAAAAATAGCAGAAAAATTTGGAGGTTACACAAAAACATCGTATATTTGCATTAAAATAGTTTGAATAATGAGCAAGTATAATTTTAATATAGACAATTATCATGCTATAGGGCATGCTGATATCGAAATAGAGGGTATCACAGTTATCGTGGGAAGCAATGGCTGTGGAAAAAGCACTATGTCCCGTTGGTTGTATTATATCGTTAATACATTGTCAGTGTTAGACAGTTTCTTTTTCTCTGATTTCAGAGATGTGATTATCAAATCATTAGAGAAATATTCTAATGCGCTGGATGATATCTCAAATTATCTGGATGATGATAAAAAACGATTTTTTGACAATACCTTATCATTAATGACAATGGTAACATTGAGTAATGGTGGTGTGGAGAAGCTCGATTTTTATTATAAAAGAGCGATTGGTTCACTTGATGACATGCTGGTTAACTTTCTTCAGAAAGAGCAGAATCCTCAGCAGGTGCGTCGAGTGCTTAATCTTTTTGGGATTACTGAACAAAATCATGTTCATGAGGATATAGAACGAAATTCCATTCAGTTGTTTTCTGAATATCTTCAGAAATATGAAAACAACAAAAAAAATCGTCCCATCAGTTACTTGAAAGAGAAAATCGCTTCTGTATATCGGGAAAAGGATGGCTTTCCTGCCAGCATAAGCTTTAAGGAAGATGAAGTGGAATTGCTTGTTGATAGACTTGGAAAGATATATAGTTTAAATAATGCCATATATATAGGAACACCAGCAGCTATTTCTCTTCGTCAATCAGATAGGGTTCTGATGACTTCCTTGGCACATAAAGTGGTTCACGTAAATGAAAAAGGAAGTGAGATTACCGGCAAACAGGAATTACTTCATTCTATTAATAAAATGATAGATGGTTCTATTGTAGAAAAGGAAAATTTCGATGCTGTTGATTTAATTTATCACAGCAACAATGGTAAGGATATTAGAATTGAAGATATAGCATCGGGATTCAAACCGCTGGTTTATATGCTTCGTCTGATAGAAAACGGGTGGCTGACAGAAAACACTTTGTTGGAGATTGATGAGCCTGAAACAAATCTTCATCCACAATGGGTGGTTGAGTTGGCGCATCTTCTTGTTCGCATCAACAAAACATTTGGAACCAAGATACTCATCACGAGTCACAATCCCGATATGGTATCGGCTATCAGGTATATCTCTGAAAAAGAGGGCTTGTTGAATACTACTCGCTTTTATTTGGCAGAGCAAAGTGAAGGTACAGATTCGTTCTACTATAAGAATTTGGGTTGTGACATCGAACCTGTATTTGAATCATTCAATAAATCTTTTGATACTCTTCAGAAATACGTAGAGAACTATGGCGAAATTTAAGATTGGCAATTATCAGGGAATCAAGATTGATTGTTGGACAGCAAAAGATTTAGTCGGCTTGCATCATTTGATGAAGCAGGAGGGATGCCCAAATTCAGAAAATCTTTTCTCTGACACAGATAAGGCAATAGAACTTGATGATGTTCAGAGACGAATTTCTCAAAAACATCATGCTGATAAGAAATCTTCTGCAGATATGCTATTGCATGTGAATGATAAGAGATTACTTTTGGCCGATGCAAAATTCCGACTAAGCAATACCAGGAATTTGGATTCAAAGGAGATAGCAAAAAAGGTTAGTGAATCAAAGGCAATGGTTACTTCTAACTATTCTTTTGATAACAGTTTCTATGTTTTGCTGACAAAGAAAGCTGCAACTCCTTCCAATTTAAATAGGCTTAGAAGAAATGTAGGAAATAATCCAAATTATCAATTTATGGATGCCGTTGAATTTCATAAACTGTTCGAGGATTAATGTTTGAACTCCGTTCCTGATGTCTTGAAAACTCAGAAACGGAGTTTTTTATAACTTTTTTCTAGTATTATGAATTTTTCTCCATCCATTTATTATAGGAAATATTCTCCTCTTTTCACTTATCCTTTGCTGCCACCTGATTCTTCGAATACCCGATGATGAGGGTGTTGAGCGGAATCAGCGTCTTGTCAAGGCATCCGCAAACCACGATGGCGAGCGGTGCCTGCCTGATTTTTTCTCTTGCGGCATTATTTATCAAAAAACGCCGCATATTTTGCGGCAAAAATACGAAAAAAACGCCGCATCACCAAATTATTTCGTTTTTATCGCCCGATACATCATGTAGTAGGCGTATATATAAGCCGATGTCGTTGTTATCATACTGATGATGTTCACGCTGATGAAGGCTGTCTGCCGGGTGTTGCCTGCCAGATAAAACACTGCCGCAGGGAGGAGATTCGAGCATAGCAGCCATGCGATGAAAATCAGGACAAGGGCTATGCCCAGTTTGCGCATGTTGCCCCTGTGCTTGCTCCACAGATGACAGCCGGCTACCAGGGAAGCGATGACGGAAATCAATACCATAGTGCTTTGTATCCAGGTGAGAATCGTTGCCGTGGGGGGTATCTGTCCGTCCTGCATCATCGTTACAAAGTTGAACTTGAAGCATTGGCCCAGGATGAATGAGAGCACATAGTAAAGTACCATCAACTCGCTGCAGCGTCGTAGCAATTTTACGCCTGCCGGTAGCGTGCAGCGGTCTAGACCGATAAAAACTCTTAAAAAGCATAACGTATCTTCTTGGATATCAATATTTGTTGCTATCTTTGCACGTTATATACTAATAACGCTACATAGATGAATACTAATTATCAATATAAGTTTAATCATGAATAATATGAAGAAGATATTTTTAGGATTGGCAGCTGCACTGATGTTGACTGCCTGCAATGAGAATAGACAGCCGGAGGTAATGACCAGCGTTGACTCTGCAAGTGTGGTAACCGATTTGATGATGAGTCGCAGAAGCATCCGTGCTTACAAGGATTCCGTCATCAGCCGCGATACCCTGAACGAGATTCTGAAATGCGGCATCCATGCGCCAAACGGTCAGAACCTGCAGTCGTACGAAATCAGAGTGATAGATTCTCCTGCACTCATCGATTCGATAACCCAGGCCGTGGTAAAGGATAATCCTAAGATAGCCGAGCGCAAGGGCTTCAAGAACATCTTCGTGAATGCTCCATGCGTGGTTTGCATCGCCTACGATACGACTTATGATATGGCGCAGATTGATTGTGGTTTGCTTGGCGAGAACATCATTCTTGCAGCATGGGCAAAGGGCATCGGATCCTGCTGCCTGGGCAGTTCTGCCCGTTGGATATTGGATTCGCCATCTGCCAAGCCTTACCTCGATCGCATGGCATTCTCCAAGGGTTACAAACTGCTCTACTGCATCGCCCTGGGTTATCCTGACGAATCGCCGGAGGCAAAGCCAAGACGCCAGGACATGATAAAGTTCATGGATTAAGATAAATGAAGGTTGAAGTCCTGTTTCAGGACATCAACGTTTCCCTCCATAACCCAACAAAAAAAGCATGGCGCAAATCACTGCGCCATGCTCCAATAAAAGAAAACCTTATAGTCAAAATAGAAATTAGCTATTCTAGTACTTCGCATTCTGAGGGTCGAAGTTGGTCCAACCGCTCATCCAGTTGTTGCTGCCATCGAAGGCTCCGATGTAGGTTACGGTGTCGAAACCTGTCCAGCCGGCGAAACTTGCGGCACCAAGCAATGGGCTTCCTGCGATAGGAGTATAGCCATCTGCATCAACCAATGAAGTCCATGAATCAAAATACTTGTTGCTCTGCTCTGAGAAGAAGAAGGTGTTGCTGTATGACTTCTGATTCTTGTCGATATCCTGCTTCTTTGCAGCATCGTAGAGATAATCCTCATACTTCTTGTTGGCATCAGTACCAACGGCATCCATACCTGCGAAATATACATTCTGAAGCTTGAATTTGCCATCCTTGGCATCCTTCACGGTTTCACCCTTCTCACCATCAACAATCAAACCGATAGGCCAGCCTAAGGCTACAGAGTTGATGCAGTTGAGGTTAGAAGAACGGCGAATCTGCATGGCTGCCTGGAACTTGCCGAGAGCTGAACCGTTGTTTGGATTGTATGCTCCGGCAGTGATATAATCTGTAGTGTTCTGGAACTTAGAATCCAATACTTTAGGACCTACGAAGGTGATGTTAGAGAAGGTTGCCTTGGTACGAGGGTCCACGGTAGCACCATCAGCGCAGTTGTCGCTCTCGAAACCGTTGCTCTGAGAGGTGTCGGCTATCTTGCTGTCGCGCAGAGAAAGACCATACTGCACCTTTCCTGAGAAACCGTTATCTGTATCGAAATCATCATCCCAGCCCTTGTAGGCTACGAGATACTTGCAGTTTACTGTACCGCCAAACCACTCGAAGGAATCATCATTGGAATAAGATACCTGAACGTGGTCAATCTCTGTGCCTGAACCTACAGAACCTAAGGTTAAACCATTAATCTCCTTATCCTTCTGGAATGGATAACCGGCAAACTCAATGCGTACATAACTCAAGGCTCCTGAGTTGTCAGCATCATCTGCGCCACCATGCTTGGTACGAGGACCACCCTCTATCTGCTGCTCAGTCTGGTTGTTCTTAGCCTTGCCGCAGAGGATGATGCCACCCCAGTCGCCAGGCTTTCTGCTACCGGCAGCCTCTTCAGATGTAAAGACGATAGGCTCTGTGGCTGTACCCTTGGCGATGAGTTTGCCGCCACGCTCTGCGATGAGGGCTGCCTTGCTCTGCTTGTCGCCCTTGATGATCGTTCCCGGTTCGATGGTAAGCTCAGCACCATCTGCAATATATACCCATCCCTTGAGGAGATAAGTGCCTTTCTTCAAAGTCTGCTTGCCTGTGAAGACGAATTCCTGGTCGCCGTTGCCAATCTGTGTTCCGTTGGCGTTTTCCTTGTCATCTGTTCCGAAGAGGATGTGGTCGCAAGCCTTCAAGCCGCCATTGGTTGTCCACTTGTAAACTACTTCTGATCCAGGATTTGGAGAAGGAGTTGGATCGTCATTGTCACTGCTGCAGCTGCTCAACATGGCAGATGCTGCGAGGATGCCCATGCATCCTAAAAAATACATCTTGTTCATCATTGTTTCCTGTTTTATTAAACAAACATTTAATATTATCTTTCTTGAAATTCTACGGATAGTCTCTAAAATTTATAGATTGCCTGCAAACCGATGTTTCTGCCCGGCTTGTAGCATCTTGCTATTTCTTCTACTTCCTTCTTGCTTCCGTCGCTATACGTTACATCAGCAAACTGCTTGTAATATATCTTTTCAGCAAGAAGATCTCTTACATTGAGCTTCAGCTCCAGATGATTGCCGAATTTCTTAGCCAGCGAGAAGTCAATGGTGTTGCGAGGCATCTCGTAGCTGTGAGGCACTCGGGAATTGGAGTCATCGCCTGTGCTTCCTTCGCTTCTGCCCACACCGATGATTCGCTTGCCTATGCGGTTGTAGAGCAGGGCGATATCCATCTTTAATGGCTCATTCTTATAGAAGATGCCGGTGTTGATAAGGTATGGCGACTGACCCTGCATCGGTCTGTCTTCTTCCTTCACTCCCTTCTCAAACTGAACCTTGCTCTTGATGAGGGCACCGTTAAACGACCAACTGAAATCCTTCAATCCTATGAATCCGAGATTCTTTCTGATATCCAGCTCCACACCATAGTTGTTGGCACTCTTCGCATTCTTGTAGGAATAAATCAGGTCTGTGCCACCTGCCACCGTGTAGGTCCACTCGATAGGAGAATCGAAGTGCTTGTAGAAGACTGCCAGCGAAATGAGCTCTCCACGGGATGGATACCACTCATATCGCAGGTCGAGGTTATCGACATAACAGTTCTTCAACTCAGTGTTTCCCTGCACATTGCTGGCAAGGTCGAAGTCGTAATACACCGACGACGATACTTCACGGAATTCCGGGCGGTTAATACTGCGGCCATACGAAAGTCGCACCTGATGCTGGTCGTTGATCTTATATGTTGTATTGAGAGATGGAAAAACATCATCGGTCTTGTAATGACGGCTCGATTCACTCTTCTCGTAGTCACGGGAATTGGAGATGAGTTCCATATCATTATGCTCGAAGCGGACACCGGCGTGGATGCCGAGTTTGCCAAAGGGGAGAGACAACGCCAGGTATCCTGCGCCTAAGGTGTTGTGTCCGCGGTAGTTATTGCGCATCTGCTTTTCCTCCAGAAGATACAGCTTGTCGTAACCCATGTTTGCCTCGCTGGAGAGCAGGGTTGGGATGTCGCTGTGGCGGAAGCCGGATGGCATGTTGTTAGCTGAAACATTCCAATTGTAAATAAAATTACGAGTCTGATATTCTCGACTGCGATACTCTCCGTAAGCTCCCACTTGCAAGTCTGGCTCAAAATTGCCAAACTTGAAGTGATGCTTATCATTAATACCAAGAGAGAGAATGTGTTCGTCGAGTTGGGTCCACTCGCGGGATATGTCGTTGCCGGTGCTCAGGGCATAAACGCCCGATTCTAGAGCATCGTCGATGAGGTATCTACGACGGTCAGGCAAATGACGGTTGGCATACGCATACCCGATGCTCCAGTCAAGGGCGTCGCTAGTGAAGGTGTGCTTGCCGGTAAGCTGACCGTTATATGTAGTTCTACTGCGGTAGTAATACTCTGCGCTTCGCTCCAGGTTCGACTGGGCGCTCACGCCATCACGCCAGGTATATCGGCTGGTAGCCAACTGGTTGAAGATGTTCTTGAGCTGATACTTGTGGTTGCCGTCCTTGGAAAGGAAGGTGAAGTTGAGCATTGCTCCGAGTCTCACGTTATTATTATACTGGTCGTCAACAGAGTGACGAAGATAGTTCGGCTTGTCGTTTGCCGCATCATAGATGCCATAGAGGTTGTTCTCCATGTTCTCGTAGGTGCGGTATTCGTTGGTATAGTTCAGGGCGGCGAGCATGCCGAGTGTTCTTCCGCCGAGCATCCAGCGCTGGTTCAGGCTGGCCGCCAGTTTCAAGTCGCCCAAAGGCTTCTTGTTCTTGATGAGCCAATCATTATTGAATCCGTTGCCCAGGAGCGAAGTAGCATAATCGCCCACCGGTTTTCCGTTGGCATCGAGCTGTGGATTCAAGTCAGCATGGATGCCTCCATTCAGGCTTCTCAGTCCATTGTCGAAACCCAGGAAATCTGTTCCGGAACCTTTCGAGTAAGAAAAATTCTGAAAGGCAGAAGATGTATTCCAGTTTCCGCCCACGGCGATATTGAAACTGTTTTCTGCCGGAATCTCCTTGGTGTTGACGATGATGAAACCGCCGGAGTAATCAGCGGGATATTCAGCCGTTGGCGACTTCACGATGGTAAGGTTGTCAATCTGCGAACTTGGGATGATGTCGAAGGAGAATGCCCTGGAATCAGCCTCAGAACTAGGCACTGCTCCTCCGTTCACCCACACATTGTTATAACGCTGAGACAAACCACGAACCATCACGAATTTATCGTCGATGAGGCTCACGCCTGGCACTCGGCGTATCACCTCACCCGCATTCGTATCCTGAGTTCTGGATATTTCCTGTGCCGAAACATTGCTCACGATGACGGGACTGCTTTTGGCCACCTGTATCATTGCCGCATCCGTATTACGCCTTTCCACTGCGGTAACGGTCACCTCTTTCAGCTGCTGTTCATCAGGTTGCAGCGCGATCACCTGGTCTGCGTCCTTCGCCTGAACCCCGTCAATTTTTTGAGTCTTATATCCTACATAGTTAATATATAGTGTATATTTCTTTTCTTTATCCAATCCATCAATCTGGAAGTTTCCGTCGATGTTGGTGATAGCCTTCACGTTGGTTCCGTCCACAGTGACGACTGCACCGATGAGTGTCTCTTTCGATTTCTGGTCGATTACGACACCCTTAATCTGTTGCGCCCACGTTGGCATGTTAGCCGTCGAGAGCAATCCTAATACAATAATTCCCCTTTTAGCATTCATAACCTATATCGTTTGATTACGGTTGCAAAGGTACGGTGGTTATATTACACTGGGGTTGCAATGAGGTTGAAAGGCATTGACGAAGCTGCGACAAAGATGTTACTTTGGCAAATCAGCTCCATTTTTTCGGAAGAAAGCATTGGCAGCTATCTGTTTCGGATATTTGTGCCGTATTCTTAATCTCCGATCAGTCGGCTATCACCATGCAGAGTCTGAGCACATTTTCTTCGAAGTGCTCCTTGTCGATGGCATTGTTCTTGAGCAGGGAACGGTAGTTGTATACGGTTTGTGGCGAATAAGACAGGATGCCGGCTATCTTTGAACTTTCGGTAATGCCTAATCTTAACAGGGCGCACACACGGAGGATAGGGGGCATTTCTCCGTTCTCTTTCAGCTGGATGTGTGCCGATTCTGTAAGCTGCTGGTTCAGTTCGTTTACAAAAGTTGGGTACAGAGCTAGGAAAGACTTGTCGAATTCAGTCAAAAACTCCTTGTTTTCCCTTTCTGTACTTGATGAGGAAGAGAGGAGACTCAGCAGTTCCTTGCTTTGGTTGGCCTTTATCTTTCTTACAGCCAATGTTCGTAGCTTTTGGTTCCTCTCAATATTCTTATAGCTCAGGTCAATATATACCTTTACCAATCTCTCGCGTTTCTGATTGGTATTCTTCAATTCGTCGT
>OHXE01000084.1_pt1 | contig 29500 bp, 23 predicted proteins | sample 1579981 | NCBI WGS metagenome assembly OHXE01 (sample SAMEA3882505, study PRJEB24775) | human gut metagenome | biome: human-associated habitat; feature: intestine environment; material: feces | place: Netherlands | collected 2009/2010 | reverse complement strand
TTCACCAATTAAGAATGTGTTGATTTCATCCTCAAATTGATCACGATGAGGAGTTCCAATCTTTCCAACATGCTTATCTAGCATTTCTTCTTCACTATAAAATTTCATTTCTTCCATAGTCACTTTCTTTTCATTTTAAAATATAATGCTCTGATTTCCTCTGCTCGCTTTATCTGTTGCTTTGGCGTTTTTTGCACCTTCTTGATAAACCCATGGGTAGCTACGACTAATGAATTAGTTGAAGTGTCCCAAAAAGCAAGCAAACGATATTGGATTCCATCATATTTTGTACGGAATTCCCATATATCAGTTCCTTCCAGTTTTTTAAAGAGTTTAGGATTTAAGACATATTTAGCCTTTCGGATATTTGACAATATCTTATCCTTTGCTTTTTGTGAAAGACTTTCCAAAAAGTCGTCAGCGTCTTTTGAAAACAGAACTTTAAATCTTTCTTTCATTATCTGTCTTATATTTAAAACATGTGCAAATATAAGCAAAAGAATCTATATATGGAAACTTTTGGGAAGGTTATTAACTATTTATAACGATTTTTCTCAATTCCCGCTCGTACTGCGCAGCATCCTCAAAGCAGATGGCCTGCATTCCGAAACGCTGGGCGGCTTCTACATTCTCTATTCTGTCGTCAGCAAAAAGGCATTCTTCCGGTTTCAGATTGTATTTCTGGCAGATTCTTTCATAAATAGCTCTGTCGGGTTTGATGATTTTCTCTTCTGAAGAAATCACCTGTCCTTCCAGAAGTTGGAAAATGGGATATTGTGCCATCGTTTCGTGAACCTTGGTGCACCAGTTGGAAAGTCCGTAAAGGTGGTAGCCTTCTGCCTTCAACTGGGTCAGCAAGGTGCGCATACCTTCCTTCTCGCCCCTTACAAAATCGTTAAAGCGCTGGGCTACGGTTGCTATTTCTTCCTTATATTGCGGCATGATCTGCTGCATCTTGCAGAAGGTTTCTTCGAAAGAATCTCCGCGATCCATATTCTCATTCCATTTGCCGTCTATCAGGAGATGATAGAATTCTTCAGCCTGTTCGTGGGTCTTGAATATCTGGTCAAGCGTTTCAAAGTATTCGTAATCTACGAGTACTTTTCCAAAATCAAAAATCAAATTCTTTATCATGATATTTCCAGTTTATGTTATTATTTCTGTTTTCATATCCCGTGCAGAGATACTCTTTTATGAAAAAAGGCGCATCATTTTTACATAATGCGCCTTTTGTTTACCTATTATAATATATGCCTACCTGATGATTACTTCATCTTTCTTCACTTCATATTCCAGACCAGGAATCAGGTTCTTCAGGACAAACATGGCTCCCGAGAGGGTTTCGCCACGGTTGAAATGAACTGTAACCTTCGTCTTCTGGTGAATCTTTGAACGGAAGGTGAATTTCACTCCGTATGCATTACCCAGAATCTTACCAGCTTCTGCCAGCGTTACATCGTTCAGGTCAATCTCCTTGTTGCGCCAGCTTGTACCATCTTCTTCGGCCGAAACCTTGCGGAGGTTTACTGCCTTGGTCTTTACATTATATACTAACTGGTCGTTAGGCTTCATGCTGTAAACCTTGTCTTCCTGACCTATGATGCGGAGTTCTATCTTGCCGGTTTTGAGCGTGGCAGATACTTCGTCTGTATTTGAATAAGATGAAACCGTGAAAGAGGTGCCCAAGTCGGTAATCTCGAAATGAGGAGTGCTGACGTGGAACGGCTGGGCATCATCATGCCTGATGTCGAAGAATGCCTCTCCCGACAGGAAAACCTTGCGTTCTTCTGCTCCTTTGAAAGAGGAAGGATAGAGGAGTACGGAACTCTGGCTGAGTCTTACTTTCGTTCCGTCTGCCAAGGCGATGACTTTGCTCTCTTCGTTGATGGTATGCTCCTGGAGCATGGTTGCCAGTTTTATATCCTTGAGTTGGTTGTTCATCTGGACGTAGAGCTTGCCGAATACAATCAGCATCAGCAGCGGTACGAAGACGGCAGCCAGTTTGGCAAAGTTGAAGATTCGAAGCGATTTTTTCTTTTCTATTTCTCTTGTTTCTTCTGTTTCGAAGAGGCGGTTGTATGCAGCAGAAATTTCTTCTTCTTCCATATAGGCTGAATCAGCCTTGTCCCATAATTCTCTAAATGCTTCGTTCGCCTCTTTATCGTCTTGTGTATTGGAAATTCTATCTAATACCCTTTCTTTTATTTCATCCGGCACATTGTGCCCGCTATAATAATCTATGATATCCCTTATCTTTGTTGCCATAATAAAAACTTCATTTATTTTTAAGACATGTTTCAATGGTGTTACACCCAATGCCAAGGTAACAAAATCATCAAATATAAGGCTTTTTTAATTTCTTTAAGAGCTAGGTTAAGATGATTTTCTACCGTTTTCTTCTGAATGCCCAGGCGCTGGGCTATCTCTTCGTTCTTGAGATGCTGTTCGCGGCTCATGCGATAAATCATCTGGCGTTGTTGCGGCATGCTTTCTACCACCATGTCGATGAGCAGCTGGGTATCCTTTGCCACCACATCGTCATGTGGCGAAGATTCGTTGGCGTATCTGTCTGGCAGACTGTCAATATCTATTGGGATGATGTGCTTGGAGGAAATATAGTTGATGACAGTATATTTTGCCAAAATAAAGAGGTAGGAATCGAAATCCTGGATATCGGCAAACTTCTCGCGTTTGTTCCATACCTTTAAGAAGATGAGCTGGCTGACGTCATCAGCATCATCTTCGTTTTTCAAGAGCATGGCCACAAAACGGTGTACCTTAGGATAGAACCTGCGGAACATCGTTTCGTATGCTTTCTTGTCTCCTTTCGACATTAATAATATTGTTTCTTTTTCTATTTCCATTCTTGCGATTATGTATGTTTAATACGGTAATAGCTGCAAAATTAAACAAAATATCTGAAATTGCAAGCTTTTGCGGGCATTATTTCGGGAAAGGCACATAAAAATGTCCTTTTTATCCCTTTCTTCCGAAATCGGCTGGAATCTCGCCCCATTTCTTCGTTTCCCATTTTATAATAGGTATGTTGATGGGGTGGGTGCGGAGCCAGTTCTCGGCTCGGGCGATGACCTGGTAGAGCTGTTCGGTCTGGGGAGTGCGCTCCAGTTTGGTCTTGCATTGTTTCTTGCTTACCCATAGCTGGGCATTCACGCTGTCGCTATAAATTATCTTGTCGGTAATGCCCTTCTGCTGCATCAGGGCGAGGGCGTGGACGATGGCGAGGAACTCGCCGATGTTGTTGGTGCCGTGGATAGGACCATAGTGGAAAACCTGCGCACCAGTCTGAAGATCAATGCATTGGTATTCCATCGGACCGGGATTTCCGGAACAGGCTGCATCCACAGCCCAGGCGTTCGCCTTCACCTCATTGGGCAAAGGCAAGACTGTATCGTTTCTCCATGAAGGAGGATTTACGGGCATATTACTCATTTGCGTTTCTTTTATTTGTTTCTATTATTTGATAGATGATTTGTGTTTTACTGAACCGCATACGAGAGTTCTGTATTGGTATTACTGACCTGTAATAAAAAAGAAATGAGCAAGCCCCAAAGTCTGGCTCTGGGGATGCTCATTATTTGTCAATAGTCAATATTCAATTTTTAAATTGTAGGTTAATTATATCTTGAGAAGTTTTTCAGGAGTGCGATACTCCTGATAACTTCTAATTACCTAAAATTTTACATTCTTTCAGGAACCTCGATGCCGAGCAGAGCCATACCATTCTTCAGAATCTTGGCTACATTGGCTGCGAGAACCAGGCGGGTAATCTTCTCTGCCTCGCTCTCAGCATTCAGGATGCTGTAGTCGTGATAGAACTGGTTGAACTCCTTGGTCAGCTCGTAGCAGTAGTTGGCAATGCCACCAGGGTTGTAGTTGTTGCCGGCATCGGCTACGGCTGCAGCGAAGTCGTTCATCTTCTGGATAAGGTCGATCTCCTTCTCGTTGATAGGAGCATCAGCGCCCAACTCTGCAGGAATCTCGATACCCTCGGCAGCAGCCTTGCGCATGATGCTGCGGATACGAGCGTAGGTGTACTGGATGAAAGGACCTGTGTTACCGTTGAAGTCGATACTCTCCTCTGGGTTGAAGAGCATGTTCTTGCGGGCATCTACCTTGAGGATGAAGTACTTCAACGCTCCGAGACCCACGATGCGTGAAATCTCCTGGCGCTCTTCCTCGCTCATGTCCTTGAACTTGCCAAGCTCATCGCTTGTCTGTCGGGCATCCTTGATCATCTCTGCCATCAGGTCATCAGCATCTACTACGGTTCCCTCGCGGCTCTTCATCTTACCGTTAGGCAGCTCTACCATTCCGTAAGAGAAGTGAACCAAGTCCTTACCCCACTTGAAGCCGAGGCGGTCGAGCAGGATAGAGAGCACCTGGAAGTGGTAGTTCTGCTCGTTACCTACTACGTAGATCATCTTGTCGATAGGGAAGTCCTTGAAGCGGAGGTCGGCAGTACCGATGTCCTGAGTCATGTAAACAGAAGTGCCGTCAGAACGGAGCAGGAGCTTCTGGTCGAGGCCCTCGTTGGTGAGGTCTGCCCATACAGAGTTATCGTCCTTGCGGAAGAAGAGACCCTTCTCCAATCCTTCCTCTACCTTCTTCTTACCCTCGAGGTAAGTATTTGACTCATAATATATCTTGTCGAAACTTACACCCATCATCTTGTAAGTCTCGTCGAAACCTGCGTAAACCCAGCTGTTCATCTTCTGCCAGAGAGCGCGAACTTCAGGGTCGTTGTTTTCCCACTTCACGAGCATTTCGTGAGCCTCCTTGATCAATGGAGCCTCTGCCTTTGCTTTCTCTGTGGCAGCTTCTTCTTCCATGCCCTCCTTCATGTACTGAGCCTTGAGCTCTGCGATTTCCTCACGATAGTGCTTGTCGAAGGCTACATAGTAGTCGCCGATGAGGTGGTCGCCCTTCTTGCCGGAAGTTTCAGGAGTTTCGCCATTGCCCCACTTGAGCCAGGCGAGCATAGACTTACAGATGTGGATACCACGGTCGTTAACGATGTTTGTCTTGATTACCTTGTTGCCGTTAGCCTCCATAATCTGGGCCAATGACCAGCCGAGGAGGTTGTTGCGCACGTGACCGAGGTGGAGAGGCTTGTTGGTGTTAGGAGAAGAGTACTCGATCATGACGAGCGGACTGTTCTCAGTAACTGGCTTCTCACCAAACTTAGGGTCAGCGTTGATGGTGTTCAAGAGTCCTACCCAAGCGGCAGGAGCGATAGAAAGGTTGAGGAAACCCTTAACCACGTTGAAGTCTGCGATAACGTTAGCGCAGTTCTCCTTCAGGTAGTCACCAATCTCGAGTGCAGTTCTCTCAGGAGTCTTCTTCGACATTTTGAGGAATGGGAATACGACGAGGGTAAGGTTACCTTCGAAATTACTCTTGGTCTTCTGCAGGGCTACCATCTTTTCAGGTACGTCCTGACCATAAAGCTCCTTCACCGCCGCGATGACAGAGCTGATGATTTCGTTTTCTATCTTCATTATCTTTATATCTTTTTTTTACCGGTAAAAAATCTATTTATTTATATCTTGTCGATGAGGGGAAAATAGTTACCCTTATCGCTTAATCGGCTGCAAATTTACAAATAATAATTGGATTGTGCAAAGAAAACGACTTGTTTCTTTGCACAATACATAAAAATATCTCATCTGCGTAGGCTCTTGCTTGGTATCTCTTAACCTTCGAGGATGATGTCTGCCACGTCCTGAGGTGTATTCCATAGGATACCATCTTGCAGCTCATCGTCGGTAAATCCATTGAGAGCCTCGGTAGCTTCCTTCTCGCTGAGCGCAGGAGTACCGTCTTCGTTCTTAGCATCGAGCAGTGCCTGTAAGATGGCAGCTCTGTATTCTTCTATTGTCATCATTCGTTTTGTTGTAAAGTTTAATGTGTTATTTTATATTTTCTGTTATAACTTACTTAATGATTTATCTAATAATGCTTTTGTCGTAATGACAATGCAAAAATAAACAATTATCCACAAATAGCCATAATTATTTTGCTAAAAAAATAAAAAGCCCTCAACATATAGTGGATTGTACTATATGTTAAGGACTTTTATGCTATTGCTAGTAAATGGATGTTTTACTTCAAAACTTTAGCCAAGAAATCGCTGGCGATATGAGCGGCTTGCTCTTCCTGACCGCCGAATCCGTGGTCGGCATCGGTCATCAAGTGCCATTCGCTCTTCTTGTTCAGATAGTGGAAACGCTGACCATAGGTGTAAGGCACTACTCGGTCGGCATCGCCATGCAGGATGCACTCGGCTCCGTGGTAGTTCTTGACCGTCTCGTAGATAGGCAGAGTGGTGGCTGTGCGGATATAGTTGCCACCCAGGGCCTTGCCGTCCCACATCTCTATCTTGGCTGGAGGATTCTTGGGGTCGTACATCTTGCCGAATGTATTGCCACGCAGGGCATCGTCACGGAGCACGGCGGCAGGGGCAAGGAGCACCACGGCTTGTATCTTCTTGATATCCTTGTCAGCTTGTGCGACTAGCTGTCCGCTGGTCATGGCTGTAACCACGCCACCTTGTGAGTGGCCGCCCATCGCAATCTTGCTCACCCAAGGCAGCGAGGAGGCATAGCGCAAGATGCACTTGGCATCTTCTATCTCATTCAGTACGGTCATATCCTCAAATTTTCCCTCGCTCTTGCCATGGCCATTGAAGTCGAATCTGATCACGGCAATGCCTTTCTTGTTGAGGCTGTCTACGAGGCAGTCGAAGAGTTTTCCCTCCTTATTGCCGCCAAATCCATGGCAGAGCACGAGGAGCGGAGTCTTCTTGCCTGCCTTTGCTTGGCTTCCGTTGTCATTGGCTGCATCATTGTCTGGACGCTGGATGACTACATCGAGTTTGCCATGGTCGCCCTGCACGGTGGTATGCTCGGTTGAGGCTACTGCGCCGAGTGAGAACAGGGCGCAAGCGGTAAAGATAATTGTTTTTAGATTCTTCATATTGTATGTTATTATTTTATTTGTAAGTTTCGCTTGCAAAAGTACATAAAAGCCTTGAAACCACCAAAAGTTTTTGTTTCATCTTCTTTATTATATATTTCATTCCATCCGGAATGTTACATGATAGCCTGCCACATTGTGCTCGGCAAGGGAGAGATTGATGGATTGCATCATCAGCATCTGGCGGGAGATGGAGAGGCCGATGCCCGAACCTGATGGCTTGGTGGAAAAGAAGGGGATGAACATCTCCTTTGCCACATCGGCAGGGATGGGGTCGCCATTGTTGCTGAAATAGATGCCTGAGAATTGTGAACTCTCGATGTTCTCTGGATGTTTGTGGAAGCATCGAATGTCGATGGCTGAGGCGTGAGCCTCGATGGCATTCTTGGTCAGATTGATAAATACCTGGCGCAGCATGTTCTTGTCGGCAGACCAGGTGGCATCTTCGGGGATATGGATGTGCCATTCTATCTGAGGATAGAGCGGCTTGATGCCTTCCACGAAATCCTTGAGTGGAATGTTCTCGATGACAGGATTTTGTAGCTGGGTGAGCTTGCGGTAGCTGTCCACAAAACTGGTGAGCGATTTGCTGGTATCTCGAATGGCTCGGATGCCTTCCTCATAGGACGAACCTTGGATGTCGGGATTGCTAAGATAGGCTTGGCAGATGCTGGAGATGGGGGCGGTGGCATTCATAATCTCATGGGTGAGCACACGGGTTAGCCTTTGCCAAGATTCTACCTCATGCTGCGCCACCAGTCTGCCGATGTCGTTCTCCATGTCGTTGAGGGCTTGCTGCAAGGCTCGTTCTCCAAAGAGTAATCCCTTGGTGGATAGGCGGAAGGAGTAATCGCCATTGCGAATAGCCTCTTGCATCAAGAAGGCACGGCTCTTCAGGTTGCGCTGGTGACGCAAGAAGAGATAGATGATACCTCCTATGACGAGGAGTATGATACCTATTATATATATGTGGAAAATGGTGTTCATATCAGATGTTTATAATCATGAATGATTGTGATAAAGAATTATCGCTTGAGCTTGGCATAAAGCGTTTGGCGAGTGATGCCGAGCAGTTCGGCGGCACGAGAGATGTTGCCGTGGCATTGATCCACCACCTTGTGGATATGAGTGGTCTCGATGCTCTCCAGAGTCTCCACTTCCTGGCTTCGGTCGATGGCATCTTTTAGGGTTCTGATCAGTTCGTCATTATCCCAGGGTTTGGTGACGAAATCGGCGGCTCCGCTTTTCAATCCCTTGATGGCAAGCTGCACGTCGGCAAAGGCGGTGATGAGTACCACGGGGATGTGGGCGTGGAGCCGGCGGAAGGTGCGGAGCCAGAGCAAGCCGTCCTGACCGCTGTTTACGCCAAGCGAGAAGTTCATGTCGAGCAGAATGAGATCTACCTGCTCCTGTTGCAGCAACGTGGGGGCGGTATCGGGGCGAGACAGGGTGAGAATCCGTTCGAACGTATTGCCCAGACAGATCTTCAGCGCCGTGAGTATCGACGGATTATCGTCGATGACAAGAAGGGTTCCATATTTCATATCTTTATTTTTTTTGTTTGCAAAAGTACGCTTTTTTCCCGAAACGACAAACAAAAACGGGGCTGTTGTGTGATAATCATACAATAGAGTGTATGAAATTCATACAATCCACCTTCCGGGCTGCCGGAAATCTTGGCAGAAAACGGGAGAAGCCGTAACTTTGCAGCAGCTAACGAAAACAGGGAGATGGCATTCTTCCTTTATCGTTTGATTTTAGTGAAACAAAAAATAAATGAGTATATGATGAAAAGTTATGTGAAATTCTTATCACGCAACAAGCTTTATGCCACCATAGAGGCCTTGGGTCTCTCGGTGGCACTGGCTTTTGTGCTGATTCTCGTTTCCTATGCTACTGCAGAGTATCGTGTGGGAACGAATCTGAAACAGGCTAAGGAACTCTATGTAGCAGGTTCAGGTGATTATCTCGGAATGACCTGGGGCACAGCCAAGGAGTTCTTTCCTTCCATCCCGGAAATCAAGGGTTGGACAAGATTTGGTGAATATTATGCTCCGCAGGGAGCCATGATAGATGGACAGTATTATGAGGCAAAATATCTGGCTATCGACCCGAACTTCTCCCAGTTTATGGGTTACAAATGCCGTGGTTGTGCGCCTGATCATCTCCTTTCGGATGCTCATCAGGCAATGGTCTCGGAATCATTTGCCAAGAAAGCCTTCGGCAACGCCAATCCTATCGGCCGTACCATCCAATGCGGTAAGCTGCAACTCAAGGTGGTGGGAATCATGGAGGATTTCGACCGTGAGGACCTTCTTAACCCATACGATATTTTCGTGTCGATGAAACTGATAGAAGCTGAGGCTCAGGCGATGGATCAGTTTGGCTCCTGCACTACGGTGGCGCGACTGGCAAAGGATGCTGACCCGGAAAAAGTGAGACAGACCTTGCTCGGCAAATACATGAACTACTGGAAGGGATGGAAGAAGGATTCGGATGGAGTCAGCTTTATGTGGGGTTGCCAGTTTGTAAGATGGGACCAGATTCATTTTACGGCTGATAGTGTCGATATTTTCAAGCATGGCAATCGTACTCTCGTGAATATCCTCCTGGTAGTGGCGCTGGTTCTGCTGCTCTCAGCCTTGTTCAATTACATCAATCTTACGGTGGCTCAGATTGGCAACCGTGCGAAGGAGATGGCTACCCGAAGACTGCTGGGTGAATCGGTAGGGGGCGTGATGCTGCGTTATCTCAAGGAGTCGGCGCTCTTCACGGCAGTCTGCTTCCTGCTGGGCTTGTTGATTTCCTGGGCATTCATTCCGTTGTTCAATTCTATGTTGGATACGAAAATCGACCTGTTCCATTCCTTCGACCTTCTGTGGTTCCTGCCGTTGGCTTATGTCATCATCTCCATCTTTGCGGGAATCCTTCCTGCCATCGTGGTTTCCCGTTTCAATCCGATAGATGTGGTGAAGGGAACCATCCGCATGCGCAGCAAGATGTGGTTCAGCAAGATATTTATCGTAGCCCAGAACGTCATCAGTATCACGCTGGTAGTCATGGCGATAACGATGATGCTCCAGATGAAGCATCTTGCCGATTTGCCGTTGGGTTATCAGACGAAGGATATGGTTTCCATCTTTTCTTCCTTGGATGGTTCGCCGGAGAAGATGGCTATTCTCAAGAACCGATTGAAAGCGCTTCCTGAGGTGGAAGAGGCAACTTACGGCAACGCCAATCCTATCAGCAGCTGGGGAAATGGCGTGCATGATGACAACGAAAAACTGATAGGAATGCTCCGTATGTTCTTGGCTGATTCCACGGCGATGAAGATGCTGGGAATCAGGGTGATTGAACAGTATTGCGAGCCAACCTATGGTAAGATTTGGGTAACGGAAGATGCGAAGCGTGCCTATGGCGTTTCTGCCCACAAGCCTTGGTTCGGAATGAGAATGGAAAACGGAAAACACGAATATGAGGTGTGCGGCGTGATTGCCGATTATCATAGTGGAGATGCGCTGAGCGAGAATGAGAAAACGGAGCATAATGCCATTGGAGTCATCACCCCGCAGCAGGGTGGATGGGTTGTTCTGGTGAAAACCCGTGGTGATCATACCCAGGCGCTGCAGGCTATCCGGAATACCTGCAAGCAGGTGGCTAAGGAATTGATGGGTGTTCCTACGGAAATGGAGGCGGAGTATATGGATGATACTTTGAAGAATAATCTCAAGGACAAGCATAATATGATGGTACTCATCATCACCTTCATGAGCATCTCTATCCTGATTTCTGCCTTGGGTCTCTTCGGAATGTCGGTTTATTACGGCAACCAGCAGAAGCGGCAGATTGCCCTGCGCAAGGTGATGGGTGCTTCGATTGGGGATGCGGCTTGGCAACTGGCTAAGAGATTCCTTGTCAGTTCGCTGGTGGCTGTGGTCATCGCCATCCCTATCTGTGTGAAGCTGATGCAGACTTATCTTATGGATTTCGTCCATCGCATCTCCTTCCCTTGGTGGGTGTTGCTGGCTGGTGCCGTCTTTACCTTATTAATAGCCTTTGTTTCGGTTATCGGCTGCACCCTGCGTACGGCGATGTCGAATCCGATAGACAGCATCAAGGCAGAATAATGAGTCATAAACTTTAAAAAAAATCTAACGATGATACGAACAGAGAATTTAACTAGAATATTCCGCACGGAAGAGGTGGAAACCATCGCCCTGAACGGCGTAAACATAGAAGTAGAGGATGGTGAGTTTATCGCCATTATGGGTCCTTCGGGATGCGGCAAGTCAACCTTGCTGAACATCCTCGGCTTGCTGGATAGTCCTACGGAGGGCAAGTATTGGTTGAATAACGAGGAAGTGGGCCATCTGAAGGAGCGTGAGCGTACCGCCTATCGCAAGGGCCGCATCGGCTTCGTGTTTCAGAACTTCAACCTTATCGATGAACTTACCGTTGAGGAAAATGTGGATTTGCAGCTGAAATACCTTGGAGTGGGAAAGGCGGAGCGCAAGGAGCGAGTGCTCGACATCCTGCGCAAGGTAAAGCTCAGTCATCGTGCCAAGCATTATCCTCATCAGCTTTCGGGCGGTCAGCAGCAGAGGGTTGCCATCGCCCGTGCCGTGGTGGGCAAGCCTAGCATCATCCTTGCCGATGAGCCTACGGGTAACCTCGATTCCAAGAATGGTATGGAGGTGATGCAGTTGCTTAGCGAGCTGAACGAGGAGGGAACCACCATCGTGATGGTGACGCACTCCAAGCACGATGCTACCTACGCCAGTCGCATCATCAATCTGTTTGATGGACAAGTGGTGGATGCGATGAATGATCAGCTTTGATCTTTGGTTTCGAATGATTAGCTTTAAGCTGCGGTTTACTGTCCAACAATTAGACGGTGGTGTCTAATTGTTGGACAGTTTGTTTAATGGGAGTTTTTATTTAATGGCTTGATTATCAGGAGAAATGCTGTTTTGGTACGGCTCTTGTCCTTATCATGCCAAAATGAAGAAGATTATGAAAAGAATAGGAATATTGATAGGATGGTTGGTCTGGGCGGCTGGAGCCTCGGCACAGAGCTGGAGCCTTGACGACTGCATGAAATACGCCGTGGAGCATGCCACGGAGGTGAAGCGGGAGGTGGTAAACGCCCGCCAGCGCAAGCAGGATTACCAGCATGCTGTGGCAGGATTCCTGCCTACCGTTACGGGCGGCGTGCAGGGACAGTACGCCTGGGGACGAAACATCGACCCGGAAACCAATACTTATAATAATGTAACGACATTCAACAACTATTATCAGCTTTATGCCGAACTGAATGTCTTCGATGGTTTCGCCACCATCAACGCCTTGAAGCAGGCTAAGTTGAGCCGGGATTATTCAGCCACGGCGATGCAGAAGATCCAGGACGATAGAGCCATCGACGTGATGCAGAAATATGTGGATGCTGCCTATGCTGAGGCAAGCATTCAGATAGCAAGCGAGAAACTAAACGAAAGCAAGCGGATGCTGGCTAAGATGAAGCGACTGTATGAACTGGGCGAGAAAGGCCGACCGGATGTGGTGCAGATGGAATCGCAGGTGGCAGAAGATGAATACAATCTTACGCATCAGGAGAATGTGGCAAAACAGAGTCTGCTCGCCTTGAAATCGGCGATGAATTTTCCGGTGGATGAAGAACTGAAAATCCAGATTAATGAGGAGCAGAATTTGAAGTTAACGTCTGATAATAAAGAGGTTTCTGAATCTGGAGTAAACTACGAAACCGTTTACCAGGGCTTCCAGCATATTTCTCCCGATTTGAAGTCGGCAGAATACGAAGTGGAGCGGGCTCGGTATGATTACAAGATAGCAAAAGGCAGATTACTGCCATCACTCTCTCTCGGTGGCGGCATTTCTACCAACTATTATAAGAATCTCTCTCAGAAAGGGCAATACGATGGGTTTGCCTCGCAGTTTCGCAACAACCAGGGCGAATACCTCGCGTTGACCCTTTCCATACCTATTTATAATAGTGACCGCTGGCACAGCGTGAAGAAGGCACGCAACGACTGGCAACTGGCACAGGTGAACCTGGAGGAAACCCGTCGCAAGCTTCACGACCAGATAGCCCAGGCGGTAATGGATGCAGAGGGTTACGCCAAGGAGTTGCATCAGATGCAGAAGAAGGTGGCCTCCGATTCGCTCGCCTATCACATGTCGAGCCGGAAGTTTGAAGAAGGAATGCTTTCCACCTTCGATCTTCATACCGCAGCCCAGACGCTTCTGGAAAGCAGAATCAAGGAACTCCAGATGCAGTTGCTGCTCATCATCAAACAGAGATTGGTTGCTTATTATCAGGGAGAAAATTTAATTAAATAACAGAACTTTCGCAAGTGGTTCAGGTACGGGCTGAAGGCCCAAAAGCTCCTAGCCCAGGGTAACACCCTGGGTATAATAACAATCAGCAAGGCGCCCTGAAAGGGCAAAAGCTTTGTATATTGCCTGGAATTTTAAAGCTTTTGCCCTTACAGGGCGACAGGCTTGCGGCCATGATAACCCAGGGTGTTACCCTGGGCTAGGAGCTTCTGCCCTTTCAGGGCGTGTGGAGTGCTCTTGCAAACTTGAATACATAAAATTATGGACATAAAAATAGAAAAGAAAAAATATCTCGTGCCTCGCAAGTATTGGGCATGGATTGGCGGAGGAGCGGTTTTGATCGCAGTCCTCATTTGGTTGGGATTGAGCAATTTCTCTTCCACTCTGAAGGTAGATAGGAAGGGATTGAGCATCGGAACCGTGGAGAAGGCGCAGTTCAACGATTATGTTTCGGTGGATGGACAGGTGGTTCCTATCTCCGTGGTACAGATCAGTTCCGAGGAAGGCGGTATTGTTCTGGAGAAAGTGGTGGATGAAGGTGCCCACGTAAACAAGGGCGATGTGATCGTGAAACTGAGCAATTCAAATCTCGACCTGGAGATTCTGAATGCCGAAAGCGAACTTGCCGAAAAGCAGGACATGCTTCGCAATACCCAGATTTCGATGGAACAGGACCGTCTGAACAATAGCAACGAGGAACTGTCGCTTTCGCAGGATGTCATTACCAAGCGCCGTTCCTATCAGCATCAGGAGGCGTTGCACAAGGAAGAACTCAATTCGCGCGAGGAGTATCTCAAGGCAAAGGAAGATTACGACCTTGCCGTCAAGAAGCATGCGCTCATCAGCAAGCGATTGAAGAAGGATGCCCAGCTCCGCCGTTCGCAGATGGATCAGATGGGCGATAATCTGGAAGCCATGCAGAAGAATGTGCAACTGGTTCGCCAGCGCAAGGAGAAGCTGAACATCCGCAGCACCATTTCGGGCGAAATCGGTTTGCTCGATGTGGAGCTGGGACAGAGCATCCAGGCCGGACAGAAGATAGGAGTCATCAACGACCTCAGCGATTTCAAGGTGCAGGCGCAGGTGGATGAGCATTACATTGACCGGGTAAAACCGGGGCTTACTGCCACCTTCGACCAGAACGGCAAGCATTATCTCCTGCAGGTCCGCAAGGTTTATCCCGAGGTAAGAGACGGTAGGTTCCGTATCGACTTCATCTTCAAAGGTGTTCGCCCTGGCAATATCCGAACCGGTCAGACTTATTATGTAGATTTGCAGCTCGGTCAGTCTAAGCAGGCAATAATTATCCCTAAAGGCACGTTTTATAGTGTAACGGGCGGTCAATGGATCTTTGTATTAGACAAGAGTGGCAAGAAGGCTTATCGTCGAAAGATTACCATCGGTCGCCAAAATCCTCAGTATTATGAGGTGATTGAGGGCTTGGAGCCGGGCGAACAAGTCATCGTTAGTGGCTATGAGGCCTATAAGGATAATGATGTATTAGTTTTTAATTAGTAGTGATTAGTTAGTAATGATTAATTAGTAGTGATTAGTGATAAATTGGGCTAACGCCCTTGAAACAGGATATTTGATATGAATCATATTATTAACGCATTCAAGAATCTGCCTCGAAGAGGCCAGCACAATTTCGTGAAGATCTTGTGTCTGGCGCTCGGATTGGCAATCAGTTCGGTAATTATTGCCGAGATTTATTTCGAGCAGACTTACGATACGTACTTTCCAGGATGGGAGAGGACGTATCAGATTTCAGAAGTGGGAACGATGCCGGGAGACGATGGCAATAAGTCTTTCAATTTCGCCCAAACCTCAGGAGCTACAGCTCCGGGCATCAAACAGTATGCTCCATTTGTGGAGGCTGCTACACGACTTGTTTTTATTGGAGATTTCCAATGTAATATGGAAGACCAAAATGCAATCTCTTGTAAAATAGCATTGGCGGATAGCTGTTTTTTTGATGTCTTTCCCCAAAAGGTAACGATTGGCAAGGCAAAAGAAGTCCTTTCTCGTCCATTCTATTGCATGATAGACTCAGAGACAGCGGCGAAGATGGGCGGCAATGTTGTGGGTAAGCATTTCACGATGGCAAGTTATCCTGGATATACCTTTACTATCGGAGGTGTATTTGAGAGTTTCCCATGGGGATCCTCTTGGCATTCTCTTCAAGTGTTGGTGTCATTGGGTAGTATCGGGGATATGTTTGGTTATGATGGAAGGCAGCAATGGACTGGAAATGATTGTTATCAGTCTTTTATCCGATTGTCAAAAGGGCATAAGCCAAGTGAACTTCATCCATATATCAACAAGATGAAGCAAGACCACTTCCCGTTGAAAGAATGGAAGAAAGCGGGTATTTCATTAGATTACGACTTTACCGTTCTCAGCGAAATGTACACGCAAAGCCCTTACATCAAGAAGATGGGATGGATCATGGGTATCATCGCTTTTGTATTGCTTTTCACTTCCGTGATGAATTACCTGCTCATCATCGTGGGTAATCTCGTAACGCGTTCTCGTGAGATGGCTGTGCGTAAATGTTATGGAGCGGACCCTAAGAACATCCATGCCATTGTCTTCTCCGAGGCGTTGGTACATGTTGGCTTGTCGATTGTTCTTGCAGCTATTTTAGTATTTCTCAGCAAGGGAACGGTAGAGAATTTCCTTTCAGCCCCAGTTAGTGTCTTGGTGCTCAATCGAGGTTGCTGGATATTGGTAGCAATTTGTCTCTTAGTGCTTTTAGTGGGTGGATGGATGCCTGGTTGGCTTTACTGCAAGATACCTGTAGCGATTGCTTTCAGGGGGTATAGTGAGAACCGTAAGAAATGGAAGCTCATCTTGCTGGGTGTTCAGTTTATCATTTCGGGGCTATTGTTCAGCTTGCTCTTTGTGGTCAATAATCAATATAATATGATGGTAAACTTGAATCCTGGTTACAAGTATGATAAGGTGGCATTCGTTTTTGTAGAAGGACTAGAGAAAGACCAACGAGCGCAATGTCTATCGGAAATTAAGCGAATGCCTGATGTCAATATGGTGGCATCTTGCTATAGTGTTCCTTTGCAAAGTTATAGCTTTAATGGTAATAATCTTTCTTTGCCTGGCGACAAGCGTACTATCCAAATCATTCATGATGCAGGTGGAGTGGATGACAATTACTTCAAGATGATGGACGTTGAGTTTGTAGAAGGATCTTTCTTCACAGAGCGTAATGATAGTTCTCGACAAATTATCATTGACGAGAACTTGGCTAACAAGCTCGTAAAACTTGGACATTGGAAAGATGGAGCCGTAGGTAAGAGGGTTTGGGTATCTTCTCATTGTGATGAGGATGAAACGATGACGATTTGTGGCGTGGTCAAGAATGTGAGGTATGGAACGATTAGCACGTCGAATGCTGATACGAACGCTACTCCTTTTGTCTATTTCTATGGTCGGGCTAATCGGTGTATGCTCGTCAAGTTTAATGACTTGACGGAAAAGAGTCTCTCTGACTTAAAGAACGAGGTGCAGTCGCTGTATCCGAATAATGAAGTGACCGTTTATGATTATGAATCCGAGTTCAAGGCACAGTATGCTTCCCAGCTCAATTTCCGCAACGGAATCTTGGTTGCCGGCATCGTGACGATGATTATCGCCCTCTTCGGATTGGTGGGCTATACGAGTGATGAGGTGAACCGTCGCCGCAAGGAGATTGCGATAAGAAAGGTGAACGGGGCGAAGGTGAAGGATATTCTTCGCATCTTCCTGAAGGACATCATGAAGATTGCCTTGCCTTGCATCATCGTGGGCGACTTGGGGGCTTGGCTGATAGCCAGACAATGGCTCATGTCGTTCAGTGAGAAGATTACGATGACGCCTTTGCTGTTTATCGGTGTTACCATCATCTTGCTCGTCATCATCGGGCTTTCCGTCGTCATCAACTGCTACAAGGTGGCGAATAGTAATCCGGTGAAGTATCTCAAGGATGAATAAGTCTCCCACAGATTTTCACAGATGACACAGATTTAAGGGCGTATACCCTAATTTAACATTCAACATTTAACACTTAACATTGAACAAAATGATAAAAATAGAGAATCTTTGCAAGTCATTCCGCACAGAAGATGTGGAGACGATTGCTTTAAATAACGTATCTTTCACAGTAGAAGACGGCGAGTTTGTCGCCATTATGGGACCATCAGGTTGCGGCAAATCCACCTTACTCAATATCCTTGGATTATTGGATAATCCTACATCGGGAAAATATTTCCTGGGTAATCACGAGGTGGCAAACCTGAAGGAAAAGGAGCGCACGGATGTGAGAAAGGGAGAAATCGGTTTTGTGTTCCAGAGCTTCAATCTGATAGATGAATTGAATGTAGAGGAGAACATCGAGCTTCCTCTTACTTACCTCAACATTCCGAAGGCGGAGCGCAAGGCAAAGGTGCAGGCGATTATGAAGCGAATGGCCATCAGCCATCGTGCCAAGCACTTCCCTCATCAGCTTTCTGGTGGTCAGCAGCAGCGAGTAGCCATCGCCCGTGCCGTGGTCTTCGGTCCGAAGCTCATCCTTGCCGATGAGCCTACGGGTAACCTCGATTCCAAGAATGGAGCCGAGGTGATGCATCTGCTTACCGAGCTGAACCACGAGGGCACCACCATCGTCATGGTAACGCATAATGAGCATGATGCCAAGATAGCCCATCGCACCATCCGCCTGTTTGATGGACAGATTGTGGAGGCGGAGGGCAATCAGCTTTAGTGCTTCTGTCACTTCTGAGGGGCATCCGATGCTTTGTTAGAAGAGAAAAGTCATAAATCGCTTGGTGTTAGCCTCTTTCTGCTTCAGCTCTTCTTCCATTCTCTGTATTGCCATCTTGAAGAAGAAGCGGATGAGGTGCTCGTCGGTTGCTTCCGTACGAATCATACGGAGGACAGAAATGTATTCCTGTCGGGCTTCGGATGGGATGATGAGGAGAGGATGATTCAATCTTAAGAGAATGTAGTTGCTGATGAGTCGTCCTGTTCTTCCATTCCCATCACGGAAGGGATGAAGATATTCGTAGAAGCCATGGAAGCGGGCGGCAAGAATCATGGGATGAACGACTGCCGAAACGATGGCTTTTTCGGTAGATTCCAACAGTTTGGGAATTCTGGCGATGAGTTCTTCGTGGTCGCCAAATACCGTATCGCCTGCTGCCATGTCCGTGGTGGTGTATTCGCCCGGAATGGCTTCTGGAGAACGGTAGGAAAGCGTGTGGCTGGTAACTCGTCTGTTGATTTCTTTCAGAAGATTCTCGTCGAGTGGATGTTGCGTGTTTTGCATCATGTACTCAAAGGCTTCGAAGTGGTCAAGCATTTCGAAAGCCTCGAAAAGAGTCTTTCCGGCAGGGATCATCCCTAATCCTTTCTCCTTCAGCTCCCGGGTATCATCTACGGAGAAAGAGTTGCCTTCAATGGCGCACGAATGGGTAGAGAAGAGTACTTCGTTATATTTGATGTACTCTTCTCTATCCATTTTATTGATGATAAGGGTTTGATATTTTCCTCTCAAATCCTCGTATTCCTTGATTTCCTTTTCGAATGCCATAATCTTCTGTATTTGTGGGGACAAAGATACGATTTTTATGGATAAACACCAAACTTTTCTTTCAAAAAATGTGCTTATGTTATGGGATGATGATGCGGAAGGTGGTGATTCCCTGTGCCTTGTCCTGATGGAGCGAGAGGCTGCCGCCGCTTACTCGCATGATTTGGCGGGAGAGGGAGAGACCGATTCCGCTTCCTTCCGACTTCGTGGTGAAGAACGGGATGAAAATGTGGGAGGCTACATCTTCGGGGATGAGACCGGCGTTGTTGCTCACGTCGATGATGATGGATTCCTGGGCGTTAGCGTAGGCTTGGAGACGGATAAATGCCTTCTTGCTTGCCGCGGATTGCAAATCCGCGGAGCGGCATTCCTGCTTGTTCCTACCCTGATTATTTCCATCTTGCTTGTTTCTTTCTGTAGATAACTTTTCCTGCCCGTTGAAAGCTTCTACGGCATTCTTCAGAAGATTCGTTACAACGTGAGAGAGAAGGCTCTCATCGGCGTAGGCCAGCAAATCCTTGGGAGAAACCGAAATCTCTACTTCGTGGTTGCAGAGCAACGCCATTCTTTCCAGGAATGGCTCCACATAGAAGAGGGCAGGCTGAGGCTGGGGAACATGGGTGAAACGGCGATAGTTGTTGACGAAAGCCAACAGCTCGGTTCCTGTTTTGTGGATGGTTTCCAAGCCTTGCTTCAGCTTCGCTTGCTCAGCAGATTGTGGCTTCTCTGAAACCTTTATCAATTTGCCTGGAGAATGTAAATCATCAGATTCGTTATCTGCAATCAGCAGCTCCTTGCTGCCCAATTCTTTCAGTAGAGTTTCGCTCAACGAAGTAACCGGCGTGATGGTATTCATGATTTCATGGGTCAGCACACGAATCAGTTTGATCCAAGAATCTACCTCCTGATTGCTCAGCTCGTGGCTCACGTCGCTCAGGGCGATGATGCGCACGTGCTTGTCTTTCAGCATGGCTTGCGTCTCATGTTTTGCCAAGTGTTCATCCTTTAGTTTCCCTTTTACCTGGTTCATGTGGGTAAGCACATCCGTATCGAGCAACCGGAGGGCAGCCTGATTATGTTGCAGGATGTTGTCGTGACTATCCACCACCAGGATGCCCGTATCCACCGCATTCAGAATCTGCTCGTAATATTTCTCCCGATCCATCTGCTCCTCTCTCGTATGTTGCAGGAAGAGTTTGATTCGGTTGAGGGATTTATGCAGAATCTTATCCTCCTTAAACCCCTTCTCCGTAGGAAAGATAAAGGAGAAATCCCCATTATCTATCGCATCAAAAAGGAAGGTTACCTTCTTGATGTTCCGGCGATAGTGGCGGTAGAGGCGAATGTAACCCACTACAGCCACGAGCAAAAGCACGATAATTATAATTAGTTTATAATCCATATCGCTTAATCTTATTATAAAGCGTCTGGCGGGAAATGCCCAGTCTTGCGGCTACCACCGACAGGTTTCCCTCACATTCCCTGATGGTTTTCTCTATCATTCGGCTCTCCATCTCGTCGAGCGTCTGAACCTCTTCCAGGGGCTTCTCTCTTTTCTGCTGGTTTCCGCCGTCAATATCTTCGGCAGAAATCATTCCGCCATCAGATAGAATCACGGCTTTCTCGATGGCGTGCTGAAGTTCACGGATGTTACCGTACCAAGGCAAACTGGTAAGTTTTTTCTCAGCTTCTTCCGAAAGACGGAGATTCTCCTTATTATATAAATCGCCATATTGACGGAGGAATCTTTCTGCCAGCGGAACGATGTCTGATTTTCTCTGTCTCAGGGCTGGCAATTCCAGATGGATGGTATTGATGCGATAGAGCAGATCCTCTCTGAATTCGCCATCGTTCACCATCTGCTGCAGATTGCGGTTGGTGGCGCAAACCAGTCGCACGTTGATGGGAATCTGCGTACTTCCGCCCACTCTTACGATGCTTCTGCGTTGCAGGGCGGTAAGGAGTTTTGCCTGAAGACCGTAGGATAAGTTTCCTATCTCATCCAGGAAGATGGTACTGCCGTCGGCAAGCTCAAACTTGCCCGGTTTATCCACCTTGGCATCGGTAAAGGCACCCTTTACATGACCGAAGAGTTCGCTCTCGAAAAGGGTTTCCGTAATGGCTCCCATATCCACAGGCAGCATCTTTTTCCCACACCTTGTGGATAAACGGTGTATTTCGTTGGCTAACACCTCTTTACCCGTTCCGTTTTCGCCCGTGATGAGGATGTTTGCATCGGTTGCGGCAACTTTTTCCACAATGCTTCTCAAATTGTTCATAACTTCGCTATCTCCCCAATACATAGCACTTTGTGCATCTTTTCCACAAAGTTTTCCACCTTTTTTGCCAATAGCGTTATCCACAGCCTTGTTCTTATCCCTAGCCTCTACCAGCGTGCGGATCATCTTCTCGTTTTCAAAAGGCTTCACGATGAAGTCGGCGGCACCTTCCTTGATGCCTGTTACGGCAAGTTGGATGTCGGCATAGGCGGTAAAGAGCACTACCTCGGTTTTCGGGCTGAGGCTCTTGATTTCCCTGAGCCAGTACAGTCCCTCGTTTCCCGAATTGATTCCGCTGGAGAAGTTCATGTCGAGCAGCACCACGTCGGGATGCTCCTCTCTCAGCTTGGCTGGGATGGAATTAGGGTTGGCGATGGTGATGATGCCATCGAATATGGGTTCCAGCAGCATCCTCACCGTAGTAAGAATGTTGCGGTTGTCATCAACAATCAATATTGTTCCTTGTTTCTTAATCATGGTTGCAAAGTTACGAAATATCATCGAAAAGCGGTCATTATTGTCTAATTATTAGACGAAAAAATGCCGATAGTGGCGCCAAAAGTTACTTTTTCTGTAGTTTTTGGCACCCTATCGGCATTTATTTATTCCAAATTCTGATTCCTGATGAGGAATTGCTTATTCTAAAAAGGGGAAATTACAGTTCTATCGGAACCACTACTTTGATACAGAAGTTGCGCCCCATGTTGTAAACGCCTCTTCTGCCCGTAACCGTGTTTTCCGCCAGATACTTCAGACGGCTCAGGTGGTTCTGGTAAGTACGGTTGGTAATATTTTCGCCCGAAAGATAGAGCGAGAGAAGGCGCTTGCCGTGAAGCTTCACGTCGGTACCGGCATACATATTTAATAATGTGTAGGATGGCGTGGCGGTCTCCGTATCGTTGGCTGCGAAATAATGGCTCTGGCGAAGATTGCAATCCATCTGCAGCTTGACGAAGAGATGGTCGAAAGTCCTGCCGTTGCAGACAAACTCATATCTTACATCCGAAATCCAACGGGGAGCTGGGGTGAATGGCAGATACTTAGATTCGGATGGCTGATGCAACTGCACGGAGTTGACATATGAAAAAGTGTTGCCGAAGTGCAGACGCTCTACAGGATGGATGTCGATGCTCGCCTCACCACCCAGAATGCGGGCGTCGCCCGAAGTAAACTGATAGGCAGGCGTGTCGTCGATGAGGATAGGCTGATTGTTCTCATCAGCCAACTTCTCGCTGTAGATGTAATGATTAATGCGATTGGCAAACAGCGAGAGTTCTGCCGAAATAATAGGCGAAGAATAATCCAAACCAAGGTCGAATTGCCAGCTGTTCTCAGGCTTCAGACCGGTATTTCCCAATTCGTATCGCTGGGTTCCCTCATGCACACCATTCGATGATAATTCGCTGATGTTAGGCGCACGGAATCCTCTTGCCAGGTTCAGCTTGATATTGAAATCGGGCAGGATTTCGTAAGCCAAGCCAATGCTTCCGGTTACTCCCTCAAAGCTGCGCTTAAAGGCTTGAAAACGGAAAGAATCCGCTTCGCTGTGCAGGTGGCGATGATCGTATCTGATTCCGCCGCTCAGATTCAACTTGCCTATTTTCTTGCTCACCGTGGCAAACACGCCGTAATCGAAGAGATGATTGGCTGGAATCAGGAACTCTGTTCCCTTGTTTATTGATTGCTGCCACATGCCGTTGACACCTGTTGAGAATTTCCAGCCATTCATTTCCGGCGAGAGATAATGCAGGTCGTAATTCATGGTATGGAGCATGAAATCGAGTCCGCATTCCTTCGGATTCTCTTCCTCCTCAAACTCCTGACGGCGGTTCTGCTGATAACCCAAGAGGAGTTTCAGATTGCCGTCGCCCAGAAACCAGGAATTATCAAGTACAGCCTTGTAATGATGAATCTGCTGATAAGGCATCGGCTTGCTGTAACTCTTGGCATCGTAGCCTTCCGGAATTTCCAGTTCGCCCGTTTTCTCATCTCTTTCTCCCTCTACGATGCCCGGAGTGAGATGATAATAATCGAGTGTGAGATGCGAATGCCCCTGGCGGTAGTTCCAGCCTAAAAGCTGCGAGAATGCCTGCTCTCTGAGTGATGAACCGAATACATAACCATCGTATTTGTTTTTGTAGGCATGCGACATTTTTCCACTATATCGGGTATTCCAGACAAAGCCGTCCTGGTTGCCGGCAAAGTTGAGCGAATAATCAAAAAGTCCGTTATTGGTTTGGTAACCCGTTGAGAAATTCGCTCTCATGTCGCCCTTTGCAAGGGTAGGAGCGGAATGGAAGATGAGGACGCCAGCCATCGCATCCGAGCCATACATAAGACTTGCCGGACCTTTCAGGATCTCTACGGAATGAACCGAAGCCGGGTCGATTTCTATTCCGTGCTCATCGCCCCATTGCTGTCCTTCCTGTCTGACTCCATCATTCACTACGACCACACGGTTAAATCCCAATCCACGTATCACGGGTTTGGAGATTCCGCTTCCCGTGGTAATCTGCGAAACGCCTGGCTGGTGAGCGATGGCGTCGATGATGTTGGTTGAAGGCTGCATTTCGAGTTGGCGGGCAGAAACGAAAGAGATGGGTGCTGGCGACTGCTTGAGTTTCTGGCTGCCAGTCAATCCCGTAACCACTACTTCATTCAGTTTCACGCTCGATTCCGTCAGAGGCTGGTGCTTGATGGAATCGCTGTTTTCCATACCATAAATGCTTGACTTTTCCTTGTTATTATCAGCTCCGTTTATAGCCATAGCAGGAGCTGTTGCCGACGAGCATAGGCTCATCAGCAATATTGATTTCAATATTGTTCTCATTATGTTATTTGTTACCTTATTATGTTATTTTTCAATTATTTATAAAAACTGATAATAAGGTGGAGCACGGGTAGATTTTACCCCCTTCGCCCTGCACAGGCAAGGAGAGCAGAAGGCACGGCGAGGGGAGAGATGGAGCACGGTGATGGCAACCCATACCACGAGGGATGGAGCCAGATAAGGAGTGCTTTGCAATTGGCAAAGCACACAGTCGTGCATGGTATTCTGCAGGGCTATCAGATGGCCGTCGTGATGAACATGATGGGCACAATCGGCACAATAGAAATCAGCATGAGTTCCCTGCGCTTCACCATGATGGTGAAACGTAACGACCAGCAGCATCGGCAGGTAAACCAATAGCAGCAGCCAGGAAATTCGGATTCTCTTATGTGTTATCCTCTGCATTTAACAATATTTATTTTCTGCAATTATCTACAGTCTTCTGATTTTTTCCGTTTGCAAAGTTAATCATTTCTTCCTAAAATGCTGCAATTCCCAATTATTTTTGTACTTTTGCAACATTATTTTTAAAATAAGCGTACCCGATTCCAGGGGGATGTTGTATTATGAACAAAGTAGAATCATAAAAACAAGAAAAATGATGAAAAGAACGACTTCCCTTATACTGTGTCTTGTCTTGAGCATTTCCCTATTTGCTCAAAGCAGAGGTGTGACCTTTCAGGTGCATAACGAAACGCTTACTTCCGTGTTGAAGAAGATTGAAAAGGCGGGCGAGAAGAATATCCTCTTTGCCTATCAGGCTACCGACCAATATTGCGTTACTGCCAATATCCAGGCTAAGCGACAGAAGGAAGCCCTGGAGATGGTGCTGCAAGGGAAACCTTTCTCCTTCGTAGAGCACAATACCTATTTCGCCGTTCAATACACGGGCAAGACAACCCGGGTGGAACAGATCAAGGGCAGGGTGGTGGATGAGCACCAGCAGCCTCTGCCTTTTGCCAACGTGGTGTTGATTTCCTCCGTCAGCAAGGCTTATGTTGCCGGTTGCGTAACGGCAGAGGATGGAAGTTTCGTGCTTCCTTATGCCGATAAGGATGTGATGCTGAAGGTTTCGTTTGTGGGCTATAAGTCGCAGATTCTGGCCTGCAAGCCTACCATGCACATCGGTCTGCATCCCGACACACAGCAGTTGAAGGCGGTAACCATCAAGAGTACCCGCCCCAATGTGGTGTATAAGGACGGAGCCTTCACTACCCTGGTATCCGGTACCATCCTAGGCGAACTGGGTTCTGCAGAAGATATGATCAGCCAGTTGCCCTTCGTTTCGGGCGAAGCGGGCAGTTGGGAAATCATCGGTCGTGGAGCGCCCGAGATTTATCTCAACGGCAGGAAACTGGAGAATCTGAACGAACTCAAGCGATTGAGCGCCAAGGATATTCTGAAGGCAGAAATCGTTACCGTTCCCGGAGCGCAGTATAGTTCCAAGACCAATGCCGTAATCCGTCTGCGTGCCGTTCGCAAGCGCGGACAGGGCTTGAGCGGAAGCCTTTATTCTGAATATTTCCAGGGCCGTTATTCACCTCATACTTATGATGATGTGCAGTTGAACTACCGCACGGGCGGACTCGATATCTTCGGCGAAGTGGGAGCGGGATTGGAACGCTCGCACACCACCGCCCATTCCGAAACCCAGCTCCATACTACCAGCGACTGGGAATTCAACAGCCGTAGAACCACGAAAACCCTTGGTGGAGAGATTCTTATGAACGCAGGTTTCAACTATGAGATTTCCGAGCAGCAATCGCTGGGTATGCGCTATGAGACAATCAACATGATAGGCAACAACTACACTCACAGCTGGGGAGCTACCGATGTGTGGGAGAATGGTAAACTGACGGAAAGCATGGGCGTAGATCTGTTTTCGAAAAGCAAGCCCCATTGGTCGCATAGCGTGAATGCCTATTATAATGGCGATTTCGGCAAATGGAACATCAATTTCAATGGCGACTTCTATAATAAGGTGAGCCAGAGCACCCAGACGGCGATAAACGACGGACAGCTGGATGCGGAATCAGAGAGCAAGGTGAAGAGTAATCTCTATGCTGCCAAGCTGGTGGTCTCGGGACCTTTGTGGAAGGGTAGGCTTTCCTTCGGAACGGAAGAGATGTTTACTAACCGCCACAACGACTTCACCCAGAGCGGCTTTTCTGCCGATGCCTTCAACCACATCCGCCAGTCTATCTATGCCGGATTCCTGGAGTATTATCTGAACATCGGACACATGAACTATGGAGCCGGTTTGCGATACGAATACCAGAAAACCGATTATTACGAGAAGGATGTGCTGCAGGCAGAACAGAGTCCCAGCTACAGGGATTGGATTCCATTTGCATCCATCGGCTACAGCAAGGATAATCTGAATCTTGCCTTCTCCTATCGTCTGAACAAGTACAGTCCTATCTACGTCATGCTTCAGAGCAGCATCGACTACGACAGCAAGTACGAGTACAAGTCCGGTGACCCTCATCTCAAGCCTCAGAAGCAGCACAGTTTCAACCTGTCGGGCAATTACAAGTGGTTGTCGTTCATGGCTTACTACAACTATGTACTTGATATGTACATGACCTGGTACAAGCCTTACGACGAGGTGAATCATCCGAGTGTGCTTTTGCAGACGATGGCTTCGGTGCCTCATTCCTACCATTGTGGAGCCAATATCCGTGTGGCGCCTTCGTTTGGAATCTGGTATCCTAACCTCACGGCGAGTGTCTTCTACTGTCATGATAATGTAAATCATCTCAATATCCCCGAGTTTGGCAAAAACCAGCCTCAGTTTACATTCAGTATGAACAATAATCTGAGGCTGCCCAACCGGTGGTTCATGAATCTTTCGGGTAATGTCAGCACGAATGCAGAGATGGGAATCGGAAGGAGGAAATGTACGGGCAACATGCAGTTCCGGGTTTCCAAGAACTTCCTGAAGAATGATGCCCTCAAGGTGATGTTTGTAGTGCAAGACCTCTTGCATACAGGATATTATTATTTCGAGGCAAACGGCACGCAGTCGCATCGCACGTTAACCCGATATGCAGATAATCAGAAAATTCTCATGAATGTGAGATACACATTCAACGCAACAAGAAATAAATATAAAGGTAGTGGCGCAGGACAGAGCGAAAGACAACGACTTTAAGCAGCTATTCCTGGAAATGTATCCTCGATTGGTGCGTTATGCCGTGTCCCTTTTGGGAGACGGCAACGAGGCCCGTGACGTTGTGGGAGATGTTTTCGAGAAGGCGTGGAACCAATTCTCCTCCTTGCAGATGGAAACAAGGAGGAGCTGGCTCTACGCATCGGTGAGAAATGCCTGCCTCAACTGGCTCAAGCACCAGCAGGTGGAACAGACCAACGTGGAGGCGCTGATAGAGGCCACCCGGTATGATATGAGTACCCGGTATGAGGAACACGAGCGCCTGCTGCAACAGGCGGAGCAGATAGCGAGGGAGCTGAAGGAACCCACCTGCACGATTCTCCGCCTCTGCTATTTCGAGCATCTCACCTATCAGCAGGCAGCCGACAGGTTGGGCATCAGTCCCAACACCGTGAAGAAGCATATTTCCAAGGCGCTCGCCATCTTGCGCGAGCGAATGAAGCATACAAACATAGAGAATTAGGAGGAAAAATCATGAATAAGGATAAGAATCAAGATCAAGAACTGGATTATAGAATGGATTCTGTATCAGAAAGTATTTCTGAGAATGCTTCTGAAAAAGTTTCTGATGCCCGGCTTTCCCAGATATTCGGGGAAGCCCTGGGCGATGAGCCTTCGAAGGAAGAAACGCTGGCAGCTTGGGAAGCCTTCGAGAAGAAGCATATTTCTTCTGAGGAGGAACATCTACAGAAGGCAGAAGATGAATTGTCTGAGAAAAAGATAGAGGATGAAATCGGAGGAGAATCTTCATCCAGAAAGATTTCCAAAGCCCGAATCCTGGCTTGGATTACTGCCTCAGTTGCAGTAGCGGCAAGCCTATTCCTTTTTATTTTCCGTTCATCCCAGGAGATTTCTCAGCCTACGGAGTTCTCCATGGAGCTTTTCTCGGAGGTCACTTCTCCCAAGCAGGTGGAGCAGACCCTGAGCGATGGCTATTGCGTGGTTTCTACCCCGGCAGCAACCACCACATTGGTAACGCTGAGCGATGGCACCAAGGTGATGCTCAACGCCAATTCTACGCTCGAATATCCTGCATCTTTCGATGATGCAGAAGTCCGGGAAGTCCGTCTGAAGGGCGAGGCTCATTTCGAGGTAACCAAGAATCCTCATCGTCCTTTTGTGGTAAAAGCGGGCGAGATGCAGACGCAGGTATTAGGCACCATATTCGACGTGAAAGCCTATCGCAAGGATGCCCCAAAGGTAACCCTGATGCAGGGCAAGGTGAAGGTGAGCAATGCCGATACGGAGGTAGAGATGCGCCCGGGGCAGACTGCTACGCTCCAGGCGGATAAGATAGTAGTGTCTAAGGCTTCCCCTTCAGCCTCCGATTGGCTGGAAGGCGATTTCGATATGGATCAGGTTACGCTGGCAGAGGCGATGAGCGACATCGGCGCCTGGTACAACAAGACCGTAGTCTTCCAGTCTCAGGCGAATATGGGTAAGCTCATCCACTTCCGCTTCTCCCGCAGGGCAAGCTTGCAGGAAATCATCACGGCGCTGAACGAGATGGGTGTGGCAAAAGTCAGAATAGAAAAGGGCAAGATCATGGTGCTTTGAGCCATGGTCTTGCCTATTCCTATTCCATCAAAATCGATTCCTACAATCGGCTGCAAACGTAGAAACTTTCCTTCTAAAAAGGAAAGAAATCGGTATTTATTTCCTTTTAAAAAGGAAAGTTTCTGTTTTTATCTAAAATCTCTTTTTGCTCTTTAAAGCTCTAGTTGTTGTCTTGCAGCAGTAGCCATTTCCAGATAGGTACTACCTCTATCGTATAACCATCTGCCTTTATTTGGGTCTGGTAATCACGGGTGATGATGTAGCCGTGATAGCCTGGAAAGGCTTTCTTTTGATAATTTGCTTGTCCATACAGAAATATTTTAAAGTATACTTTGCAAAAATACGAAAATATTTCTAACTATACTTCGAAATAATTCTGAAAGTTGCTTTATTTAAGGAATTTTTATTTTTATCCCCCTCACTCTTCCTCAATCCTTATTGCCAGCGAATCCTTGTCAAGGTGTATGCCGTTATGCTCGATGAACAGCGAGAGCGAGCCTCGGGCAGCCAACTCGTGCGGTGTGCCGGTCTCGAAACGGCCTGACTGCATCAGCCAGAGGCGGTCGGAAAGCTGAAGCGCCATTTCTATATCGTGGGTGGAGAGGAAGATGGTCTTGCCAAGATCGTGAGCCAGGCTGCGCAGCAGCTGCAGCATCTCTGCCTTGCTGGGATAGTCTAAGAAAGCCGTGGGCTCGTCGAGGAAGAGGATGGGCGTGGACTGCGCC
>OHXE01000080.1_pt1 | contig 29827 bp, 30 predicted proteins | sample 1579981 | NCBI WGS metagenome assembly OHXE01 (sample SAMEA3882505, study PRJEB24775) | human gut metagenome | biome: human-associated habitat; feature: intestine environment; material: feces | place: Netherlands | collected 2009/2010 | reverse complement strand
TGCTATAAACTCAGTATGGCGCTCGCCTGTGAAGTTGTGACGGAGGAATGGGAAGGCAATACCACCAAAGTTACTACCACCACCGAAACAAGCAATCACCTGATCAGGATACTCACCTGCCATCGCCATCTGCTTCTCTGCCTCTAGACCGATGATGGTCTGGTGAAGTGCCACATGATTGAGCACAGAACCCAGCGTATACTTACAGCCCGGTGTGGTTGTAGCCAGCTCAACAGCCTCACTGATGGCAGTACCGAGCGAACCAGGATGATGAGGCTCACGAGTGATAATGTTCTTACCTGCGCGTGTACTCATGGAAGGAGAACCCTCTACAGTGGCTCCAAACGTACGCATGATGCTGGAACGGTATGGTTTCTGCTGCATGGTAATCTTTACCTGATAAACGGCAGCCTCCAGTCCGTAGAGCTTGGCAGCATAGGAAAGGGCACAACCCCACTGTCCGGCACCAGTCTCTGTAGTAACATTGGTATCCCCCTCCTGCTTGCAGTAATAGCACTGAGGAATGGCAGAGTTGATCTTATGTGAACCCAATGGTGTTGCACTTTCATTCTTGAAGTAGATATGTGCTGTAGTACCCAATGCTTCCTCCAATCCGTAGGCACGAACCAATGGTGTAGAACGATAGAACGCATACTTTTCCTGTACATCCTCTGGAATGTCAATCCAAGCGTGCTCAGTATCAAGCTCCTGCTTAGAGCACTCCTTGTTAAAGATGTGAGACAAGTCGTCTGCACTGAGCGGCTTGTGAGTCTGTGGGTTCAACGGTGGCATAGGCTTATTAGGCATATCTGCCTGAATGTTGTACCACTGAGTAGGGATATCCTGCTCCTGGAGAATAAACTTTTTCTGTCTCATGTATATGTTTTTATTAAATTGTTAATTCTAGCCACAAAAGTACAAATAAAAAATGAAATACAGAAATATTCCCTGTTTTTTTAATGAATTTGATGTATTTTGAGCATAAAATAGGAGTAATTATTATCGCATAAGGATTATTTAATGTTTTATAAGTGTACTTTTACCAGTTTTCGCCCCTACTAACAACAATTATTCCCCCTATGTTTTTCATTTTCTTCGTACCTTTGCATCAGTTAAAACAAAGGCGTTGTGAAACGCTATTCATCATCTTTTACTTATACAAAAATATAAAGCATCGGAATATCTGATAAGAGAATCAGAATTCCAATGCTTTTTTTTATTGATTTCAGTTCACGCTATTTTTTTCAGTTCACGCTGAAAAACTTGCAGAAGTTTCACTTCTAGTCGTTCACCTTGATTTGAGAAATGAAACTCAGCAGATTCTTTGCCTGTTCCACACTCTTCATATCGCGGATGCGAAGGTAGCGCTTGTTGTTCTTTTCCTTCAAGGCACAATCCTGGATATGGGTCGTAGCATAGGCGAGTACACGGGAGAACATCTCGCTGCGATAGAACGGACTATTCACATTGCTCACAAACTGCAGCTGCATGGTACCCTGCTTGAGCATGATCTTCTCACAACCCAGCGACTTGCCCAGTCGGCGCAGACCTACCACACACATCAACTCATCCGCCTCCCTAGGAACCGGACCGAAACGGTCGATCATTCGCTTACGGAATTCAGCCACCTCCTCTTCACTCTGCAGATGGTCGAGTTCTCGGTAGAGCAGCATTCGCTCAGAACTACCCGGCACGTAGGTATCCGGGAAATAGGTCTCCAGATCAGTCTCCACGGCACAGTCATCCACGAAGTCATCACCCGTGAGCAGCTTTCCTTCATCCATCTCCTGCTGATACAGGTCGTTGAACTCCTCGTTCTTCAACTCGGTGACAGCCTGAGAGAGAATCTTCTGATAAGTCTCGTAACCCAGATCTTCCATGAATCCACTCTGTTCAGAACCCAGCAGATTACCAGCACCACGAATATCCAGGTCCTGCATAGCCAGATTAAAACCGCTACCCAGGTCGCTGAAGGTTTCCAGTGCTTCCAGACGGCGACGGGATTCCGGAGTAAGACATGCCTTGGACGGAGCTATCAGATAGCAGAAAGCCTTCTTGTTGCTACGCCCTACCCTACCTCTCATCTGATGCAGGTCGCTCAATCCGAATCGGTGGGCATCATTCACGATGATGGTATTGGCATTGGAAATATCGATTCCGTTCTCTACGATGGTAGTAGAAAGGAGCAGATCATAGTCGTAATTGATGAATCCCATGATGATCTTCTCCAGTTCCTCCGGCTTCATCTGTCCATGACCGATGGCTACGCGGCAGTCTGGCACCAGTTTTTCGATGAGCAATTTCAGCTCGGTCAGTTTGGCGATACGGTCGCAGACGAAGAACACCTGACCGTTACGGCTCATCTCAAAATTGATGGCATCGGCAATCACCGACTTGTCGAAGGTGATTACCTCGGTCTGGATAGGATAACGGTTAGGTGGCGGTGTACGCATGATACTCATATCGCGGGCTCCCATCAGCGAGAACTGCAGGGTTCTCGGAATCGGAGTAGCACTCATGGTAAGGGTATCCACATTCACCTTCAGCTGGCGAAGCTTTTCCTTGGTAGATACACCAAACTTCTGCTCCTCATCAATGATCAGCAGTCCCAGGTCGTGCCACTGTACTGACTTCGATATCAGTTTGTGGGTACCAATCAGGATATCCACCTTGCCTTCCTTCAGTTCTTCCAGAATGCGCCTGGTATCCTTGGCAGTACGGGCACGGCTCAGATATTCCAGGGAAACAGGAAGTCCCTCCAGTCGATGCTTGAAGGTCTGGTAATGCTGGTAGGCAAGCACCGTGGTAGGCACCAGCACAGCCACCTGCTTTCCATCGCAAGCCGCCTTGAAGGCAGCACGGATGGCAACTTCCGTCTTACCGAATCCCACATCTCCACACACCAGACGGTCCATCGGCCTACCGCTTTCCATGTCTTTCTTCACGTCAGCCGTAGCCTTGCTCTGGTCGGGCGTATCTTCATAAAGGAATGAAGCCTCCAGCTCATGCTGCAGATAACTGTCGGCACTATAGGCAAATCCCTTTTCACGTCGGCGCTGCGCATAGAGTTTGATCAGGTCGCGGGCGATATCCTTGATTCGCTTCTTTGCCTTCTCCTTCAACCGGTCCCAGGCACCTGTTCCCAGGGTAGAAAGGCGTGGTGGTTCACCGGTATCGCTTCTGCGGTATTTACTGATCTTATAGAGCGAGTGGATGCTCACATCCACCTTGTCGTTGTTCTTATACACGATGCGGATCATCTCCTGATAGCTGTCGCCGGTAGGCACACGCACCAGTCCGCCGAACTTTCCGATACCATAATCCACATGCACGATGAAGTCGCCATAATCCATCTCCTGCAACTCCTTCATGGTGAGCGCCATCTTTCCGGCTCTTGCCGAGTCTGAACGGAGGTTGTATTTATGGAATCGGTCAAAGATCTGGTGATCGGTAAAGAAGCAGGCATGCTTCTCATGGTCCACGAATCCCTCGTGGATGGTTTTCTCTACAGGGGTAAACCGGATCTGATACCTTTTCAGCTCCTCACTGTCGAAGATATCCTTCAGTCGTTCCTGCTGCTTCTGGCTGTCTGCCAATATATATAAGGTATAGCCCTGGAGCTGATAATCTTCAAGAGTCTGGGCGAGAAGATTGAAATTCTTGTGGAACAGCGGCTGCGGTGCCATATCAAAAGCGATGAGAGCCTGGTTATCGCCCTTGGCAGTCAACAGATGCTCCTGCTTCCTGGCAACATCACCCTCAGACTGCTTGCCGAATTCAATACGCACGTGCTCAACCAGCGCATGCTGAAAATCTGAAGCGGAAACGAGATTCAGATCAGCCTTCATCTCCCTTCTGATCTTCTCAGCCTCCATCTCGGTGGCACCTTCCAACTGTTCGGTCAGACTCTGGGTAGAGAAACCATCCTTGTAAATCTGCTCTATGCGGTCGTGCAGCAGCGTATAGTCATTCATCACCACGAGTGCATCCGCATCCAGGAAATGGAGGAAACACTGCTTCACGCTCTGTTCGGCAGCAAGTTCCGGAACGATTTCGATGGCATCGCGCTTATCCTTGGAAAGCTGGTCTTCGATGTTGAAGGTGCGGATGGTATCAATCTCATCACCGAAGAAATCGATACGGAACGGATATTCGCAACTGTAGGAATAGACGTCGAGAATGCTTCCACGAACGGCAAACTGTCCCGGTTCATAGACGTAATCAGTCTCCTGAAGTCCGAAATCACGCAACTGACGCACGATATCCACCTGTGCAATCTGTTGTCCGACAGTAAGTTTGAGGATTCTCTCATCCAGAATCTGCTTGGAAACCACGAGCTCAGCCAGGGCATCAGGATAAGAAACGATATAGATTTGCTTGCCAGCCGACAATCGTGCCAGCACTTCCGTTCTCAGGATTTCGTTTGCCGCATCCCGCTGACCATACTTGATGGCGCGTCGGTAGCTGGAAGGAAAGAAAAAGACGCTCTCCTGTCCCAGCATCTGCGTAAGATCATGATAGAAATAACCCGCTTCATCAGCATCATTGAGCACGAAAAGCACGGTGCGCTTCATCTTAGCCTGCAGCGAACCGAAGAACACCGAGGCAGAAGAGCACACCAATCCCTGAAGAAAGACAGAATGAACCGACTTCTTCTTCAATAAATCAAAGAGGGCATTCGCCTGTGGCGAACGCCCGTATAGTTTTGCAATTTCCTGTAATGTCACTTTTACTTCAATTTCGGATATTTCTTGAACCATCCATCGAGACGCAGTCTCATCACGCCGAAGAAAGCCTCTCCAAAGATACCGCCACTCATCTTGCTCACTCCCTCACGACGATTCACAAAGATAACCGGCACCTCCTTGATCTTGAAACCAATCTTATAGGAAGTAAACTTCATCTCTATCTGGAAACCATAGCCCTTGAAGCGGATGGCATCAAGATTGATAGTCTCCAATACCTTGCGGCGATAGCAGACGAATCCTGCAGTGGTATCATGTACCTTGAAACCGGTAACGAAACGCACGTACTTGGAAGCGAAATAGCTCATCAATACGCGACCGATAGGCCAGTTCACCACGTTGACACCCGAAACATAACGGGAACCGATGGCTACATCGTAGCCCTCATCGTGGGTAGCCGCATAGAGGCGAGGCAGATCATTAGGATCGTGACTGAAGTCAGCATCCATTTCGAAGATGAAGTCATAACCCTGCTTCAGCGACCATTTGAAGCCCATGATATAGGCTGTGCCCAAACCCAGCTTACCCGAACGCTCCAGGATATGGAGACGGTCGGCAAACTCATCGGCCATCAGCTTCTTAACGATGTCTGCTGTTCCGTCCGGACTACCGTCATCGATAACAAGGATGTCGAATTTCTTCTCCAGGCCAAAAACGGCACGGATGATTTTCTCTATATTTTCCTTCTCGTTGTATGTAGGAATGATTACAATACTGTCACTCATAATGTTCTAATTTAATATATTTATTGGTCAGGATTCTCCACGAATCCCTGATATTCCTTCACCAGTCCACTCATGATGGCATCATAGCTCTTGGTCATCTGGTTCTTGATATTCTCAGGACCCTTGCCAATCGGCTCAATCGGTTCATGGATGGTAAGTTTCAGCGGATGCCAGAATGCCCAGTAGATATCCTTCATGCGGGGCTTGACGTCGAAACTGCCATTGATGGTAAGTGGGCAAACCGGCAACTGCAATTCGTCGGCAAGCATGAAGGCACCTCGGCGGAACACGCCCATGTGACCGGTAAAGCTGCGGGCACCCTCCGGGAATACCACCAGCGACATACCCTCCTTCAATACCTCGCGCGCCCTGTCATAGGAAGCACGGATCTTGGAAGGTCCACTCTTGTCGATAAAGATATGATGTGCATACTCGCAAGCCAAACCTACCAGAGGAATCTTGCGGATGCCCTTCTTCATCATCCACTTGAAGTTACGTCCCAGGAAGCCGTAGATCAGGAAGATGTCGAAAGCACCCTGATGATTGGCTACAAACACATAACTCTGATTCTTCTTCAGATGTTCCCTACCCTCTACCTTCACCGGCAGGAGAAGGAGACGGATCCACAGGATAGACCACCACTTGCCGGGATAATATCCCCAGAAGTGGCCATTGCCCAGTCTGCAGCCTATCACGGTAACAAGACTGGTCAGGATGCTTGCCAGAACAAGAATCGGCAAACATATCAAAAGCTGATATAATCGATATAAGTACTTCATAATCGCAATTTCATGAATTATTGGAAGATCGTAATTTGATCATCTTATTTTCGTTTCAATGTGATGACTACTATTTCAGGAGTTGCTCCGATGCGGATTGGAATGGTTCCTCCCAATCCAGCTGTGGTATAGAGCTGGCATCCCTCGCGCTCATAGAGTCCGTAATCGAAAGCCGAGAACATAGACGGGCGCAAGCCGAGAACAGAAACCTGTCCGCCATGGGTATGTCCGCTCAGGGTAAGCTGTGGAGCCACCAGCACGCTGTCCTTCGAACCATATTTCTCGTTGATACGTGAAGGCGTCATGTCTTTCCACATCTCCGGAATATGCTGGAGCATCAGCACAAACTGTCCTTTCTTTATACCGTAGAGTGCCTGTGCCACCTCTGCCCGCGAAGGCTTCTTGAAGTTTTCGGTACCGGCTACATAGATGGAATCCTTGCCGCGATGCAGCACGAAGTGCTCATTCATCAGCAGATGCCATCCCATCTCCCGTTCCGTCTGCTGCACCTTTTCTTCTATCCTGCGGATTTCTGCCTCGTCATCCACATTCATATAATAGGTGTAATCGTGATTGCCCAATACGCTCACCACGCCATCCTTCGCCTTGAGACCACTCAATGTCTTCTTGAAAGGAACCAGTTCCTCCGGTCTCACATTCTGCAGATCACCCGTAAAGCAGATCAGGTCGGGATGCTGGGCATTGATGCTATCTACATCCCGCTGTGGCATGTGTCTGCGCCATCCATAATAGGAACCTACATGGATATCGCTGAAATGCACGATGCGGTAACCCTCAAACGCCTCAGGCAGATCGGGCACATAGACCGTGAGATGCTTCACCTGAAACTGTCGTACCCCCATCGTAAAGCCATAGATGAAACTGAAGAAAGCCCATACGGCAAGGAAGATTCCTACCAGTTTTCCCCAGTTGCGTGCCCGATGCACACTGCCTCTAAACCTGCCATCCCCTTTTTTTGCCTTGAAGCAGCGGGAGAGCTTCATACATTCCCATCCCACAAAACTGGTGAAGGCAAAGACAAACTGCGGAACAGCCAACAGTGCCATCATGCCAAACCAGATGTCTATGAACACCGGATTGGCAGGCAGGAAGTCAGGCTCCAGGGTGAGATAGGCAGTGTATCCTATCACGATGGCAGCAGGCAACCAATATAGTATCTTTCGTTTTCCCTTAGGAATATGCAGGTATTTCCGGTCTATCCAGAGATAGGGCAATACCGTGAGCACAATCACGGGAATCAATAATCTAGCTATCATTGTTAAAAACTATCTTTTTTATCTTCTCTAACTTCTGATTACTAACATCATCTTCTCACCTTCTATTTCAGCAGGCTCGACTGCAGGAACCTTTTCATCAGTTCCACGGGAACGCCCCTGCGGCGGGCATAATCCCTCAGCTGGTCATCCCCTATCTTACCCAGTTCGAAATATCTAGCCATGGGATGAGCGAACATCAGTCCCGACACACTGGCATGGGGCGTCATCATTCCGCTTTCCGTGAGTCGGATGCCCACCTGCTTCATATCGAGAAGCTGGTCGATGAGGAAATTTGCACTCGTATCTGGCAGCGAAGGATAGCCGATGGCTGGTCGGATGCCCTGATACTCCTCCCGATGCTGCTGTTCGATGGTAAGATGTTCTTCCGGTGCATAGCCCCAGTAAGTCTTTCTTACCTCTTCGTGCAGTTTCTCGGCAGTAGCCTCTGCCAGTCGGTCGCTCAGGGTCTGTGCCATCATGTTGAGATAATCATCGTGCCGGTAGGCATCCATGATTCCTCCATCTACCGTAGAACAGAACACCCCAATCTGGTCTTTTTCCCCGTGAGCCAGCGGACGGATGAAATCAGCCAGACAGAGATTCGGTGCGCCCGGAGCAGAAGGATGCTGCTGGCGGAGCATCGGAAAACGGAGCTGCTGATCCAGAAACAGGATATCATCCCCATCGCTGTTGGCATCGAAGAGCTGGAAGATAGCCCGGCTGTGAAACCTGTCCTCCCAGGAGGCAAGCATATCCAGTGCTTCCTGCTGCATCTTCTCCTTGTCGCAGCGTGGCTTCCCGCTCAATCCCCAGGCATGGTAGAAATAGAGCCAGTTGATATAAGGCACCAGTTCTGATATTCTGTATTGCCTTACGATTCTATCTTTTGTCATAAGTCAACTCCTCGCCACGGTAGGCTGCATCAAAGGCACCCTTGTTATAGACAAGGTGACCATTGCAGAAGGTCTGCTCCACCTGCCACTGATATTCATGTCCCTCCATCGGACTCCACTTGCACTTGCTCTGGATGACATCCTTTGTAACGGTCCATGGAGAATGAGGCTTCACGATGACGATGTCTGCCTGATAACCCTTGCGCAGGAAACCACGCTGGGCTACCCGGAAGAGCTGAGCCGGCTGATGTGCCATCAGCTCAACCATCCGTTCGATGGTAAGCACGCCTTCATCTACCAGTTCCAGCATGGAAACGAGCGAGAACTGCACCATCGGCATACCCGAAGCCGCCTTGGCACATCCCCCCTGCTTGTCCTTCCACTCGTGTGGAGCATGGTCGGTACCGATGGTGGCGATGGTTCCGTCGTTGAGCGCCTTGCGCAAGGCATCACGGTCTGCCAGAGTCTTGATGGCAGGATTGCACTTGATGAGTGCCTTCTTCGTAGCATAGTCGGCATCCGAGAAGACGAGATGGGCTATCACCGCCTCTCCTGTAATCTGAGGAAGAGGAATACCATCTCCGGAATGCTCATTCGCCTTTCCGTTCTGATGGGCGAAGAGTTCCAGCTCCCGGGCTGTCGTAACATGGGCGATATGCAGACGGGTGCCAAACTCGCGGGCTAATTCCACTGCGAGTTTGCTGCTCTCATAGCATGCCTCTTCGCTGCGGATTTCCGGATGATGCTCCACGGCAGGATCCTCTCCGTACTTAGCCTTGGCCTCTGCCATGTTGCGGTTGATGATTCCGGTATCCTCGCAGTGCGTCATCACCGGCAGGTTCAGGTCCTTAGCCGTCTTGAAGACGCGCTTCAGCGATTCCATCTTATCCACCAGCATATTACCGGTGCTGGAACCCATGAAGAGCTTGATGCCAGGCACATGGTGCATATCCAGCTGGGCAAAGGAATCCACGTTGTCATTGGTGGCACCATAGAAGAAGCTGTAGTTTACATGACTCTTCTCTGCACCCAGCTTTCTCTTGTCATTCCACGCCTGCAGTTCGGTAGTCTGCGGCACGGTATTCGGCATTTCCATATAGGAAGTCACGCCGCCATAGGCAGCCGCGCGGCTCTCACTCTCGATATCCGCCTTGCGGGTTAGTCCCGGCTCACGGAAATGAACATGGTCATCTATTACACCCGGCAAAACGAAACACCCCGTAGCATCCACTACTTCATCGTAGATGCCACGGGGAGCCATGCCTTCAAATATATCAGATATCACTTCACCATCAACAAGAAGATCACCCAGGAATGAGCGACCTTCATTGACAATAGTTCCGCCTTTAATTAACATTTTAGACATAGTATTTCTTTTTTCTAAACTTTGAATTTACTCTTTTGCTTCAGGAATGCTTGGCTTCGCCAGTTCGTTAGGCGTTGGTGCAGGAGCCGCATTCGGATCGGTCTGCGGAGCCTCCATCTGTCCTGCCTGCATGCTTGGATCCATCTGTGCTTCGTGGGTACCGTTCATGATAGCCTGGTTTTCCTGTGCTTTCTGGTAGTAGTCCTTCACGTATGGATCGCTCTTGAAGTGCTCTGTAGCCTTGCTCATGATATCCTCTATCCATGGCGAAAGCATCGGATACTGGTTGCCCATGGTTACGAGGAAGAATACGCCTGGTCCCAAGACATTCTCGAAGTTGTCGGTAATGAAGGTAGTCACCAGCTTGTCCTCCTGCTCGGAGAGTTTCATCGCCTCAGCATTCAGTTGGGCAGTCACCGCCTGCATATCGCTTCCATTCATGATGGCCTGGTCGTGCTTATGCACCAGTTCCCGCTGCTGGCTCTGCAGCTGCTGGTATTTCTTGAAGAATCCGAAGAGCTTGTCGTTGAGTGGCGTTCCACTTACTACCTGCTGTACATCATCGAGTTTCACGGTAATGGTTCCCGCCTCCAGCACCAGCGGCAGAACAGGCTCATCGTCCATGAAGACATTTGCCATTCTTGCAGAATCTACCGTTCCCTGGAAATGGAACTGTCCATGTACCACATCACAGGAGTCGATCTTGCTGAATTCGTTATTCTTTAAGATTTGAAGGTAGAGCATACGGCCATCCAGGGTACTCACGTTGGAAGTACCCGAAATATCGTAGCTACTGGCGCATGAGGTAAGCGCCACCAAGGTGATAAGTGCGTAAAATATCTTATTCATAAGCTTTATAATTCACATTCAGTGAACAAAAGTACAATCATTTCTTGAAGTACCGAAATAAATTGATGCAATTTAATTGAATATTACAAGTATTTATGTTTTATTTGCATTCTTCCCCCTTCATTTCGTGCGAAATGCGGAAGGTGGTGTAGAGTTCCAGGATAGATGCCACCAGCATCACCACGATCCACTTGCCGTAGAAGATGGAGTAAAAGAGCTGCGGATTGCCCAGCCATTTCTCGGTAAAGGTATAGACCGTATCCACCATCGAGATGCCGGCAAAGATAAAGAGGATGTTGGCTACATTCTGGATGCGCTTCAGGCGATGGATGACAGTCGACTTGCCCTCGTAGGTCTGCATCGACTGGATCACGCTGAAGAGCACGGTGCCCAGAAGGAACACCCAGCTCGTGGTTTCCACCAGCGAAGGATAAATCTGTTTCAGCACAAAGCTGCACGCACCGACAACCATCAGCACGCCGCCCAACAAAAACAAAGCACTCTGTATTTTATTCAACTGTTTCATCTTTCTTATTTTCTTTTTCTGTTCGTTCACACCTTATTATATATAGATAGCGCTATATAGATAGCGTTACCGGATGGAATCCTTGTCCTCCTCGTTTTCATCTATTTCCACCGAACCGGGCAGATCCGTGCTCAACACGAAGATATCCTCATTGTCAGCCTTCATGAAGTAGCGTTCGCGTGCTATCTTGCCGAAGACTTCCGGTCCCTTGCGCATTTCCTTCAGGATGCGGAGATCCCGGTCATACTCCGTTCTGTACTTTTCTATCTCCGAACGCAGCGTGGCTATCTCAATCTGATACTTGATATGCTGGCGGATGCTGTTGTCGTCAATGACACCCACTATCAAAACACCCGCAATTATCACTATAAGATATTTATAGTGAGCGAGATAATTCCATATAATACTTAACTTTTGACTCATTAATTTCCGAATTTGTTTGCAAAGATAATATTTTTTTGTTATCTTTGCATCACAATTAAGAAAAAATAATGTAAGTGAACGTATATTCAAGCAAAAAAGAATGGAAGAATACATAGTTTCGGCTAGAAAATACCGTCCGATGACCTTTGATTCGGTGGTTGGACAGAGTGCGTTGACTACCACATTGAAGAATGCAGTGAAGAGTGGCAAGCTTGCCCACGCTTATCTTTTCTGCGGTCCGAGAGGTGTGGGAAAGACCACCTGTGCCCGCATCTTTGCCAAGGCAATCAACTGCGAGCACCCTCGCGAGGACGGCGAGGCATGCAATACCTGCGAGAGCTGCCAAGCTTTCAATGAGCAGCGCTCCTACAATATCTTCGAGCTGGATGCCGCCAGCAACAATGGTGTCGATCAGATCAAGACCCTGATGGAGCAGACCCGCATCCCGCCTCAGGTAGGCAAGTACAAGGTGTTCATCATCGATGAGGTCCACATGCTCAGTGCCGCCGCCTTCAATGCCTTTCTCAAGACCCTGGAGGAGCCGCCATCGCACGTGATCTTCATCCTCGCCACCACCGAGAAGCACAAGATCCTGCCTACCATCCTGAGTAGATGCCAGATCTACGACTTCGAGCGGATGACCGTGCCCAACACCATCGCCCACCTCAAGATGGTGGCAGAGAAGGAAGGCATCCAATACGAGGAGCAGGCGCTTGCCGTCATCGCCGAGAAGGCAGACGGAGGTATGCGAGATGCCCTCTCCATCTTCGACCAGGCTGCCAGCTTCTGCCAGGGCAACATCACCTACCAGAAGGTGATAGAAGACCTGAACGTGCTCGACAGCGACAACTACTTCAAGCTCGTGGACCTCGCCCTGGAGAACAAGGTGAGCCAGATGATGCTGCTGCTCGACAATATCCTGGGCAAGGGATTCGACGGCGGAAACATGATTCAGGGACTCGCCCAGCACGTACGCAACGTGATGATGGCGAAGGATACCCAGACCCTGCCGCTGCTGGAAACCAGCGAAGAGCAGAAGGCAAAATACGTGGAGCAGGCAAAGAAGGCACCAACACCTTTCTTATATAAGGCACTCCAGCTGATGAACAACTGCGATGTGCAGTACCGACAGAGTTCCAACAAGCGACTGCTCGTAGAGCTGACCCTGATACAGATCGGTCAGATTACCCAGCCCGAAGACCAGGATGTGCCTAGTGCGGGGCGTACGCCCCACAGACTAAAATCCCTGTTTCAGAAAATCGTTGCCCAGCTTAAGCCTGCCTCTCAGGGTGCAGGTGCCGGGCAAGAGAGCGGCAGCAAGGCTCCCATTACAGGAGCACAGCCTGTCGCTGCAGCTACTGCTGCGCCTATATCAACAGAGAAAAACGGCTCAGAGGAGGCTGCTTCCGCAGCATCGCCGAAGGCAAAGACCATTCTCAAGTCGCCGGCTCAGGTAAAGCTGAAAGGCATCGGCATGAGCTTCGCCAACCTGGAGAAGACGGAGCAGAACAGTCAGCGCATCTACAATCCTATCGACCAGCTCAAGGAAGAAACACCGGCATCAACCGGAACTGCCGCCAACCACGACCAGCCTTTCACCCAGGAACAGGTAGAAGGCCAGTGGATCAGCATGTGTCTGAGAATGCAAGGCATCAAGGACTTCATCGGACTTGCCAATCGCATGAAACCGATCGTACCTACCATCACCGACTTTCCGCATATCGAGGTAGTCATCGACAACAAGCTGCTGCTCGACGACGTGGTCAAGATCAAGGGCAGAATCCTGCAGACATTCAGAATCGGCCTGAACAACAGCCAGGTAACCCTCGACTACCGTCTGGCAGAATCGGATGAAGTAACCCGAATCCTCTCCAAACGAGAGATACTTGAGAATATGATAAAGGAAAACCCTGCCATCGGCAAACTGACCCAGGATCTACGGTTAGTCATGGCATAAACAAACAGAATAGTAAGACAATAATGGCAAGAAGACTTAGAAAGAAGCGTATAGCCGTGATACTGCTCACATTCACAGCCCTCATCGGATGGACCACCCACAGCTGCGTATCGCGCTGCACCTCATCCGACAAGGAGAAATCTGCAGATTCACTGCCTACGGTACATATCAACGATTCCATCACCAATGCCCTCACCGAGGGAAAGGCATACCAGGAGATGGATTCCGTCATCGAGAGATACCTCAAGAGATGGGAAATCAACGGTGCCCAGCTCGTCATCACCCGCAACGACTCCCTGCTCTATGCCCGTGGATTCGGATGGGCAGACAAGGAAAGGGGCATCCGCATGGAACCCAATATGCTGATGCGCTTTGCATCCGTATCCAAGCTCATCACCGCTGCCGGCATCATGAAGCTCGTAGAGATGAAGAAGCTGCGCATGGGCGACAAGGTGTTCGGACAGAAGGGCATCCTCTGCGATACCACCTATAACAACAGTATCAAGGACCAGCGCTACTACAACATCACCGTAGAACAGCTGCTGCGCCACCAGGCAGGTTTCAACAACTATGCCGGCGACCCGGTATCCTCCACCCGCTACATCATGATGCAGAACCACCTCACCACCCCTCCCGACCATCCTACCCTGCTCAGGATTCTTCTGAAGCGTCATCTGGGTTATACGCCGGGCGAGGGCAAGTGCTACAGCAATCTGGGCTATATGATTCTCTCGATGATCGTAGAGAAGAAGAGCGGAATGAAATACGAGAACTTCATCCAGAAGTATGTGCTCCAGCCAGCCGGCTGTTTCGACATGCACATTGCGGGCACCTATTACAAGGACCGCCGTCCTAACGAGACGAAGTATTACATGCATCAGGGCAGCATTCCGGTATATGAGTACAACAACAGTGGCAGGATGGTAGAGAAGTGCTATGGCGATACCGATCTTCCCCGACTCTCGGGAGCAGGAGCCTGGTGCGGTTCGGCAGCCGAGCTGTCGAGATTCATTGCGAGCATCGACGGCATGCCTCATGTCAAGGATATCCTGAGCAGGAAGAGTGTGCAGTTTATGACGCAGGAACAGCCTGACCATCAGTACTCCATAGGTTGGAACTATACTCCGAAGATCAACCGCCCTTGGATCCGCACGGGTTCCCTTGCCGGCACCTCTGCGCTGATACTGAAATATCCCGACGGTCAGTGCTGGATTCTCATCACCAACACCTCCACCTGGAAGGGTCATGGCTTCAGCAACGACACCATGGCATTCTTCGAGAAGCTGCGCAAGAAATATATGCCGCAGATGCCAAAGCGTGATCTCTTCCTGTAAAAAGGACAGAGGGATGTGACAGTTCAACTTACCAGATAGACAAGTGCCGATAGGATTACTCCTATTCGGCACTTTTTATTAAATAATGAATTGTATTTTACGCACTATGAGGATGCAACTTATTAATAATGTTAGCAGTATAAAAGGAATGGCACATAAAAGAGCTGGCAAGAAATCCCACGCAACCAGATTCCAGTAGGAATACATCGGAAGCAAGACCGACATTCCACCCCAGGAAAAGCATTTGAATATACTTACAGGTTCTTTTGCTGGATGTATTCTTTGCCCGCAATGATTGCATTCGGTATAATAGCTTGTTCCATGCCAAAAGTATTTGCTGATTACCCGCAAAGACACCTTCTTGCCACAAGTTGGGCACTTTGCTTTCGAAAAATTTACGTTTACCATATTATTATTTTTGTTTGTTTGAGATCAAATTATGAATGCAAAGATACGTATTTTTTCTGTTTCAGCCAAATTTTCTTCTATCTTTCGCAATCGGTATGTGAGATATTCCCGTGCCAGTGTAATCATTCTATGGCTCGCTGTTCTCGCTATGCCAGTTGCCATCTTTTCTACTACCTTATTATATATAGTAGGTCCAGCCGTATTGCTTGCCTTGCTGTTCTTCAATCTTACGTTTATCGCTCTCGGCAGCAGTTATATCCCTACCGAAGAACTCTTGGATAAAGAAGTGGAAAACGATGCCTTGGTGGGAACAAAATATAGGTATGGGGGGGGCACTTTCTGCTAAACAGCAGACCTCTGCTGATAGTAGAACAGAATCTTTACAACCACTTTCCGATGAGCGCAGAGATTTCATCCAGAAAAGTCTTGATGCATGGTGTGCGAATTTAGGATATAAGGACAGTACTGTGAATATGCTTACCCTTTCTCGCACACTTTGTATCTCCAAGGATGAGTTATCTGTATTCTTCGACCAGTATCTGAAAACTACATTCAGAATATGGCTTGGTGATATACGTTTCAATGCGGCAAAGAAGATGATGTTTGAATTTCCAGACTATAGTAATGACATTATTTCTGCCGAATGTGGCTTCTCTGCCCGTACCTATCTGTACCGGATATTCAAGTCAAAGGAAGGTTGTACGCCTACCGAATGGCGAGAAGAACAAGTTGCAAATGCAGCCCCAGATGATGAAAAACAGGATTAACCATTTTTCAATAAATACCAGAAAAACGCATAAAAAAAGGGAATAAATCGTTAAAATGGGTGTCTACTTCCTACGAAGTAGACACCTAAAACATAGGAAGTAGACACATTGACAGGGGAATGCGCCACCTTTTTTACAAGAAAAACACTATCTTTGTGCCATGAAAGAAATAATAGAAACTATGCCAAGAATAGAATTAGCCCTGATCATCATCGGGGTGTTTGTACTCATATTAGGTATTATCTTGGGATATGCCATGATACATGAGTACAGGATATATCTTGATGATCACTATAAGGCTCGCTATAGCTTTCGTGACTTCATCAAGAGGGAACGCTTTTATATATATTTGTTCTTCGCATCCATATTTATCTTCCTAACAAACCTCTTGTATTTTCTGGAGTGAGTTTCGGATAGAATGGATGAATTAGCTTTATGGTGGATACTTGTCCTGTAATTGGAGATAGATCTTTATTTTTACGGTAAAAAAAAAGGAATGATATGACAAATTATTTGACAACAAAAAATCGGTTGCTGGTTGCAATACTTGCATTTATTCTTCCATTTTCTTTTGCGAGAGCAGAAGTAAAAGAAGATGGAAAGACTATTTCGCAAGGCTGGTACGTCGGTATTGAGGGTGGAATGCCTTTCGGTTTCTCTACTTTCTCAAGTTTCGGACACGACAAGACGCACCTCGGTTGGGCTGCTGGCATATATGGTGGCTATCGTTTCAACTCCATATTCTCGGCAGAGTTATCTGCCAAGTATGGAGAAATGAACTTGTCTGCACAAGACTGTTGCGTAGAACGTAACTATTGGTTGGGCAGCGATGGCGTGCTTTACAAGGCAGGTGTCTTAGGCATGGACAGTTGGGAATATGCCAATCTGAAAAGCCATGTCAGGATGGGCAGATACGGAGCAAGAGTGAACGTTCATCTCCTTGGGCTGTTCCATAAGACAGCTAACAGCCGATGGGATTTGGCTGTTTCACCTCATATATATGCAGTAACGACCAAGGCTGATATCCAGACTATAGCCGATGATGCCAAGGTGATGAAAGGTTCTACCAACTGGCATTTGGGTTATGGTGCAGACTTGCAGGTGGGCTACCAACTGACCTCATGCCTGAAATTGGGTATCTATTCCGGTTTGACTCGTCTTACTGGCGAACGTATGGATGGAATGCCTGAGCATCTGCATAAGAACAACTTTGTTTGGGAAAGTGGAGTAAGATTAGGGATAAACCTCTCTAAAAAGAAGAACAAGGTAGCAGAAACTCCATCAGTTCAACAAACGGAGGTTCTACAACAGGAGGTTCTACAACAGGAACCAACTTCTTCGGAGAATGTCAATCAGAAAGAAACAGTAGATAAGGCAGAAACAAGAGTTGCTGAACAAGACATAAAAGAATCTGCAAAGGTGACTTTCCCTGTCATATATTTCACCTTCAATAGTATCGACATCCAACAAAATGAAGAGACTAAATTGAATGATATTCTCAAAACATTGAAAGAGAATCCGAACATGAAGGTGACGGTAACAGGTTGGTGTGACACAAAAGGCAGCGTGGCTGTCAATAAACGTATATCTCGCCAGCGTGCTGAAGCCGTAAAAACTTGGCTTGTGAAGAATGGCATAGAGGCAAGTCGCATTACTGCCATAGGAAATGGTAGCGACGGCACCCAAGATGCGGATAAAGCTCGCCGAGTAGAGACAACAGATAATCATCAGTAACCCATAAAACAAGATAGAAAATGAAAGCAAAAAGAAGATTTAATATTTGGTTATGGGTGCTGTTATGCGTCCCATGCCTGTTGGCAAGCTGCGACCATAATGTTCATGACGGTGAGGAAGAAGGTGGCTTGTCGGTATCGCTCACTTGGGCAGATGAAGCTGATAAAGGCACGGAAGTGAAGGATGTGAAGCTCTGGATATTCAATGCCGATGACGGTTCCTTAGTTGAGGAAAAACATGATGGAAGCACGCAGGAGGTAGCAAGCCAACGCTTCGCTCTTCCTGTAGGGCATTATCAGATTCTGGCTGCCACCAACCTTATAGAACCGTTTTTTATCGGTGAGGCTACAAGGGCAACCCTCAATATAAACCAACTCATGTTTGGATTGTCCAATCCAAGTGCCTCTCCCGACCATGCCTATTATGGTGTCACGGACATCGGTATTGACAAATCAAATGTCAACTACATAACAAAAAATGAAATGCGCCATATACTTGCAGAATTGACCATCTTCATTGAAGGAGTTCCTGACAATTTTGCAATGATAGGTAAGGTTCTGAATGTGGCAACCGGACTCCTTCCCCTGCAAAAGAATGAGGATGGAACATTTGGGACGGCAAGCTATACCAAGGAAGAGTGTGATATACCTTTGAGAATCGCAGTGCCTGGCGAAACTTTAAAAACGGAAACATTACGCTTGATGCCGACAGCCAATGGTTTTCATACCACCAAGTTGTTTATCCAACTGATTTCTCCTGGGGGAGTAGTTAGCAACTACGACATCGAAGCACCCGTCATGAAATCTGGCGGCAAGTACAAGATAAACTTGGAATTTGAGGAGATGAAACCTTACATGTATCTTACGAGCACGAAGATAGATGATTGGACTGAGGAATGGATTTATCGTGGTGAAATCCTGAATCCTGAAGATTAAGCGACCCTCTCATTTAAGCAAGAATCAAAACAAGAATATAAATATAAAATAGTAAAAAGACAATGAAAAAGAAAACTTATCTCTTTACCCTGATGGCAATGGCTTTGACATTGGGCAGTTGTTCTGACAACGAGAACGGTATCGGAGGCGAGACCTCCAAGTACATCACCGTTTCTACCAGTATCGGCAATATGACACGTGTTGCCACAGATGAGAAGGGTGGACAAACCTTTGAAGAGGGTGATGAAATCAGTGTGTATGCCTGGACTGGCGATGCAACTGTAGCCCCTGAGACAAGCGAGCGTGTGGTGAATAACGCCATCAATAAGCTGACAAACGGCTCATGGGTATCCACTCCACAGATGCTTTGGAAGAACAACCGTGACAAGCATTATTTCATCGGTGTATACCCTATTTCTGCAATATCCGACCTTACCGCTGGAGAATATACATTCGATGAGACAAAGCAAGTGGAAAGCGACCTCTTGGTGGCAGTCAACAAAGATGGCTTATCCTATAATGTCGAAGAACAGCAACCTGTTCCTCTTACCTTTACCCATGTAATGGCAAAACTTGTGGTGAACCTTACCTATAAGAATCAATGGGGAACAGAGGGACCTACCGTAGATAAGGTAGCTGTAGGCAATGCTGCAAAAAAAGCAACCGTCAATTATCTGACCAAGGCTGTCACCCCATCTGCTGTAGCAGAAGATAAAGCTGACTTCGATATGCCAGCATTAACCGCCAACAAGCAATATGCTTCCATCATCATCCCGCAGGATGGTGTTCAGAAGATTACCATCACCATTGGCGGAAAGGACTTCATCTACGACAATGGAACTCCTTTCAAGTTTGAGAGTGGCAAGATTACCACCATCAACCTGGAGGTTGGACGTGATATCATAAAACTTGGCGATGTTAACATCTCTGGCTGGGGTTCTACAGGCGAACCTATCAAGGGTGAGGCTTACGATTAACTTTCTTAAAATTAAAACATAAAATTCAACAATATGAAAGCAATTAAAATATTAACAATGGCAGCTATGGCAACGGCAGTTTTTGCCAGCTGCTCAAATGAGGATGGATTACCACAGAGTAATTATCCTGCGGACAATGTGGTTAGAATCATGACAAGTGTAGATGGCATGAATACCCGTGCCTCTTACGGAAACAGTGCGGACAAGCTTAAATCGTTTGGCTTCTGCATCAAAAATGCTAATAGCGAAAAATATACCTATGATAATATCAAGGTATCACAGAAAGGCTACAATTGGATTCCGGCTACCCAAATGTTGTGGCAGAATTCAACTACAGCTGTTGATATTCTGGCTTATGCGCCATATCAGGAGACTACCGAAGATGCAAATGGCAAAGTTAAAGTCTTCGGAAAGACTGATTATGCCTTTTCTGTAAAAGAAGACCAAAGCAATGCTGAAGACTATTCATCCGACCTTATTGTATTTAAGCAAACGGGATTCACGCCTGTTTTGGAATTGAATACCAGCAAAGCGGTTGAGGTCGCATTCACCCATCTCCTCAGTCAGCTGAATCTCATTATCGAGTTGAGAGACCAGTTTAATACGAATAATAATACGGTTACGAAAGGATTTGTAACTGATGTCAAGGTGAATGGCACCATTATCAGCAGCAAAGTGGATTTCTCTGCAAGCCCTATAAGTGTTCAAGTTGATGGTACCCAGACAGCAGCCATTACTCCAGAAACTACAGGATTCACGCCGGCAGAGAACGCAACCGCCCATGCAGTCTTCAACTATTCTGCCATTGTGATTCCACAGACCGTTGCTGCTGGTAATTTTAGTATTTCGTTCAAGGTGAATAATACAGAATATATCTGGACTGCCACCGACGCTGTGACGTTTGAATCCGGCAAAAAACATGAGTTGCATCTGTTGGCAGGTAAGGATGTAGTGCAAGGGGGCGCCATAAGTGCGATACCTTGGGGAGATGAAACCATTACCGAAAAAGAGACTGATTAAAGAATTGTTTGACATTTAAAATAGACAAGATATGAAGATTACAAGATATATGGGAGCATTTGCAGTTATAGCAATGCTTGCCGCTTGCTCTACAGATGACGAACTGGGAGCTAACAGTGCCGCCAATGAGGTGAAGATTGCTGCCACCGTTGGTGGAAACAGCATTTTTACCCGTAGCAATCCTGTGGGTACAGAAGAGGAACAAACGAGTTTTAATGAGGGCGATGCCATCAGTGTAACTACTGAGGGTACAACCGTTATTTATAAGAAGACGGCCGAGGTATGGGCACCTGTGAATGCAGCTGAATTTCTGCTCTGGACGGGTAATGCGCAGACTTTCCAGGCTTGTTATCCTGAGAAAGCGGATGAAAACTCCACAAAAAATTCTTTCTCTGCAGGTTATGTCTCAGCAGACCAATCTACAGTTGAGAAAATTGCTCAGTCTGATTATATGACATGCATAAAAATGATAGAAAAGGCAGGTATACCTTCCGATAGACAGTTGGCATTGGACTTTGAACGTCAGACGGCTCGCATCATAGTCAAAGTAAGTGCTTTTGGAAATCAGTTCGAAACACGGATACCTACACTTTCTGCCGTAGAAGTTTATTCTAAGCTGAAAGTTCCAGCAGGAGAAAGTGACAGCTACGTAGGCATCCAAGCTTGTAAAAAAGACAATGTATTCTATGCTTTGGTATCTCCAGGAACTGCCAATTCTACAGAGAAATTCCTCAAACTCACTGTGACATACAATGATGGTGTGGGCAACCCTACTCAGACAAAAGAACTGTATGTAACAGGAATTCCTGCTCTTGAAAAAGCCAAGAGCTATACCTATGATGTAAGAATAGGTAAGGACAATGCTATAATCGGAAGTGTAAGTGTTGCGGATTGGGGTACTGGCGATGCAATTACTGGAGGCGATGCCTCCATACTCACACCAGAATTAATTATAAAACAAGCTTTGGCTGCAGGAAAAACTGACATAACGCTCAATTTGGCTAAAGATTTTAATGACTTTTCTAAAATAACAGATGCCCTCAAAAATGCTAAAGAAGGTACTATAGACTTGACTCTTAAGGGATGTGAGAGGATAGAAGGTTTTAACTCTGTCGAAAGTCTTAAATCAATAAATTTGCCAGATGTAATAGCTATTTATCCTCAAGCTTTCAGTGATTGTTGTAATCTTGAGTCTGTTTATGCTCCAAACGTAATGCATATTGAAAGCTTTGTTTTCGCCGGCTGCAGTTGGCTCAGAGAAGTAGAGTTAGGAAATATTTCCACTGCAGGTTTCCATATCTTTGATGTTATATCTACTGAAAATGTAGATTTAATTTTGTCAAAAGATCAAAAGGTTATGACAGGAAGTGATGATGAAGGGTGGCAATCTGATGAATCTATTCCTTATGCAGAGTCTGCGGATCATACATGGAAACGGTTTCTTGGAAAAACATTCAAATCCATAAAATGTGGAAGTCTCAAATTTGAATAACAACTTGGAAATTAATAACATTAGATAAACTCCTAAGCTGGGCAGGAGTATAAGGTGCCCAGCAATTATAGTCACCCGCACCTCACGGGAAACGACAAGGGTCTATATGCCACGATGACAAGTGGCGTATAGACCCTTTATCGTGTTCTAGTTCCCGTTCGGTGGATAATATGGCTGTATGGTGGTTTCGTGCTACCTGTTTTCATGGTTTGAAGTATCTTTGCGTCAATCGTGAGGTGCTCAAACAAAATTTTATTATGAGAACAGAAATGAAGGAATACCCTACTGATGTGTTTTTGAATAGTTGCGGTATGGGATGCAAACGTATCACCGTCAGCGACATTGCTTACATTGAGGCAATGAGAGACAGCTGTATTATCCACATGGTTGATGGAAAACGTCACACTCAGTCTTGTCCTATGGGCGACATTGAGCCTGAGTTGAACCCGAACATGTTCAAGCGCATTCACCGTTCTTTCATCGTCAACATTAGCTACATCGACATGTACTATTATGGATATGTCGTTTTGGAGAATGGTATGGAAGTACACATTGGAGACAAGTATCGTGAGGAATTGAAGTCCTCGTTTCACTTTTGGGGTTCGAGAAACCGAAACAAGTAAGATTTTTATGGAATAATAGGCAGAAATAGCCTATTCGATGGACGCAAAGCCCGTCTGGTGGAAATAGTTGCACCAGTCGGGCTTTCGCTATATCTTTGCACCATCAACGTTGAGAGGCGGGTCCTGAAAAGCCTAATAGTAAACGAGTAAGGAATAAATGTTATAGCTATGGATGAAAAATTATTAATCTATTTCGAAGACATTAATGATGGAACTCCACAAGGCTCTTATTTGAATGAGTTTGCTCCTAAAGAAGCCCGTAACGGTATTTGCCTTCATTTGGTCTTAACTTGGTTCTATAATTACAAGTTAGCAGGTGGTAATACAGCTCCTAACATAATTTGGCAGGAAATGAAAAATCCGACCATGATAAAACAGATAGCCAATAACCAAATGGGGTATAAAAGACATAATCTCAGGGTAGGTGAATGTATTGCATTGTACAAAGGACTCCAATACTTTGGACCTATCCAAGGTGTCCTTCCTAATGAAATACAAGAGCTGTCTGGGTTGTTACTGGCAGGAACAGGGAAAATTCTATATTGCATTGACTTGGTGAAAGATAACGAACTTGTTGGAAGACATGCAATAGGTCTTATCATTCACAACAACCGAGTATATCTTTTTGAACCAAATATTGGGGTTTTATCATGTCCTGTAGCAAATCGTCAAGAATTACTTGATAAACTTCGCTACATATATGAAATTAAAGGCGATTTACAGATAAGAGAGTACGAACTTTACATAATTAGAAATTAGTATTATGGCAATTGACACAACTCCTTCGCAAGTAGCAACCAGTGCGTTGCAGGCGATTCCCTTCGGTAGTATTATCGGAGGTCCGTTGAAAGCATGTATCGAAGCGCAAGCTATGGCTGCGCAGACATCATGGCAGTTTATTCAAGAAGTAGGATTGAACACTGACCCAAATACTGGTCAGAAAGAAGCAGTAAATGTTTCTTTTCAGTTCATGCAGAACGGTCACATGGTTCAGTTGAATGTTCCACTGTTGACGATTGTACCTATCCCGTACATCGCCATCCACGACATTGACATCAATTTCAAGGCGAACATTTCCGCATCCTCTTCAAGTGTTAGTGAGCAGTCAAGTAGCTCGGCTCTTGATGTTGGTGCTGAGGCAAGTATTGGTGCAAAGTGGGGACCTTTCCACATGGATGCCAAGATGAAGGCTAACTATTCATCAAAGAAAGACTCAAAGGCTACACAAGAATCTAAGTATAGCGTAGAGTACACGATGGATGTGGCTGTCAAGGCTGGTCAAGATAGTATGCCAGCAGGTCTTGCCAAGGTTCTTGAACTTCTTGGTAATACACTTGATGTTTCTGACCCAGATGGAACTTTGGAGGTTAGTGCTCGTGAGCTTACCCTCACTGATGGTAAGGCAACCCTTATTGCTACCTACAAGAACAGCAAGGGCATCTTCGAGCCTGAATCTATCAAGATTGACGGTGTAACAGGTAAGGTAAGCGATGATAGCGTGGTCTTTGAACTCAAAGAGGCTAAGACCTATACTGTTATTGCAGGTAAGAAGAAGGTTTCGGTTGATGTGCAGAACGTAAAGCCTGACACAAAAACAGACACAACCAAACCATAATCTAACGTAAATTAAAGGAATCTTATGGCTCAATTAAGTACTATAATCAGTTCAATACTCCGTGATATGATAGTGGCACAACATGAAGCAAACATGTATGCCATGTCGTTGGAGGATGTTTACAAGCAAAATGGTCGCTTGGAGCAGTTTGCTCTTCCGACAGTAGCCGTTGGTGAGGTAGAGCTTGACTTGCGCTATGGCGTGAAAAGTGACTCTGCTCAGACAGAACAGTATGAAATCAACTATCCACAGCTGCGTAAGGTAGCTAAGCAAATAAGCACCAATTTTGCCAAGGCAATAATCAAGAGTACCCTACCTGTGTTGCAATCTCTTTTTCCTGAGAACAACACAGATGGTGGAACCAAAGTGTTGGCAAATTTTGCTGTAGATGATAATTTGAAAAGAAAATATAGAGTTTTTTTGAGTCGTAAGATTCTGAAAGCTATGCAGCTGAGTTTCACTTCTCTCATCAAGGATGATGGAAGTATCAATGAAAGCGTTCTGCTTGACTGTATTCTTTCCGTGTGTGATGAAAAGTTGCTTGGGCTCGAAGACTTACAAGTACTTTTCAACAGACCTGATGGGGAAAATACTCGTAAAGATATACGAGATAACTTGGAGAACTTCTTGAAAAATATGATGCCATCATTATTGAAAGACATCAACTTGAAGCGCAAGCGAATCATACCATCTGTAGATGTGACATTGAACTCTGAGGAATTGGCAAACTTGCCAGAGGAGTGCATCCATACCTTGCACTTCCACGTTTCGCCAAATAACATCAAACTATATTCTGAGGAATAAAAATATTGTAGAACCATAAAATAGAAAGATTATGCCTACAGGAAAAGATATTAAACGAACAAGTAGCCAAGTGATGGAGTTGAAAGACCTTATTTCTGGTCCGTTGGCTGCTACCATTGATGCAGACTCCATTGCGACCAGACGTTATTTGAGCTATCTGATGGAATTGGCTTTCGAGTCATACGACAAGGAAACAGGCAAGGTTGGCGAACTGCGTATGCTTGAGTTCAACTATCAAAGCCACGATGTGGATGGTACACATCAACAGCAGGTAAAGATACCATTGCTGACATTGGTTCCTCTGCCATTGCTTCAAGTAAAAGAAGCTGATTTCGATTTTGACATTCAGATAGTTGATGCCCTAAGTGCAGATACAGATGCCACATTCTCTTTGAAGAATGGAGCTACACCTCAGGAGAAAACGGCAGAAGGTGTCAAGCTACGAGTTTCAATGGCTTCCGCAAAAGTCGAAGGCTCACGCAAGAGCAGTTCACAACAATCGCTTACTGCCAACATGAAAGTGAAGGTAAGGATGGAACAGGCTGATATGCCTGGAGGTTTAGCCAACCTTCTGCATCTTACTACCAACAATTTACAGATGGAAGCGGTAGAAGAAGGAAAGGAGGCAAACCATGATGAATAATAAGCAAGCACAACAAGTGCCAGGTATGGCTTGCCCTCAATGTGGCAAGTTTATCCCAACCACCATCACTGAGTTGCTGACTTCTGGATACCTACGTTGTCCTTATTGCCTTTTGAAGTTGGATATAGACAGGCACAAGTCGGCTACGGCTCTGAAAGCTCTCGCCAAGGTAGAAGCTGCACAGAAACGAGTGGAAAGTACAAGTAAGTTTAACCGATAAACTCTATATAACAATGTGGTTGAGAAGAATATGGACAAGAATAAGAGACACGGTCGTCAAAAAGTTTGGCGTATGGGTGGATAAGGAATGTCCTCTCATTGAGGATGAGGACGATTCTGTTGGCGAAAAGGCTATCAAGGAAGTCGTGGACAAATCCTTGTTGGAAGGATCCATTATATCGTCTTTGGAAAAAGCTAAGAAGGAAAAGGTTGTCAAGGTGAAGAAAAGGCAAGGGCGCAATATTTGGGAAGTCAGACCTGCCACCTTTGTGGATGCCTACCTATTCCTCATAAACCTGTCGTGCATGAAACGTGAATGGTTGCAGAGACATATCAAGGCAGACAAAACAACGTTCAGCATGGAACTTGCCGATGGCTATGTCCTTGAACTGACTGAAGGTTGGAAGCGCATGAACGCAGAAGCCCTGCTACGCATCAGCAAAGACAGGAAATATACGATGAAGGTGTATTTCTATAAGGGGGATACGGCATGAAGAAGAAAGCCGTGTTTTACAATAGGTCAAAATAACAATAACATTTAATAATTAGAATTTATGCAAACATTAAAAAGAGGTGCATCTGGTACTGATGTTGAGTTGCTTCAGCGATTGCTCTGCAAGAAGGGCTATCAAGTAGGAACTGATGGAATATTCGGTAATGATACCGAAGTGGCTGTCCGTAATTTCCAAAAAGACTACGGATTGGTAGCCGACGGAATAGTCGGTCAACGCACATGGGATATGTTGCAAAGCGACAGTGCCCAGTCTTTGGCTTCCTTACGTCTCACAGAATCGGATTTCAAACACGCTGCAGATCTGCTTGGGGTGGAAGTTGCCGCAATTAAGGCTGTGCTTGAAGTAGAAACAGGCAATAAGGGCGGCTTTCTTGCTGTTGGCAAACCTACAATTCTATTTGAGGGACACATTTTCTGGAGTCAGTTGAAGAATAGAGGCATTGATCCTGCCAAACATCAGAAAGGCAATGAAGACATCCTCTATCCCAAATGGACGAAGACCCATTATCAAGGTGGCTTGAAGGAATATGACCGTTTGGAGCGTGCAAGAGCTATCCATCGTGAAGCTGCCGATTCATCTGCAAGTTGGGGATTGGCTCAGATTATGGGATTCAACTATCAAGTGAGCGGTTGCAAATCCGTCAGCGAGTTTGTGGAGATGATGACGGAAAGCGAGGGCAAGCAGCTGGAACTGTTTGTTCGGTTTATCAAAGGCAACCGATGGGATGGCTATCTTCGCAAACTTGACTGGAAAGAGTTTGCCCGACATTATAATGGCTCTGGGTATGCCCAGAATCAGTATGACAAACGATTGGAAAAAGCCTATGCAAAATACAAATAGGAATACATCTGAACCTCCCACTATATAGAAAAGTCTGCTATATAATGGGAGGTTGAATTGTATTATACACCTCTAAATTACTAATAGTTCCGTTGTCTAACGATTGCCAAAATTACTTTTAATCTCTTTAGACTCTCGCAATAGGCGATTGGCAATGCTGTCTTTATAAGCTGCTATTTCTATCATTTCATAATGGTGGCGGACAGAATCCTCATAAGCAGTAACACGATTTCTCACATTCTCAATAACTTCTTTATTTGGGCATACAGAAAAGTTCTTTTCGATGTATCGAACATTTGGGTCGTCAGATGGAAGAACCATCTTCAATGCCCGATACTTCAAGTCTGCCTCCTCCCAATCTTGGTGCTCTCGCCATTGGGTGAGATTGCCCCAAATGGAGAGAACAAGAGATAGAGCCAAGCCACCAATGAAAAGAAGAACAGACTTTGAAGTTGGCTCGAAGCGATGAGTCACTACTTTCTTCAGAGGTGTGTTATCCATTGCGTGAAGTTTGTCCTGCACAATTTTTGATGTGGCATTCAGCTCTTGTTTCACCTGATTAACAGTATCAAACAAGAGTTTACTTCGCTGTTCATCTTTGCTTGCTTCTTTTTTGGTAAGGTCGGTAAAAATGCAGATAGCTTCTCTTAATCTTACCAATTTGTCAATAGCTTCCCCTTCTTTTACAGCCATAGCAAGAATAGCTTTTTCAAGTTTGCTAGTATCAACACTTACAGAGGCCGGAGTGCTTTCCGCTCCTGCGTACTTTGGTGAAGCAGAAAGTTCATCGACTTTCTGCTCCAATCTCTCAACTGTGCCGTAGATGGCTTCCAATAGTTCTTCTTTCATATTTCTTTTGTTGTTTGAATGGTTTGTAACTTGCATCAAAGGCTAAAGCCTCTTCTGCGTTTCTTCTTTTTCTTCTTGACTGATTCATCCTCTGGGAATGGCTCAAAGGTCTGAGCATTGGCTGGAGCAAAAAGTCCAATGGAAGAAATACCGTCCCAAGGGTCCTGGCTGCTCTCCGATATGGATGGCACCTGCTCATTCTTGCGACAGCCCTGCTCATATTGCTGAGCAGAGCTGGCTCTTGCTGATAAAAGGTTCTCCGTTCCCTCAAATCTCGCATTCAGCTTGCCAAAGCTATAGCCTCGGCTAATCTGCGTACCCTTGAAGCTATATCCATCCTTGCTGAAACGGATGCCTTGTACCTTGGTTCGCTCCTTGTCCTTATAGACAAACTCCAAGAGAACACCTCGCTTTGCAAGTTCATTCTTGAACTTCTGCCAACTATCAGCGCCTTTCAAGGCATCCTTGACGGCATTGTGAATCTCGTATTTGGCACGCTCAGCATTGCGTAACTTGCGAGTATTAGTATTGCTCTTGTCCGTTCCGTAGGTCAGTCCATACTTGGATTTTAGAGCCTTGGTCACCTGCTCATTACGCCTGTAATCGTGGGCGTCTGATATGAGTTTGCCCTCATTGTTGATGCGGTTATATACGATATGGCAATGTGGATTGTCCGTGTTGTGATGCCTCACGATTATGAATTGGGTATCGGTGATGCCCATCATCTGCATGTATTCAATGGCTATCTTAGCCATGAACTCATCCGTCAAACGTGGCTTATCCTCGGGCTTGAAGCTCAAAGCTATGTGCCCCACAGGCTTCTTAATCCTTGGGTTTAGCTGCCTTTGTAGCTCGAAACTTTGCGTTATCTCGGCATTCGTGCCGAGTAACACACCATCCGAGGCGATGATTTTCGCCTCGTCCTTGCCTGTAACATAGCGGATGCAACCACCAAATGAGCTGCCCTTCTTTAGCTTGCCTATCATGTGGTATCCTCCTTTCTGCCCATACTGCTTGGCTTCGGTTTATAACTTGCTTGGCGATACTCGCCAAGGATTTCTTTCAATCTTCTCAACAAGTCCACCACATATACATGGGTTTCATGGAAACCTCTCTGATGCGACAGCTTGGTAAGTTGGTTGAGGTTGTTCGCCATGCCAATGAGATTCTTGGCGATGGCTACCGTCTCTGCGTTGTGTCCGCTGACCACCTCGCCGTTCAAGGCGGACTCACGGATGTACTCCGCCAACTTGCGGTTGGCTTTTCTCGCCCTCAGTCTCAATGCCTCGTAGCTTGGCTTCGAGAACTTCACCGTGACAGACTTCGACAGCTTGCGAACCCTGCCTGTGGGCGGTCTTCCGCCCTTTTTCTTGTCCTGTTCATGTATGCTTGTCATTCTATACACTGTTTACAGTTGGTACACTCACTTTCTGCGACCGTCGGGAGCAAAATTCCTCCGCCCTCATGGTGGAGCGAGGCGTTTTGGGGTTCCCAAAACATAACCTCGCTCCC
>OHXE01000052.1_pt1 | contig 40851 bp, 39 predicted proteins | sample 1579981 | NCBI WGS metagenome assembly OHXE01 (sample SAMEA3882505, study PRJEB24775) | human gut metagenome | biome: human-associated habitat; feature: intestine environment; material: feces | place: Netherlands | collected 2009/2010 | reverse complement strand
TCCACGCCGCCGGTCTTGAAGGTGAGGTTTTTGCCGTACATTTCCGGCAGCGGCAGGGTCTGTGCCTTATCGTACAGCGCCACCACGGTCACGATGGCGTTGGGTCTTGCGCACTCCCACGCCAGCCGGAAGGTAGTGTCCGCCCCTGCCACTTCCAGCACCACATCGGCCCCGCCGTGGTCGCTGTGGGCACGCACAAAGGCGGCGCAGTCCTCCGGCTGCACGGTGAGCACCTGCGGGTAGTGCCGACGGATGAACTGCAGGCGGCTTGCGTCCTTTTCACAGACGATGATGCGCTTGGGGCTGTGCAGCATGACGCACAGCAGCGTGCAGATGCCAGTCGGCCCTGCACCGAGGATCAGCACGGTATCCTCGGGGGTGATCTCCGAGATGCGTGCCGCCCAAAAGCCGGTGGCCAGCACATCGCCCACCAGCAGCGCCTGCCGATCGGTAACGCCGTCCGGGATCTTGTTCAGTCCCTGATCCGCAAAGGGCACCCGGACATACTCGGCCTGCCCGCCGTCGATGCGGCAGCCCAGCGCCCAGCCGCCGTTTTGGTCGGTGCAGTTGTTCACAAATCCCTTTTTGCAAAAGAAGCACTCCCCGCAGAAGGTCTCCACATTCACCGTCACCCGGTCGCCGGGCTTTACGTTGGTCACCGCACTGCCCACTTCTTCTACGATGCCCACCATCTCGTGCCCTACCGTGATGCCGGGCACCGCCCGGGGCACGCTGCCGTGCTTGATGTGCAGATCGCTGGAGCAGATACTGGCAAGGGTCACCTTTACAATGGCGTCCCGCTCGTGCTGCAGCACCGGCTTTGGTTTTTCCATCAGGGCAAACATCAGTGTACAAGGGGTACAAACAAGATAAAATAGAAATGAGGGGCGATAGAGCGGAAATGTCAGATTTTCCACTCTATCTGAACACGGTCGCTGGTGGCCTTGATCGTAGAGATCAAACCATCGGCGGCTTTTCTTTTGTCGTCAAAATCTATGCTGTCCCAGTTGTCGAGATAATAGGATAACTTCTTTATCTGCTGGGGAGATATGGTTTCAACGCTCAATTCAGCGATTGCCTTTGAAATGGTCTGGCGTCGGGTGTCCAGTTCTTCAACTTTTTTGTTGGCGTAGGCAAGCAAGGTCGCATTGGCTCCGGTCAGCGTGTCCAGCAGCTTTTCAATTTCTGCCTCCACCTGTGCCAGCTCCACTTGATAGGCGGTCAGCTTCGGATTGACTTTTTCCTCCCTGCCGTGGAGTATCTGAAAGTCTTTGAATTTCTCCTGCATGGCCGAGAAAATGAATTGCTCAAATTCTTCTTTGCGGATTTTCCCGCAGCCCGGACAGCCTTTGTTTTCCGTCCGTTTGGTACAGCGGAAATATCCAGTGCTGTTTGGTACATGGGTGGCTTTCAGAGCATACCCACAATGCCCGCATTTGATTTTTCCGGCCAGCCAAGTGTTCTTCGGTTTCCGTCCCTGCTGGAAGGTGGTATTTGCCATAAGTTTTTTCCGGCATTTCAGCCATGTGTCAGAGGAAATGAGTGCTTCGTGGGGAGCGATAACAAGTATCTGGTCTTTTAAGCACCTGTCCTTGTCCTCTTTCACATCCCGCCCCTGATAGAGATAGCAGCCGTTTGTTCCGGCAAAGTCGGAAGCGTCATTGACAATCGCTGCGCCCTGGCTCTTGAAAAATTCGTACAGCTCCAAATCGGCCTGTGCGTAAACGGGGTTTCTTAAAAGCTGGGAAAGAAATGTACGGAACATGGATTTGCCATAAATTTTTATGTCATGTTCCTCGAAGTATCGGGTAATATCTCCGAAGGAGGTTTCCGGTTCAGCGTACATTTCAAACATCAGCCGAACATGGTCGGCGGCTACGGGGTCGGCAACCATTTTCTTTGTGCGGATACCCTCTACCACAGTAGGCTCTAACTGATAACCGTATGGTGCCTGTCCGCTCATGTGGAAACCTTTCAGACACCGGGAATAGTAGGCGTCTGTGACACGCTTCTGAATTGTCTCACGTTCAAGCTGGGCGAATACAATGCAGATATTCAGCATGGCCCGGCCCATCGGGGTCGAAGTATCAAACTTTTCTGTGGATGATACAAACTCCACATCATACTCTTGAAACAGCTCCATCATCGTTGCAAAGTCCAGAATAGAGCGGCTTATACGGTCCAGTTTATACACGATGACCCGCCTGACCTTTCCCTTGCGGATCTCGCCCAGCAGCTTTTGAAACTCCGGCCTGTCCGTATTCTTGCCGGAATAGCCTTTGTCCTTGAATACCCGGCAGCTCCCACCTTTCAATTCATACTTGCAAAAGTCGATCTGACTTTCAATGCTGATACTGTCCTTGCGGTCTACTGACTGTCTTGCGTAAATACAATCTTCTCTGATAAATTCCATATTGGGCTCCTTTCCTTGTTGGAATGGAGCTACCAACCTTACAACTATATTATACCATCAGCAGCCCCGGACAACAATGTTGCGAATGATTAGGGAAATCTGTCCCCATATTTGCTGAACACCTCGTAAAGACAACGCTCAATTTCTTTTTTGCGCTGTGCTTTCTCCTTCGGGGGAAGTACCGGCGTGAGGCTTTCCAGCACAATGATCTTCCCTTGAAATGCGACAGACTTTGTTTCTCGTTCATAAGTGACAGCTTGCGTCATTGAAAACCTCCTTTGCGAAAGTGCGTGTATATGCCTGCCTTTCCCACTTGTCCCGTGGGGAAATGTCAAAAGACGGCACCCAGCAGGTGCCGCCCTTTGAGCTTTCTCCACTTCGGGTCAATGTGGCCCGAGGTCAGTAAGGACTGGAATGGTACTTTTCTTTGGCGTCCTCCACGCTGTTGAGGTCAAATACTTCATAAAGCTGCCCCACAACACGCCGTATATCCTTCTTTGAAAATCCGCAGTCCTCCATTGCCATAATGACATAACCACGGCAGGCGTCATTGCTCCATTCGTCCGGTTCCAAGCCGGGGATCATTCCAAACGCATTTCCCATAAAGTGCTCCTTTTTTGAAAAGATGGGGAGCCACGCCGGATCGGTTGGCCTATCATCAGACAGCATTGCCGGGGGCTCCCCATAGGTTTTCACTTCATTTCAGACACACCGGACGGGCATAGGCTTCATGCCCCATAGTATTTCAACTCTCCCCATTCTGATGGCAAGGCGTTCTCATTGCCTGCGACGGCTCACGGCTTGCAAGGCCGCTTCAACGCTCGGACTGTGACTAAACGCAAGTATCCGGGTTCTGCGCCTGTTCCGGTGGAGCCAGCCTTGCCCCACCTATGGCATGGACCTGTTCGCTCGCTCAGTTTTACAAAGACTGTATTCTCTGAAATCCGAGGTCATGGCGGGTCTGTCACACAGCGCGTTCCCCTTCGTATCCGGGTGTCTTTTTATTCAATTTTCAATCTGCATGAGGCTTGTCTGAACCTCGGGCCATTGTGACCCGAAGTGTTTTGCCTCTCATAAGCCATTTCATTTTCCGGCCTAAATCGGTACGCCTTACAAAGAATTTTTCAAAATTTTTTCTAAGCGCCGCAGACCTCGCTCGATTGCGACACGAACCACTTTTTCATGGACGCCCTCTGCCCGGGCAATGTCCTGTTTGGTCATGCCGAGAATGAAATGAGCATAAATCCGTTTTGCCTGTTTGTCCGGCAGACTGGCAATCGCTGCGTGAAGCTCCTGCATGGTCACTTTCCGCTCATACAGTTCATGGGGAGATAAGGCAACAAAGACAGCTTCATGCTCCAGCCCGTCATCCCGATCAAGGGAATAGTAGGCTTTGTGGCGGTATGTACGCAGCCGGTAGGCAGCCTCTTTACGATCAAACTCTTTGAACATTTCTGCAACTTCTTCCGATACTTCCATGAAGCAATCCGATGTATAGAATGGGTAATAGTCCCGCAAATTGATAATAGCCATATTGACCTCCGTTTCGGTTGTTGGTTGACGAGTGACCGAAACGAAGGCGGCGGGGAGCGGCACCGGGGAATGACTTCGGGCCAACATGACCCGAAGCAGCCCCATAAGAACACAAAAGCGCCCGGGCGGCATGAAGCCACACGAACGCATGAAGTTACATATTCATTTATGTACTGCCTGATTTCACATTCATAACCAGACTGTCCCGGAGGGGGAGCTACGCTTTTTTTAGCTGGTGAAGGTCATGGGAATTGTGAGAAAGTAAGATGGACACGGCGACACCCTCCTATGGGCCGCCGTGGGGTTACTGAATATCCAAAGAGAAACGGCGGCTCTGAAAATCAAAGCCGCCGTTTCAAATGGGCGTGTCAAATTGTCTGCTCTACGACGGCTTTTTTTCTTTTGCCGTCGTGCGGCAGATCATTTCAATATTCGGTTGAAGTATCGTTATTCGGTGTTAAGTTCTACTAATACAACCTCTGGACGATTATTAAATCGGAATGGAATAATACTATTTCCAAGGCCGCGGCTAACAACCATATTTGTCTTTCCGTCTGTATAAAGGCCGGAATCATATTTAGGAAACAGCCCTTGATTGGGGGCAACGAGCCCCCCAATAAAAGGTAATCGAAACTGCCCTCCGTGTGCATGACCACATAAAACCAAATCAACACCACAGCATACATAGGTTTCAAATAACTCTGGCCGATGTGATAGCAGTATAGTGTAACTGTTTTCGTCATCAATAAGGCTATTCAATTTTGTGTTGACCATGGCTGGCGCTTCATTAAACATATCGCCCTTAATCGTAAAGTCAGAATCAGAAAGCCCGATAAGGGTAATCATTTCGTTGTTATGCACTAACTGTATTGCTTCATCTTCAAGGACAGTTACGCCAGACGCTTCAAGCCCTGTTTTGAATTGATCATAATGTGAGAAGTTAGCTTCGTGGTTTCCAGTTACAAAGTAGACAGGGGCTATTTGAACAGCTTGTTTTATAAAATCAAACGCAATCTCAATGTCTGTATGTCCAGCATCGATTAAATCTCCAGTTATCACAATAATATCCGGTTCGTGTTCAGACAGCAATTCTATCAATTCTGTATTGCTTTCTCCAAATTCAGCATTATGCAAGTCGGACACTTGTGCAATCCGAAAATTAGAAAAGGCAGATGGTATGCGATCGCTGGAGATATTAACCATACTTACCATCAATGCTGAATTGCCCCATATAGTATAGATTATCAAAACCAGCAGTATAGTTGTTAATACACAAATCTTCACCAATACTCTGGTGGAAAGGATTTTTTTCATTTTTTCCTCTCTTTCATCAACTTAATTATAAAAAAATCAGCTTACAAACAGGTGAATTTCAACTTACGAATTTGTAAGACAAAAGTGGGCGGCTTCTAAAGCCACCCGCTTCAAAAGTAGAATTACTGTGCGCTGATTGTATCAACAATGGACATATTGCGTATTCTCTTGATTGGCCCATGCACAGCCAGAATTACAGAGCTTACGACAATCAACAGAATAACAGCTACCTCTGGTAATGGAGGAGTCCAAGCATCCCCCCATCTATAACTTATCAACATTCCAAACAATAGCTTGTTACAAAACAGTCCCAACACCGTACCAACTACACCGCCGATTATGGTATAGGTGAAGGCTTCTGCAACAATCATTTTACTTAGCTGTCCCATGCTAACGCCGATGGCACGGAAAGCGCCATACTGTTTCAACCGTGCAGACACACTCATGGAAATACTATTGATTATGTTAAAAATTGTAATCATTGCAATTAGGACGAGGAATCCATAGATGAACAGCCAAAAACAATAGTAAGTTCCCATGGTACTGCTGTTACCCATGCGTTCATCAGCGAAAGTAAATGAGGAATCTACCATTTGGCGGATCACATAAACATCTTCGTCTGTTGTGCCTTTCACTAACTGCACATCAATAACCGTATATTTCGACTCGCCAGTAATTTGTTCAAATGTATCCTCTGAACAAATAATTGTTCCAACACCGGCGGCACTGTAAAACGGACAGTCGGACAACATTCCCACGATTTGGATTTCTTTACTTTGTCCGTTTGTATTCAACGATACAGTATCGCCTATTTGTATTGTGTTCTGCGAATTATAAACAATTAAGCCCGTCCCTAAATCAGTTTGCACAGATTCCAGAGAACCCTCTAATAAATAGTCCTTTGCCCAATCAAATTGATACTGCTCATAAGAGATTAAATCCATCTTTTTTCCAATACCGTTTGTGACAGACGGAACCTCGTATGCAAATTTTCTTCCATACGCTAAATCCACAACAGGATTTTCCTTTAGATCATCAAGTAATGCTTTGTCAATAGCACAGGCGTTATCAGGGCTTATGATAGATAAATCTGCTGTCCAAGGTTGGAGCGGTGTTAAGGTATGCTGCATGAACTCAACTGTTACAGAGAATGAAAGGAAAAGGATAATACTGAGAGCAAATGAGCTTGTCATCAAAAACAGATTTTTCCGATTTGCTTTTGCATGATAAATTCCAAGTGCTGTATCAATCTTAAGCAGTTGTGTATTAGCAGCATTTCTTGCAGGCTCCAAGTCGTTTGCATTACCGGAAACCGCTGCCAACGGAGATACTTTTGCTGCTTTCTTTGCCGGAGAATAGGCAGCGAACAAAACCGTTACCAAGCCCACAACGATTCCTGCAAGAATACTTGGTACGCTAAATCCGAATGTAGGCATCGCTTTGAAAAATTCCGGACTTAGGAAACGCAAAATCGCACATAAGACCCAAATGACAACTATACCGATGGAAATACCCACAGGGATTGCCAAACGGCACCAACTAAGCGCCTCTTTCCGTACTAAGCGCATAACCTGTTTTGGGGTTGCACCGATACAGCGCATAAGGCCGAAAAATTCGGTACGCTGGGCTACATTGCTGTTCAGGCTGCTTGCAATCATCATAATACCAGCTAACATTACCAGTACAAACAATACAGCCGCAGCCAAGTAAACCTGTAACAAAAAGGGAACGCGGCTTTGTCCAAGCAATCCAAGCAGATTGTTGTTGGAAGATATTTGTTCATTCGATAAATTGCATTGTTCTTTCAAATCTGCAATTTTCCCTTGTATATTTCTTGTGTTTGCAAATTGAGTAAAAAACATAATGCCGTAATCATTCGGCTCCCCGTCTGATACATTCGGATAAATCGCGCAGTAATCCTCTGTGTTCAAAATGATGCCGTAGGAGTCGCCACTCATGATCGAGGCGGTATTATTCATAAATCCTGATATGGTAAAATTCAGTTTATCGCCATCAGGAGTTTCTACGGCAATGGGATCACCAATCGCAACACCCATTATCTGCTTTGCATTTTCAGTCACCAACGCTTCATTACTTGTCTGTGGAAAAACACCTTCTTCAATTTGGTCAGTCCAGATTTCAGTTATATAGCTTTCATCACAACCGCATATCGCTACATCTTTTCCACCCAAAGTGTAGCCTAAATCTCCACGATAATTGAGTACGCCATACGGTGAAAATACTTCAATATCAGGGCGTGAAGCAATAATTGCTGCTTCTTCATTGCTGATATTCTTAATGGCAATATGCCAATTCCCAGACTCCTGCTGTGCCTGCAAAATCTGGCTGCGGATGAACATATCTGCCATTCCAAAAATAGTTGTAACCAGAAATACCGCCAGCACAATGCAGAAAATAGACATTCTGCTTTGCTTCTTGTGGATTTTTGCGGATATGGGAACAAGGTCAAGATAATGCTTCATTTGTTTTTCCTCCCAAATCCGTCAAAACGCCATCTGATACCCGGAACACCCGATCAACGGATGCAGTCAAATCCTTATTGTGGGTAATCATCAGGATTGTTTGCTGATAGCGACGGGACGCCTGCGTAAGCAGGGCGATAACATCCTGACTATTCTTGCTGTCCAGATTGCCAGTAGGTTCATCTGCCAGAATCAGTTTGGGCTTTGTGATTAACGCCCGGCCAATGGCAACACGCTGCTGCTGTCCGCCGGATAGTTGGCTCGGCAGGTGATGTCGACGCTCGGTAAGTCCCAAGAGTTCCAAAATTTCTTCTACTGCTGCCGGGTCTGGTTTGCGATAGTCCAAAAGAAGCGGAAACATGATATTCTGCTCCACATTCAGCTCGGAAACCAACTGAAAGGATTGGAAGATAAAGCCGATATTACGACGGCGGAAAATCGTGCGCTGTTCCTCTTTCATGGAAAACAGGTCTTGTTCATCAATCCAAATGTGGCCGGAAGTAGGGGTATCCAAAGCTCCAATACAGTTCAGTAATGTGCTTTTGCCAGAACCGGATTCACCCACAACGGCAGCAAATTCGCCTTTATCCAGGGAGAAGGAAACCTTCTTCAACGCTTCGACTTTCGCCTCACCCTTGCCATAAGTTTTACATAAATCTTGTACTTTCAATATTTCCATAGTCATCAGTACCTCCTTTCTCAAAAAGATAGCAAAAACAGCTTACAAGCAGGTGAATTTGACCTTACAGATCCGTAAGGAAAGATAGTGTAAACAGCGTACCTTTTCCGACTTCACTTTGTACGGAGATAACACCGTTTTGACCCTCAATAATGGACTTGGCAAGGGGAAGCCCCAGCCCGATTCCTTGTGTATCAAGGGAATGTTTGCTGCGATAAAAGCGTTTAAAGATATGGTAAATATCTTCCGGGACTATGCCGTTACCATTATCAGAAATAAAAATCCGAAACATAGCAGGAGTGCGCTCCCATGTAATACGGACAATACCGCCAGCTTGCGTGTGATCCAGTGCATTTTTTACAATGTTTCCAATCGCTTCACCTGTCCATTCCATGTCACAAATAAGCTGCTGTTCACCATCGCCATCTATCTGAATCTGCTTGCTTTCGCTTTTAGCCCTTGTGGTTAGGTCATTGACTGAATGAGCTATCAGCTCGGACACACGGCAACTTTTTTTCTCAAAAATGATGTTTCCCGTATCCAGTCGGGTTATCTTCAACATGGATAAGATTAACTGCTCCATACGCTTTAGAGAAATACCCATCTTCGCCGCAAACTGTTTGACCGTTTCTGCATTTTCTGGCTCACTTTCAATGATCTCCTGATACATAGTGAGGGCTGCCAGAGGCGTTTTGAGCTGGTGAGATATATCGGATATGGTGTCTTTCAAAAACTCTTTTGCTTTACGTTCTGTTTCATTTTTGGATTGGAGCATAGTTGCAAGCTGTTCTATCGAAGAAAACACTTGGTAGATAGCCCCCTCATAATTCTGCGGTAAATGACAAGAGTAATCCCCGTTGATGTAATTTAGCAATATTTTGTCGGCCTGTTGATACAATCGCTTCCTTTTCCAGAAAAAAATAAATATTCCTATGGCAAGCACAAAGAGAAAAAATAGCACAGTGCATAGCATGGTGCAGAAAGCGGAACGCTGAAATTGATTGAAATAAGGCCGCATAATGCTTTCTGACTGTTTTCCCAAACCCGCAGCCGCTAATAATGACCTACCATCGTCACTGATGTCTGTGTTCGTAAAGGCAACTGCAACCACTTCTTTCGGAACACCCTGTTCCAAAAGTGAGGATGAAACCGCTTCATCATGTTTGAGCCATAGGACTTCCGCATCGTTCACCTGATAAATAGTCAAAACGGTTGCTGTACCTACAAACAGCAGAGCAAACAAAGTCAAAAATAGCAGGAACCCTTTAATCTGTCTATCTTGGTACAAACTCATATAGACACCTCTTTCCATTGGTAGCCGAACCCACGAATGGTTATAAGGTGTTCTGGATGGGACGGATTGGTTTCCACTTTTTCACGAAGCCGCCGTACATAGACGGACAGGGTATTATCATCAACAAAATTTCCTGTATCATCCCACAGCTCATTTAGAATGATGTCCCTTGTCACAACGCGATTTGCGTTTCTTACCAGCAGACAAAGCAAACGATATTCGGCGCTTGTCAAATCCAATGCTTTTCCCTTTAAGGTTGCACGGCTACCCAACAGATCAATGGTAATGTCGCCACATTCCATAGAAGTGTTTTTTTCGCTTTTGGAAACTCCGGCCCGACGCAACAGCGCCCGGATGCGGGAACACAATTCCCCCAGTTTGAAAGGCTTGGTGATATAATCGTCCCCACCGCTATCTAATCCACGAATTATGCTGACTTCTTCATCCGATGCAGTCAGGAATATAATCGGTATCTGCTGATTTTCTTTTCTTACTCTTTCGCATACGTCAAATCCTGTTCCATCTGGCAGAGTAACATCCAAAATCAATAAATTGTATCGGTCGAGTTCGGATAAGTATTGTTTTGCTTCACATACTGTACGGGCAACTTCAACATCAAATTCATTCTTTTTCAAAGAGTAGACCAAGCCATCTATTAGACTGACATCATCCTCCAATAGCAATATTCTATTCATGTTTTAATTCCTTTCCTTGTTTTGTCCTTCCGTCAATCGGCTTTTCTGCGTTCTTTGGGATCAGCCAAACACCAGCCATCTTTACAGCGCCGGGGATACGCCCAGCAGCGCAATAGTAATTTACTCTACGAGGTGTCACGCCCCATTTTTCGGCGGCCTCTTTTAGTGTCATATAATCCATTCTGCACCTCCATAGAGTATATTATAGTTCTTCGACTCGAACAATACAAGTTTTGGAAGAAAAGAATATGAAATTAAATAGTCAGTAGCATGAAATACATAATCGTTCAAATAATATCACATGAAATGTAAAATCATATCAGGTGATGTTATGAAGATAGAACGAGATGAAAGACGCTTTGATTTTCACGATATAGGGCTCGCCATCAAGAGGGCAAGAGAAGCCAGCGGCATGACACAAGAGCAACTGGCCTATATTGTTGACCGCGCTCCGCGTACCATTATGTATAACGAAAATGACGGCCAGCATCCAAGCCTCAACACCTTTTATCAGATGGTCACAATGTTTGATATATCGGTGGATCAATACTTTTACCCGTCCCAGAATAGCGGGAGCGAGTGCAGAAAGCGGATTGATGCCATGTTGAACGCCTTGGACGAAAGAGAATTGAAAATCGTTGAAGCTACAATCCAAGCGATGAAAGCATCGAAAGAAACGGAGGAAACGTAAAAGGAAGCGTAACCTCCGTTTTTTTGCGCCATGTTGCGGGTTGCGCGTTTTGGCAAGCAATTCGGGTGTGGCCACACTCCGAAATTTTTGCAGGGCGCAGGGCCCGCAAAAATGCTTGTTGGGGAGCTCCCCAAACCCGCTGTACTTCGGGACAAATTGTCCCGAAGTCCCGGTGCGCTGCACCGTAGTCTGCGGCCCGTCACTATCGTTCCTGGGCCTTATTTTCACGCTCGTCTGTTATGCCGAGCAGATGATCAATGTTTGCTTTTACTGCAACGGCCTCCCGCATTTGCCGCTGGGCTTCCCGGTATTCTGCATAAAGCTCTTTCTTTTGTCCCGCCAGCTCACGGCGGGATTTTTTTAGTTCTTCAATCTTAGGGAGTTTTGCGCCGTTCAGTATGGTGTTCATAGTATCCTTTGCCGCCCGGTAAGTGGCAAGCTCCGCTTCGTGCTGGGCCAGATACTTTTTGCTGTACCGCGCAGCCTTGTACCCATCGAACACCGGGCGGGTCTTGGCATAGTCCACCGTGGCAGCCATCAGCTCCGAGGTTTTGGAAAGAGCCTCCTCCGTTGTGCGGAGCTCGTCAGACAGCTTGTGAAAGTGATCCACAGCAGCCTCGGTGCGGGCCGTCAGCGCCGCATAGTCTGTCAGATGATGCTCCTGCAAATACTGGAGCGCGGCAGCCATCTGTTTTAGGTTGTAGACCTTGGCCCATCGTTCATAGGCCGGGCCTTTGCCCTGGGCCATACGCTCTTGAATGTCGATGATGAGATTAACTCGCCGTGGCGGAACCGTGGGCTCCTCTGGTAGTTCAGGGAGCGGACGTTCCCCAGCAATTACCGCCTTGATGTCCTCCGGGTCAAATCCGGCTCCAAGTGTGGAAGCCCGGAGCCGGGTCGGTTTTTCCTGTCCGGGCGCAAGGAATGAGATGACACCGCCGCGCCCCTGTTTTACGGCAAAGCCGGACTCCTCCATGAGACGAAGAAAGTCGGCAAAGTCCGTGGGCTTTTTCTCCAAAGCGGCGAGAACAGCCAGCCGCACCCGCTGCTTGGCAGAGGGCGGCTTTTCCCCGATCCACTGGCCATAGTGAAGAAAGCGGCCCTTGCTGTGCTGGCGCGGATTTTGGATAACAGACAATTCATGTTCAATGCACACGCGGTCAGAGAGCCGCCGCAGGGCAAAGGACGAACCAATAAAATTATGAAATTTCCGGGAGCGGTCAAAGGCCGTTGCATTAAAATAAATGTGATTGTGGATATGGGCCTTATCGGTATGCGTACAGACAAAGAATTGATGCTTTCCCTTTGTCCAGCGCATCGCCGTTTCATAACCAATACGGTTTGCTTCTTCCGCCGTAACCTCCCCGGGCAGAAACGCCTGCCGGATCTGAAAGAACAGTGCCCCGCGAGATACGGCCCGGCCTGTCTCTGCAAGGTATTGACTTTTTACCAGAAGAAACTCGGCGGGAGCCGTGTTCGGATCGCAGAGATAGGAAGATACGGCTCCCAGCTTTTCCGGGTTCAGGCCATAGGTGAAACGATCCTCCATCGTTTGAATTGCACTTTTTCCCGCCGCTGTTTTATAAGGGCGGATGTAGGTGGTCGCCGTAAAAATCCCTCCTTCCGGCAAACAGTATTTTTACTTTGGGACACTTTGTCCCGAAGTAGAAAAAGCCGGGGAGCGGTATCAACCACTCCCCGGATGAGTCAGAGCTCTACCAGCGCGGAGAGCTGTTTCAAGAGATCAGACAGCGGCCTCCACAAAGCGGCATAGTCCCGCTGCAAGGCCGCGAGTTCTTCGGGATAAATCGCGCCGTAGGTGTTGGCTTGAATTGCCACTTGGTTCAGATTGTTGGAGCAGCGCCGCTGGAGCGAAACCAGCTCACGAACAGGCGAAAGGTCAACATGAAGCACATACCCACTCAGGGCCATTTTCCGCATATAGGCTCCCATATTACGGATGCCAGCCTCCGCCATACGTTCTTGAATCAGAGCCTGCTCCGCCTCCGACACCATCACATGAAGATGGATCGGACGGCGGCGTTTCTTTGTCATCGCTCCTCACGCTCCCGGCTGCGGCAGGCGCGGGGCGGCTCCTTTACCTTATCCAGCGGCTTTTCCTGTTCGTCTGCCGGAACAGGGTGCGGCAAATGAAATTCACGGTGCAGGCGCAGCACCTCCAGTACAGACAATTCCTGTTCACGTTTCTTTTCCATATACGCACCTCCTTATCTATCGCCACGGTCAGGCTGCCTCCGTTGGGGAGCCGGAGCCTCCGAGCCGCGATCTGCCTCCGCCAACTTTGCCGCATTTTTCATCTGCTCGGCAATCGGACGGGGCCTGTCGGGATTATCAGGCGCAGGACGCAGCTCATAGTCGGATGCCTGTTTTTCCGTTAGCGGGCGGGTATAGGTAAGATAGCCCCAAGCCAAGAACGAGCCATTTTCCACCGGGATGCGCTGATCGTAATTGAAGATTTCATCCGGCTTGTTATAAGGCGGCTTCGGGAATGTCCCGATGTCCACAGGCCGCTGGGTCGAATAATACTTGTAAAGGCCGGGAGCCTCGGTCTGCCTGATCCCGACGTTATAAATACGCTGATAGTCCTGCACCCGGTCTGTGAAATCCTGTTCCATCGCGGTGCGGTCATTTCCATAGTGACCCCATTCATACTGCCGCTGGCCGTCCTTGTCATCATAGCAGGCCCATGTGACATAGCGGGATGGCGCGGTGGGATGCTCGCCCAATGCAAATCCCCGCCCATTTTCCAGCATGACCGCCTTCAAAATAGCATAGCCTTGATTTTTGTCCATAGTACACCTCCCATCATCGAGACATTTCTTTGTTTTCTCTTTTCACAAACGGCTGGAGCTGATAGGGGCTTGTACCGTCCTCGGGTCGCAGAAAGTCTATCCGGGCCGCAGCACGAATGGCGTTCTGGTTAAGCTGCCGCTGCCATGCCCCTTGGCTGGGAGCCCACTTAAAGCCGTTGCTTTTCAGTTCCTGCCGCTGATCGGCATCGGGCTTTTCCTCGAAAATAAGCTGTAAACGGTTTTCAGCCTCGTTGATTTTTGCCTCGCCTCCGGGGAATGTCCAGCCAGCAAACTCGGAGCGGCTGCTCAGTTCCTCAATGCGCTGGCGTACACGGCGGATGTTGGCGTTGTTGTTGGAAAGCAGATAGGTGGGGTACGGCTTGCTTTTGTCCAAGTGCCATGACTGTGTCATATCTGCTTTGAGCTTTTCTGCCTGCTCCGGCGTAAGCTCCGGGCAGCCGTCCAGCGTTTTGTGTTTCCGAAAATACGCATTGACCGCCTTCATGGTGGCCTGCTGGAACTCCAGCCCCTCCAGCTTTTTTGTCAGCTTTTCCACGGCCAGATCATCGTCTGCGCTGATCCCGCCCATACCAACAGAGCGGATTTTATCAAGCAGTTTTGAGATCTCCGCATACTCTCCATAGTTGCGATCCCGGGCGGCGTTCTGCTTGTGCTTTTTTGCCACAGGGAAATTACCGCCCCCGGAGATCAGAATAGAGGGTACACGGGCATCAATCACATTGCGTTCATTCAGATTTTCGGCAAGTTTCCGGGCATAGCGATCCACCAGTGTGTCAATCTTATCATGGTACATGGGATCGACACGGGCTTTCTGGCGTTCCGCCGCTGCATACGCTTCATCGACCATTGCCCGGTAGCCCGCCGTAGCGGAGCCCGGCTGATAGTCGGAAAAGCTGTTCATATCTTTTGCCCGCTTTGCGGCTTCTTCATTGATCGGATAATATTTCGGCATAGTACCTCCTTCCACAAAAGCCGGAACTTTGGGACAATTTGTCCCAAAGCCCCGGCAGCTAAAATGTTGACAGCATCTCACGGAAACAGGGCCGGACGTAGAAACATACGCCTCCCGCAGAAAAGGGCCTTAAAAAGCCTTGTCACAAGCGGGTTTTTGGTGTCCTAATTGTCAACACATCAGCCCCGCTTTTTTCGCATATATTCCCGCTGCTGTCTGCGGTGTGCCACCTTTGCACAGGACGCCGAACAATAGGTTTGCCGTCCATCAGGAGCCACGGCTCTGCCACATACCGGGCAAGCCTTGAAATCCGGCCTTGGCCCCTCTGTCAGCAACGCAGCCTCCAGCGCCGGATCAAGGGGCAGAACAGCCTCGCGGAAGTAGCGGCAATAAGCCCCCGTCCAGCATTTCCCAAACATATAGCACTCGCAATCCAGCGGCAGGCAGCCGCAGTCCCGGTCATAGTTGGCACACCATTTTGACACCAGCCTGCGGATTGCCGCTTTTTCTGTCCGGGTCAGTTCTCGGCCCACAGCATCACCTCCCGTTGCCCGGTGGTTTGAGCTGCTCCCGGTAGCAGAACACGCAGCCGATCCCGCGCCAGTAAGGGCAGCCTTCACAACGGGAGCCCTTCGGCGGCAGGCTGGGCGGCACACCCTTAAAGTAGCTTTTTTCTTTCATAAATCCCTCATAGGGGTTGTTGGTAAATCTCATTCATTATCCTCGCTTTCGGTATCGTCCTCGTCCCAAGGCGGCCCATCGTCCTCGGGATCGTCATAATCAGCCAGTTCCTCACTGTAATCCTCTTCGGGTACAGCAGCTTTTTCATGCTTCGGGCGGTAGATTTTGAAGTACCAGCCTGCACCGCCGCCCAGAACAGCCACTGCCAAGATCAGCAGAAGCGTCCCGGTATTACTTTTCTGCTGGGGCTCGGGTTCCGGCTCCTCCGCAGGTTCCGTCACCGGAGCGGGTTCGGGAGCTGTGCCAGCACACTCGGTCATGTTGACCGCGCAGACCTCGCAATCCGTATGGATGGCTCCGGGCGCACATTTTTCTGTGCAGGAGCAGGCCGGAAGTTCTCCGCCAGCGGCCTCCAGTGCCGCCAGCAGATCGGCTTCATCCACCATGTTCAAAAAGTAGGTGTGATACTGTTCGCCGTCCTCGTCCACAGGCTTGTCATAGTCAATGACAATGTAAAAGGTGCTGCCGCCGCTGGTTTCCACCGTGATGAACTGTTTGTTGGTTGCGGCATCGTAGAGCAGATCGCGGGTCACAAGGTTTCCATCCTCCGAAAAGCCCTCGCCCGGGGTAATGGTAGGTGCAGGCTCCGGGGCCGGAGTTTCTTCCACAACAGGCGGTTCCTCATTCCCAATGTCCGAATAGGCGTAGGCCGGAATCGCAAAGCCGCATAAAAGAACGGCGGAGCAAAGCCCCGCCGCCAACATACGAAAGTGTTTCATATTCAGTTTTCCTCCTTCTTTTCTTCTTCGGACTTCGGGACACTTTGTCCCAAAGTGCCGCCGTCCTTCAGCTTTTCAAACAGCAGCGGGAGCTCCGTAAGGGAAATGCTCATACCGCGCACAATGTCCACGATCTCGCTGTTTTCTGCCTCCAGCTTTTTCTGCTCCAGCTCCTTGAGCCGGGCCTGCTGTTCACTGATTTTGGCCTTGACCTTATCAATCTCGGCCTGAATTTTCATGCTTTTGGTAGTTGCCATTTCAAAACCTCCTGTCACGGTAAACGCCCGTAGGCGTAAAAATGAGATTGCCAGTAGCTTGTATTCAAATTTGCGTAGCCGATGGGATCTCCGCAATGCAGCATTTTTCCGTCACCGACATAAATCCCGCAATGGCTCACGCCCGGAGTGTCATAGGTGCCTTTGAAGAACACCAGATCACCGGGTTTGGGAGAACTGGTCGGCGTACAGATGTTATAGAGCCCCTGGGCTCCCAGCCTGCCCACATTCCAGCCGGAGTGATTGATGACCCATGAAACATAGCCCGAGCAATCAAAGGAAGTGGCGGGAGAACTGCCGCCCCACACATAGGGATAGCCGATGTATTTCTGCGCTTCGGCAAGCATCGCGGCAAAGGTTTCATCGTCCAGATATTCTCCGGGCACTTCGTAATCACCGGGTTTCCCGGTAATGTACTTGTTCACATAGGGAGAATCTGGGAACAGATCGGGGCGGTTTCCCAGCGTTGCCATATAGATGGCATACCGTGAAAGCTGCTCCTCGCTCATGACATATACGGGCACATGGGATAAATCAAAGTTCTCCAGCGTGACCGTACAGATGTAATAGTCGTAAGGCACCTGATAGGTGTCCGTATGGGAGTTGCCGTCCTCGTCCGTCCATGTGTCGGTTTCCGTACGATACCGGGTTTCCACCACCACATCCTCGGTCAAAATGTACTGGCGGTCAAAGAGCATTTGCAGCGTTCCCTGTACCTCGCCTATTGTCCATTGTCCCTCATGGAGCGCACACAAAAGAGAAAGCAGCACATAGGGATCATGTTCGATTTCGTCCAGATCGAAGTGGTATTCGTCATAGTCATGGGTGCTTTCATAGGTGTCCAGATAATGCTGCAAATCATCTTCCAGCGCACAGTAGGCAGCTTCGGCGGCCAGCATATCCCGATCCTCGCAAGGATAGGTGCTGGCCCCTAATGCACCGGCCCCGGCGTTCCCCAGCATAAGCATGGTAGAGGAACAGGACTGCATAGCAAACAGGAGTAACACACAGAGCACCGCAATCACGGCACCTGCGGGATGACTTTTGACAAATTCCACTGCCCGGGCAGTCAGGCGTTCTGTGGCTGTGGCAGTTTTCCCAGCCGCAGCCGCGCTCTGCTTTGCAGCCTCCTTTGCCTGCTTGCGGTATTGCCTGCGGAGCCGTTGCTTCTGCCAGTAGCGGGTAAGGGCATTTTTCGTCAGCTCCGGGTGCTCCTGTGCGGCGGTGTGAAAATTGTAGTCCGCCGTGTACTTGGTATAGCGGGCCTCGGCCTTGCGTACCACTTTTGCCGGATGTTCCCGGACTTTACGGCGCACAAAGCGAGAGCCATGCCGTAGCGCGGTTTCTCCCACAAGCTCAGAACGGTGTGCGCCTTCCGTGCCGACATTTTCCTGTTCCACTTCAAAAATCTTGCCATGCACGAAGCTGTGAACGGAACCGCTGGCAACACGGCCTATGCGTTTTACCGGGCCGGGCTTTTTCGGCGGCTTTTGCTTTGCCAGCTTCTCCCGGGCCTGTTCCAGTTTTTCGCCTTGGGACTCCATGTGGAGCTTTGCCGCCGCAGCCTGTTCCTGCTGGCTCTTTTTGCGGAACTTGGACTTCGGGACACTTTGTCCCGAAGTGTCGGAAGCCTCCGGCCCGGGCTGTTCCCCGTCAGGGGCGTGGGCGGTCTGCGACCAAGCCTCCTCCTTGGTTTTATTCGTTTTTCGTTTCATTCTTCATATCCTCCGGGCGGGTAGTCAGCAGGTCATAGATTTCTCCGCGAGGGAACCGATCCACAAACGGAATGGTTACATTTCCATAGAACAACAGCCCCTCGCCGGAATTGCTGTGTGTGATATAGGAAAGCTGATGCTCGGAAATACCGAGCTGTTTTGCCAGAATGGTACGGTCACTCTGCGCCTGCGAAAGCAGAATCATAAAATCCGTGTTGTCCAGAATGTTCTCGATTTCCCGGCTGGCCAAAAGGTCGTAGGGTAGGGTAAAGGCGCCTTGCCGCCGCTGGCGGTAGGTTTCCTACACCCTCCCTCGGAACCGGACTTACTCCTCTCAAAGTATCCGGCTCCCCATTAGTAATTGACGTATTGATTAGTGTCTGTGTATTCTTTCATGGCACTTGCTGCAAACGACAAGCGTTTTTCTCCGCTTCTTTTTCATCACGGTTTCCCAATCAGAATTACCCAATTCGTTTAAGTTCCGTATAACGTGAACCTCATACAAATCGGCTTCTTTACACCCACATAATTCACAAACTCTGGCATTGAGCCGCTGTCTGATAGTGGTTTTCCAGCTAAATTTCTTTCTCTGATAGATGATGTCACTCGCTTCGCCACGCTTACAGTCAGCGATTTTAACGGGGCGCACACGCTTTGTCCCTGTTTTGGTTTCATAAGGAACAGACCATGTTTTCCCGTCTTTATACTGGCGAATGATTTTGCGGATACTGGTTTTATGCTTATTAGCAATCGTTTTTAAGCAACTGTACTCCATGAGATAGCAGAAGTAGTCCAACGTGTGATAATCACAAGCCAGATTGTAATAGTTGCATAACCCTCTTGCTTCGGCATTGTACTGTTCCACAATTTCATAATCCGCAAGGTTGAGAAGTCCGGCTCGGTGTATCGGCTGAAACTCCCCGTTTTCCTTTTGGCGAATGACTTTCTTTGCAAACATGAATTTTTCAATCTTTTCCGTATGGGGAATAGACAAGGCAACTTTCATGTGCAGGGTACGGGATTTTCTCCACGTTCCGTTTTTCATTCTGTGACCTTTGACTTCCTGATTTCTGCGGACACAAATATCATAGCCAATGAAGCGGACTTTTTCGGAGCTGTGCGTTATCAGCGTCTTTTCCTCGCTCAGAGTTAATTTCAGCTCTGTGCTTAGAAATTCAGCGATTTCGGCTTTCAATTCCTCACATTCCGTTTTTGTGCCACACACGCCTGCCAGCCAATCGTCCGCATAACGGACAAAAGTAAACTTCTTGTTGTCGGCAGGTTTGCAGGGCAGATTTCTCATAGCTTTCTTCTGCGCCCTATGCTGGTCAATCAGTTCTTGTCTTGCCGCTTCATCAGAGGTATGGTCAATCCAGTAAGACAGTCTTTTTAATTCTTTGCTTGCCGCATGATATTCCAGTGTCTGATATGCAGACCTCGGCTTATCAAAGAGTTCTGCGATTTCCCGAAACTTCTTGTCCAGCTCATTCAGATAGATATTTGCAAGTATCGGGGAACAGATACCACCCTGCGGAGAACCGCTGTAAGTGGCGTTGTACTTCCAATTCTCGATATACCCAGCTTTCAAAAACTGGCGAATGATGTTCAGAAAACGACTGTCCTTGATTTTCCTGCTCAAAATCTCAATCAATTTTTCGTGATTGATGTTATCAAAACAACCTTGTATATCGCCCTCGATAAACCAGACCACGCCTGTGAAGTCAGAAGAAATCTGACGCAGTGCAGTATGACAGCTTTTGCCCGGTCTGAAACCGTGGGAATGACTGTCAAAGACAGGTTCATAGATAGCTTCCAAAATCATTCTGACAACTTCTTGCAGGAGCTTGTCACGGAAAGACGGGATACCCAGCGGACGGAGTTTTCCATTTTTCTTTGGAATATACTCACGCCTTACAGGATTAGCCTTGTAGGTTCCGTCCTTTAGTGACTGGATTAACTCTTTTATATAGAAGTCACTGAAACCGTCTGCGGTATCGTCGTCGATACCCTGTGTTGTTGCACCTTTGTTTGCATAAAGTTTCTGATAGGCGGCGTAGTAAATATCTTCACGAAGCAAGTATCTGTAAAGTCTTGTGAATACGCCGTCTTTGTGTTCGCTGGAACACTTTTCAATACGCTCTAAAATTTCAGATGTTGGTTTCATTGAGGTTTCTCCTCCCTTTCATTCTTACATTTTAGATGTTACTAACTGGCTCCCTTCGCCATGTAAGGGTCATTACCCCTCTCGGACTACTATGGAGCCTCCGTTACCATATCCGGCAAATGAGCCGGACTTAGGCAATCCCCAGTTAGCACTGTGCATAGGTTAGTGAAGATTGTCGGATATGCTTTCGGTTCGTTGTGACGTGTTCTCACGCCTGTTTCATAACGTGTTGGCAGTTATCCCGCCGTGAAAGATGACGTGACAGCGTTATGACATGGGTTTCAGGACTTTTCCCACACCTGCAAAAAACAGGAACTGGAACCTTACATTCGATAAACCCAATCTTATCCTCATATCTTCTTAACATTAGGAAACAGTCGCACCTAAGTCCTTTGGTGACTATTCCTTTTTCTGCCATGCGCTGTTCCCGTAAAGGATTTCTCCTTAGTCGGTAAGGCAGATTGTTTCGCACACTGCCGTGTGCGGCAGTACCTTAGACTGCTTTGCACAGCGCCCTATCTGGGCGCACTTTGACGTTCTGCGTCAAAGCAGACGGCACACATCCTTTTTTACGCAGCATTTTCCAGACTGCCACAAAGTAGCTGGCTGTCAGCGGATCGCGGAGCAGGATATGAAACTCGTCAAAGTAGCACCAAGTCGCCGCACCCTCGTGGAAGTTCTGATCCACCGCCTGCGAAACAAACTCATTTGTGATGTGCATTGCAATCTTTCTAAGGTTTTCGCCCATGTTTTTCAGAACGATGCACACCACACGGCTGTCCGTCTTGACGTTGGTAGGATGGTTAAAGAGATTGAGGGAGCCTGTGCAATAAAGCTCTAAGGCAGTTGCCACGCGCCGGGCTTCGGGCTCCGGCTGGCGTAAGAGCTCTTCGTACAAATCCTGCAACAGCGGTGTTTTTGCAGTTTCCAGTCCGAGCGCCTGTTCCCGGTACACCAAACGCACACAGCGGTCAATGACCGTCTTTTCAATGGGCTGCAAGCCTTCCTTGCCGCCGACCACCAGCTCGCACAGGGACAAAAGAAAATCCGCCTTCATGGAAAGCGGGCTTTCTCCGGCGGCCATATTGAGCTCCACATCCATCGGATTGAGATGGTGCGGGCTGTCCGGGGCAATCTCGATCACCTGACCGCCCAGCCTTCGCACCAGCGGAGCGTATTCGCCCATCGGGTCAACCACGATGATCCGATCCTGCGGGATGGTGAGAAACACATTCAAGAGCTCGCGCTTTGCGGCAAAGCTCTTGCCGGAGCCCGTAGAGCCCAAATACATCCCGTTTGCCGATTTCAGCTTTTTGCGGTCAGCCATGATGACATTGTGAGAAAGTGCGTTCATGCCATAGTAGAGGGCCTGTCCAGCCATGCGGAGCTCCCTTGTCATAAAGGGGATAAAAATGGCTGTGGAGCTGGTTGTCATACCGCGCTGGATTTCTACCTCGTTGTAACCAAGGGCCAGCGAAGAAACAAATCCCTGTTCCTGTTGCCAGTCCAGACGGCGCAGAGCGCAGTTGTATTTCTGCGCGATACCGCCCACGGTAAACACATCGTTTTCCAGCCGCTGGCGGTTAGGAGCAAGGTTTACCACCGTAAAGGTCAGCAGAAACATTCGCTCATTGCGGGATTGCAAATCAGCCAGAAGTTCCGCTGCGTCCTTGCTGAATGTAATCAGGTCAGGGGGAAGAATGTCCGGGTCATAGCCGGAGCGCACAGCCTTTCTCTGTTCCTCCACTTTCATTTTTCCGATGTCCGAGATTTTCCCCTTGATGGTCTTAATTGCCTTGAGCTGATCCACGGTCTGAATGTGCATGGTCACGGTCATTTCCGCATCCAGCTCCAAGATTTCCGCCAGCAGCTTATCCGAAAGCTCCGATGCCATAATCTGCAAGTAGGACACCGCGCCCCAATACTGGCCGATGCGGAATGTGCGGGACTGGCGGAAGTCGAGACTGTCCGGGGCAATAAAGTCTTTTGTGCCGAGCCCGGTCTGCGGGATGTCTTTCCACGAAAAGCGGAACGCCTCACGGCTCCCCGGGTGCATCTGGCTATGAAGCAGCGCAAGGCGGGCCCGTCCGTCCATCGGCTCCGAGGGAACGCCCAGTCGCTTAAAGTTTCCCATGACATCGGCCTCCACACGCTCCAGACGGGGCCGTGCCTCCGCAATCCCCTCGGCGGGTATGCCAAAGGTGATGTATTTTGAGCGTTCAATGCCGTTATTGCTTTTGGCAATCTGATTTTTCAGCATCCCGGTAAACTCGTCCCTGACGCTGTTATAGTTGTCATCCGCTTTCGGGATATTGACTTGATAGCGGCTGCGGGAATGGGAACGGCGGTTGATAAAGGAAAGCTGGAACGGCAGCGAACTGTCAAAGTAGTTGAGGAATGAGCTCCATCCGCTGAATATGGCAGTCTGATCCTCGGTGGATGCCACGGAGTAATTGATGTCCTCATATTCCACGGTTTTTGTATAGAGCCCGCCCGGGAGCTTGCACACACCGTCCGGGTGCATGGACAGATACGGGATTGTCTGCTGGGCAGACAGGGCCGCCCGGCCTTTACCCTTGGCGGCGGCTCCGTTTTTCTTCTTTGTGTTTTTCAATCACATCCTCCTTTCCAGCGCCCGGCCCGGCAAAGGGCGCATAAATGTTTTCGGTTCGGTAGGCCCTGATCCCCGGCCTTAGAAACTTGGCCCGGATGATATTCCGCACCACCTTTTCAAAGGGTAAGCCGTCCTTTTCATACATGGCCAGCAGGAACGCCGGGAGCATAATTCCCAGCATGAGAAACATCGCCCCGGTATTGCCGAGGGTGCCACGGGTCAGCAGATAGGCCGGAATCCCCACTGCGCCCGCGCTGCCGAAGCAGACAAGCTGGCGTTTGGTGAGGTTGAAAGCCATCTTTGTTTTGATTTTGGATAAATCGTTTGGTACGTTTACATAGGGCATAGATCACACTCCTTTCTGCACTTCGGGACAATGTGTCCCAAAGTCCGGGATGGTTGGTGTTACTTCATTTCCCCATACAGCCCAGCCGGGCGGGGTCTGCCTGGCAAAGAGCTCTACGCGGGGCAGATCGCCCATCAGGGAAATGATTTTGGCGCGGGCCTCGTCCGGCTTTTTGCTATGGGCTTCAATCGGGGAAATGATGAATTGATGAATGTTGGCAGCCTGCCGCTTCGGGTGTCCCTTGGTTGCCAGCAGGCAGATTTCTGCATTGCCCCTTGTCCAGAAGCCAAGGCCGTAAAACCAGCTATCCGCCTTCTTGTTCTTTTTCAGCCAGACGAAAGCAACGCTTTTGTAGGTGAAGCCCCAAGCCTCGATCAGCCGGAGCGCCTCCGGGAGCTGCGGGAAAGTAGCCCATAAAAAATAGGCTTCGCCTATTCAACTCCCCTGCCCCTCAATCTTGAGGGGTGGGATTTCTTTTTGTTACTATTTCATGCATAATAGTCTTATGAATGTTTTACAACAGATTTTTACTGACTATTATGAAGAAATTGAATATATTCTTCATCCCAGAAAAACTGAGATGGAAAATATCGATAAGATGATTCATTGTGGTGATCCATCTTTCGGTGGTGCCATGTATGGCTGTCCTCACTGCGGGAAACTTAAATTTGTTCCTTTCCGCTGTCATAGCCGTTTCTGCCCTACCTGCGGCAACAAATATACCATGGATCGCACTACCAGTATGTCCTTTAAGCTGGTTAATGTCACACATCGCCATTGTGTTTTCACAATCGATGAAAATCTTCGTGAATTCTTTCTCAAAGATCGTTCTCTGCTCGATTGTCTGTTTCACTCTGTAAACAGTGTTATCACCCGTATGTTTTTCAAAATGAATAAATCCAAAAACTTCACGCCCGGTTTTATTATGGTTTTACATACATTTGGCAGAGATTTGAAATGGAATCCGCATATCCACTGCCTCATATCTGAAGGCGGATACAGCGATGACGGTTTTTGGCGTAATGTCAAACACTTTGACTACACTTTTTTACGCAATGCTTTTCGCACGGCTCTGCTTAATGAAATGGAATCCAAAATCGGGTCTTCCTTCAAAAAAGTGAAGGCGAAATGTTATCGTGAACACCAACAGGGTTTTTATGTTTATGCCAAACCCAACCTCTGCGATCCCAGAATTGTTGTAAAATACATTGGGCGTTATCTTGGTCGTCCTGTCATTGCCACATCCCGAATTGATAAATACGATGGTGAAATGGTCACTTTCCATTACAACCGGCATGAGGATGAACAATACATAGAAGAAACGATTCCTGCTATGGAATTCATCCAGCGTCTCATTCGCCACATCCCTGAAAAACATTTTAAAATGATTCGGTATGGTGGGATTTATGCACGTCACCGAGAAATTGATTCCAAACTCTATCGTGCTATTTCCAAAAGCAAACATCATATCTACCGCAGCTTTAATCAGTGGCGAACTGCTATTTTGTCTTCTTTTGGATATGACCCCCTGGTATGCCCTGACTGCCAGCATAGGATGGAATTCTTAGAACTATACTTCAACCACCAGCGCGTTTCCCTCGAAGAAATGTACGAGAAAGTAATGTCTAAATCTCGTGGAAAGCGTTCTTCTGCATGATTTTCTCAATTCTTATGTTATAATCCTCTAAAAGGAGGATGATCGCCATGAAACCAGATATCGAGGCACTGCGCAAAAAATACATGGATAATCCGCCGGAAGGTATGACATCCCAGGACATTCGCATTATGAGCGAGGATGCACTTCTGGATATGGATTATTTCTTAAATGACGATGAACTTGATGACGGCTTTGGTGAAGAAGGTTTTTATATCTTCTAAGCCATCAATCGTCTGTTTGCTATGCCCGCCTCCGTGCGGGCCCTTTTAATTTAAGAGAGCGCCGTAGGCGGTCTTTCCTATAAAGTAAAAAGAGTGCGCTGTCCGGGGCTGCAAGATCAGCCACAGGCAACGCACATAAATCCTCAATGCTCATAGTGGGATAATGATTTTCCGCCGCGCCCTGTACTTTCTTAGCCGAGTAGCGCCAAGGGGGATCGGCGTAAATGATAGAATACTGCTGGATAACTACACTCCTTTCACGCCGGAGCTTTTTACTGCCTGCGCCGCACGGATGCGCTCACTGGCGGCGGCATAAAAGGACGGGGCCGTTTCAAAGCATACAAAGCGGCGTTCTGTGTTGATGGCTGCAATCGCGGTTGTGCCGGAGCCAACGCAAATGTCCGCGACCAGTTCTCCGGGGTGGGTATAGGTGCGGATCAGATACTCGCAGAGCTCCACGGGCTTCTGCGTGGGGTGGATGCCGCCGGACACCGTAGGCACAAAAAGTACATTTCCGGGATAGCGGCGGCCATCGTTGGACTCCGATCCCTGCCGTTCAAATTTCCCATAGTTGGAGCTTGTACCGCTTCGGGAATGAACGCGGGCATAAGGCTTGCCATAAGTAAACTGCGGATTGTAGACCGGGGACTTCTGGTAAAACACCAAGATATTCTCGGACTTTTTCAGTGGAGCCCGGTTTGCATTGAGAAAGCCCGTTCCGCGCTCCTTGTACCAAATCCACTCATAGCGGAGCATGGCGAGGTTGGATGCGCCCAGCACCTTGTCAAAGGGGCACTGTGCGAAAAACAGCACTGCGCCATTCGGCTTGACTGCCCATTTCACCGCCTCCCACAGCTCCGGGAGCGGCAGGGGCACATCCCAATAATTCCGGGTTGTGCCGTAGGGCGGATCGGTCAGCAGCATATCCACGCTATGTTTTGGCAAAGAACGCAAGCCCTCGATGCCGTCCATGAGAAACAAGCCCTCCTTCGGGACACGTTGTCCCAAAGTGCGGCTATCGGTCATTGCGGGCCTCCTTTGCTTTGGCAGGTGCAGGCCGGGCGGCATTTTCTTTTCCAGCTTGTTTCGCGGCCTCGGCCATCTGCTCCTTGATCGGGGCAGGCCGTACCGCCTGGGCCCGTGCAACAAGCTGTTCCACCGCCGCATGATACGCCTCCACACCAGCCGCATTGATCCGTTCCTGTGTGGCACGGTCAGGAATCCGAACCGTAGCCCGGTATCCCGTCCGGCTGGCAGGATCGGGTTTAGAGGGAGCTCCGAGAAAAATTCCGTTTTTCCCGTCCACAACCTTAAAATCGTCGATGACCACACCGCCAAAATTGACGCTGGCGAAGCCGATCAGTTTACCCTGCGGCTCAATCGGGCGGACAGATACTGTGATCGGAACAACCGCCTCTTGCAAGACGGCATCCGTCCGCATTTTTACTGCCTCATCAATGCTAACGCCCTTGACTTCTGCAAGCTCCGCGATGGGAGCATCAAACAGCCAGCGCCGTTCCTCCGCAGCAATCTGCTCCGGGGTCAGCAATACATCGTCCTTCTTACTCAGATAAAATTCCTCCTTTCCGCTTGCCGGAGCAGGCTGGGCGGGGTCGTCCATCAGCTCTTTTCTTTGCAGGACGGCCTCCGTTTCCGCCATAAAGCGGTAAGCGTCCGCTTCAGTAAACTCCTCCGGCGTTTTTCCATTCCATAAGCGCGTTCCATCCGCCCCGTATCTTCTCGGCATAAGCACCTCCTCCTGTTAATGAGCGCCAAAGATACGCTGGGCAATGCTCCCGGTCTTAAAGAGCATGAAGCAAAGCAAAACCGTGTAGCCCACAGTTCCCCAAATCGCCCCGATGGGATCGCCGCTTGTTGCGATGCCTTGAATGAGCACCGCGTAAATTGCAACACATACAAGAATCAGCAGCCCTTGAAAGCCCACGGCAAACAGGGACTTGATGTAGTTTTGCCCGGTGCTGCCAAGCTCCCGGTTGGAAAGCGTAGCAACGGGGATGGGGGCCAGACTGGTCAGCAGATAGATTTCCAGCATCCTGCCATACACCAAAACGAAAATGATAATCCCCATCGCCTTCATCGTAAATCCAATGAGCGCAGACTGCAGCCAAAGCCCCAAAAGCGGCCCCAAGTCCATCGCCTCCAGCGAGGTTTCCAGTTCGGCAAGCATATCCGCCGAAACATCGGTAGAGCCTTGAATGAGCCCGCCTGCCTGCGCGATAACGCTCTGCGACACATCGAACACAGCCATGACGATATTGAATGTATTTGACAGGATCAGGATTGCACAGGCCGTTTTGAACATCCATTTATAGAGGTTCGCAACGTCAACCTCGTGCATATTGTTCTTTTCCAAAAGCATCTGTATGAGCTCATAAGTGGCAACAAAGGTCAGCACCATTCCGGCAATCGGCAGGATCACCGTTTCGGAAAGCTGTCGGATCAGGGAGAAAACCCCGGCGTGCCACGCCGCCGGGGTAGTCCCTACCTGTGCCGCAATCTCTCCGACTTGGGTATTGACAGTATCAAAAAGACCTTCGAGGTTCCCCATGATCCCGCCAATCAGAAGCTCTTTGAGCCAGTTTGTGAGCCAGTCGGTGAGAAAATCCATAAGCACCTACCTTAAAACAGGCCAGACAGCAGAGGGATCAGTGTGGTGCCAATGACGATGATGCCGCCGCCCGCCATGAGCTGCTTCATGCCCTGGGACTTGGAGCCCGGGTTATCCGAGCCGTAGCCCTCCAGCAGATTAACCACGCCCCACACGCCAAGGCCAGCACCGAGAGCAATAACGAGGGTCTGTAAAGTGTCGATTGCAGATGAGAAAAATGCCATATAAGCCTCCATTTCTCCGGGATTTTCCCGGTAACAAAAAAGCCGCCCATACAGGCGGCAGGTTACAAACTTCGGGACACTTTGTCTCGAAGCGTTTATGCAAAGGCGTCTGGATCGTCGATGTCATCATAGTTGAGGATGTCCTCGTCCTCTTCCGTGAGTGCATCGTCCGGCACAGCCACCTCATACATCGTACACACCTCGTTCAGCCCGGGCCGCCTGCGGCGGTTAATGAGCCTGTCGAGGTCAAAAGCGTTTTTCTGTTTATCGGCCTCCGCCGTATAACGGTAGTTCGGATGCCGTTTCAGATCATATTTGGGAGAGAAGAACGGGGGCAGGCCCCGAAGCTGCAAAATACATTTGTCTCCCGGCATGGTTGCAAGCTCGGCTGGGGTCATCAGTTCCCGGCCCAGCCGCTGGGTGTTTTGGCTGTAGCTTTCCGACTGGCCACGGGAACGGCTGTCGGTCTGCATACTGATTGTGGCCTTTCCCAGCCAGTTTTCGGATATTTCCTTGATGGTGCTGGCTTCGCGGCCACCGAGGAACACCACGCTGTCCATGTTGCCGAGGATTGTCTCGGCGTGTTTATCGTAAATGGCCTTGCACTGTGCCAACTGCTGATACAGCAGGCAAAGACTCACCTCGCGGGAGCGGATGACCGCGACCAGCTTTTCGAGCTGGGGCACCTGTCCCGTGTTGGCTGCCTCGTCCCACAGCACCCGTACATGGTGCGGCAGGCGGCCACCGTGAACATTGTCCGCCCGTTCACACAGGAGGTTGAACATCTGCGAAAAAGCAAGCGCCACTAAAAAGTTGTAGGTCTGCGTGGTATCGGAAATAATGAAGAATACCGCCGTTTTCCGATCTCCGATACGGTCAAGCTCCAATTCGTCATAGGCCATGACCTCACGAAGCTGCGGGATGTCAAAGGGAGCCAGTCGCGCACCGCAGGAAATCAAAATGCTTTTTGCCGTCTTGCCGCTGGCCAATTTGTACTTTTTATACTGTTTGACCGCGAAGCAATCCGGCTTGCGCTTTTCGAGCCCGGCAAACATATAGTCCACCGCGTTCATAAAATCCTCGTCATCCTCCTTGACCTCCATGCCGGAAATCATATCCACAAGGGTATTCATGTTCCGATCCTCGGCAGGCCCCTCGAAAATGATGTAGGCAATCAGGGCGCAGTACAAAAGCGTTTCCGATTTTGTCCAGAATGGATCGCCTTCCTTGCCTTCGCCCTTGGTGTTGGAAATCAGGGCATCCACGAATTTCAGAATATCGGCCTCGTTGCGGATATACGCCAGCGGGTTATAGTGCATGGATTTTGAAAAATCTATGCTGTTGAACACCTTGATTTTGTACCCGCGTTTTTGCAGAAAAGCCCCGACCTGTCCCAGCACACCGCCTTTCGGATCGACCACCACATAAGAGGAATGAGCCTGTAAAAGCTGGGGCGTAAGCCAGAAGCGGGTTTTGCCGGAGCCGGACGAGCCGATAATACAGCAATTCAGGTTTCGGGCATTTGCGGGGATTTTCGGGCGGGTGTTCATCGTGAGAAACTCCGTCCCGGTCAAAATCACGTTGTTTTCAAACTTCGGATCAACAAACGGTTTGATGTCTTTTTCCGTTCCCCACCGGGCGCTGCCGTATTCTGCATCCCGCCGAAACTTCTTAGCGTTCTTGCTTTTGAAATAGATCAGCAGCCGGAAACCAACTGCGCCTACAATACCGACAAGCCAATCCAGCGGAGCAAGACCGGGTGCAAAGTCAGCAAAGGCCGGGCCAATCGTCTGGCCCAGCCCGATGAGCTTATGTGCAAAATCGTTCCCCGCCGCCAGCCGGTAGGCCGTTCCCAGCTTGAGGAACGCCCACAGGATGAACAGATAGGGAATGTTCGGAATGAGATATTTTCTAATCTTATCTGTCCTCATGGGCCACCTCCTTTGCACGTTCTTTCTGTTTCGGCTTTTCTTTGGAAAGCTGATCCGCCGCCTGTTGCAGTTGTTCTCGGATGGGAACACGGTTCGATTTTGCTTTGCTTAACATCTTCCGGGAGTATTCGGAAAAGCAGGCGGTCATCGCGTCTGCCTGTCCAGCCTTAAAAAACAACAGGTATTTGTCCGGCCCGGTTTTATAGAACGCATAGTCCACATTCCATTTCCGGGCCACGCGGTCAAAAGACTTGACACCCCCGGATAGCTCAATGCTGTTTGTGGCTGTGCCGTGGGCCATGAGCTTTCGCACACTTTGTTTTCCATGCGGTACTTGCCGCCCACGGTATGCCTTGCGGATCTTCCGGCCCACCATGCCCAGCACATACGCCAGTCCCCGCGCCGTCAGCTTGGTTGTTTTTACGGATATGGCTATCGTGCGCCGGGAAATATCTTCATCAATCAGTTACACCGCCTCCTTCCTTGGGACAATTTGTCTCGAAGTGCCATCACCGATCCCCACGGTCTTTTTTCTGCATTTGACGGTAGCCCTCCAAAGAAGAACCGTCTATGATTTCCTGATAAGCGGCCATTTGCTCCCGGATAGAGAGCTTCGGGAAAGAGAACACCTTATGCTCCTTGGGAATATCCTGCAAGCCGTGATACACTTCCACGAAATGATCGCTTTCTTTGACAACATAGCCGCCCGGGGCAAAATGGCCGTTTTCGTGGATGCAGGCATCCCGGCCATACGCCTCATAATCGAAATACGGTTTTACCTGATCCGGCACATCCAACATTTCCAGATCGTCCACATAAATACGCCCCAGCGTTTCCTCATCGGATACGCCGGGGTAAAAGCCGTAACAGTCCAGATTTTGTGTCAGATTGATGATGTCCCGCACCGAAGAACAGTGATCGCCGCTGTCGAGGACGGCCTCCAGTGTTTCCAGCTCCGATGAGGTAAGCTCGGAAAGCAGGCAGGCCAGATGATTAAGCTCGTCCAGATTTTCATACTCGCTCAAATGGTCATAGAGCCCCAGCACATCCCCATCGAAAGAGGTAATAAAAATTTCCTGATAGCGGACGCCATCCACGCCGATCCGTTTCAAGAGAGCCTCCACCTCCTGGGCGGTTGTGGGAAATTTCAGTGTTTCACCCACAAGCTGGCCCTCGCTGTACTTTCCGGCGTTGGTAACGTAGGCTTCAAACAGGGTCGCCATCAGCGACGGCCCTGCCCCTTGACGGTCAGGATACCCTCAAGGGTTGTTGCCGTAATTCCCAGCCGCTGGGCCACGGCAATATCATTTTTCATGGATTCGGTCATACTGTGCCCGCAGACAACCAGCACATGAGAACGGCGGAGCAAGTCACGGCTCATGTCGATGCCGCTTTTATGCTCCTCGGGAACAGCATCGTTGAGAAACAGGGGCAAGTACAAAGGCGGACAAATAGGAGAAAAGCCTGCCTCATACACGGTGCGGCAATACTGCGCCGCCAGTTCTGCGTTTTCGCTATCGCCGCCGAGCCATGCAGCGGTGATATAAGCAAGGGGTCGTTTCATCGTTCATACCTCCGATATTTTAATAAGAAAGTTCAACCCAAACCCCACGCCCTTTCCCAGTCTTGGGAAAGGGGGCGGCTCTGAAGGATATACCCCCGCCGCTTGCCGGGGAAATAGCACAGCCGGGGCAGACCGTCAAGGGCGAGCCGCCGAAAACGGCGGTGCGCTGCACCCTTGACGGCCCACTCCCGGCTGTACTAAAAAACAGGCGGCGACGGGGGATATATACCACCAGAGCTTCTGCGCGAGGGCGGGGTCCTCGGGACAAAGTGTCTCGAAGTTGTTACTTGTCAAGTTCCTGCTTTTTCGGGGCTTTTGCCAGCTCCGGCGGCTGTTTTTCTTTCCAGTCATCCAGCAGGGACATAATCTGTTCTTTCATTTTGGCGGGAGTTACCTCCTTGCCAAAATACTTTTCCAGTTCCGCAGTAGAAATAATCACGCCTCGATCCTCCTTTTTCTGTTCTGATAAGATGCCGTCAATGACATCGCCGTTGAGCTTGCCCTCCTTATCCAATTCCCGGAGCCGTTTAGCCTGAGCCAGCGAGGGCGAAGCCTGCTCCCCGTCAATGGAAACAGCAATAAGCCTCTGATTTTTTGGCTTGATGTAGGACAGCTCCACGGCAGGCATGAAGCCCATCTTTTTATCATCTACCTTATCCAGAAGCTCCGGCACAAGGGAGTTGAGCCGCAAGTAGCGCATGACCTTTTTATAGTTCATTTCATGCGCCTCACCTACAATCTCAACCGAGCGTTTCCCGACATCGCCTTCCGCAACGCCTTTCAGCCGCCCGCCCTGATGCTTGATGTCCTCAACCTCGAGTTCCAGCAGCGCGGCCAACTCGCTGGGGAGCATTCCGTCACGCTGCTTGTTGCTGTCCTTCATGGCCTGTACCGCTTCGTGGTCGGTCATTTCACGGACGATAAAGGGCATTTCCTCCAGTCCAGCCAGCTCACTGCCGTGGGTACGGCGATGGCCCGCTACAATTTCATAGCCGTTTCCGTCTTTCTCCGGGCGGGCAAGACCGGGAACCATTACACCGTTTACGCGGATAGAAGCAACGATTTCCTGCATCTTCGCATCGTCCCGTACCTTAAAGGGGTGCGGACGGAATGTGTGAAACGGATGAACCTCGGAAAGTTTCAGATAAACCAGCTTGCCTTCCTCAACCGGGCGGGGCGGTGTGGTCGGCTCGGGAGCCGTCTGTTCCGCAGCAGCAGTTTCCTTCGGTGCCGTATCTTGTGCGGGCTTAACGGGCTCCTTGGCATCCGGGGCCTTTCCATCACTTCGGGACACTTTGTCTCGTTTGGACGGCTTGGGCTTGTCAGGGGCCGCCTTATCCGCCTTGGGTGGGCGGCCCTTGCGGGCCCAAGCCGATTTCTCCGCTTTCTGATTTTCAGTCGCGGCCTTTTCTGCTTTCGGCGGACGGCCACGGCGCGGCTTTTTCGGCTCCTCCGTATTGGCGGGTTGCGGCGTTTCGGGCGTTTCCGCCTTTTCGACTTCGGCGCGGGCGTTCTGTCTCTTTTCCGCCATAAGCTCATTGATTTTATCAAAGGACACAACCACATCGCCGGGCTCAGGTATGGCAGGCCCGGTCTGTTCCTGCTGGGGTTCAGATGCTGCGGCCTGTTCGGGTGTGGCGATAGGCTCGGCGGCCTCCGGGGAAATATTCTCCGCAGGGCCAGTATTCAGCTTTTCATCGGCCATTTACGATCCTCCTTTTCGTTAAAGTTGCACAAATTTGAACGCTAAAATTTTGTAGTTATTTTTGTGCCTCCTTTCCGTCTATCCACGCAAAAAAGCCGCCCGTTTCTCATGCCGGACGGCTTTTTGCGTAATGTGATAGATCAAATATTATTTTTTCTGGTTTGTAGGCTCCGAAAAGCCTTGTATTTACAGTGTTCCTAATAGGAAGTAATCATACGATAATCCAACGTCTCTTTCATAACCTGGTAAAACGAAATCATACCGCCACTGTCCGAGGCTCTCCTTCTTGCTTCTTCGACTTTTGAGCGAAAATGTGTGGACAGGCGTGCTGCCTCTTCTTCACTCATTAACCGGTAATCCTTCTTTAACAGTTCTACCAGTTCTTTTGTATCCAGCTGGTTTTCACTCTCTGCCGTCTTGCTGCGCCAGCGAAGGCTCAGCTTTAAGCCACTCGATGTATTCATGCTGCCCATCAGTGCATTCATCTTTTCTACCCATGCATTGGAAGCATTAATTTTGCCGCGGATTTTACGACTGACCGTATTGGCCAGAATATCTTCAAACAACTCACGATCCCCCGCTTTAATCAGATCCTGTAACTGTGCGATATCTTCTTCCAAATGTGCCAAAAGCCGTGAAAATGGAAGCTTTATCCCCTGATAACGCGCTGTGAAATCCTGACGGACAGCCTCGGCTTCTCCCAATGGCCGGTTTTCATCTAGTTCTTTAAATAATTCCCCCTGCATCACCTGATACTCATTTAAAAAGCCCCGGTTTTCAAAATAAATCTGATTCAGACTCGTAATTACATTTTGCTTTCCAAGCGATTTCGTATCAGCCTCCAGATATTCGCAAATACTGTTTACGTCCGTCTGCATTTCTTCTGGAAACCTGACATAAGCAAGGGCAAATTCTGCCTCGTAACATTTCCCCCTCCAGATACGCTTTTGTTCCAGAATCTGTTTCTGGCTTTCGCCTGCTTCTTCCTGCTTACGCAATGTATCCAGATGCTCCTTTATTCCGGCGCGTTTCTGCAGGCATTGGTTCAGATGCTCTGGATATTCCTTCAGCCATGTAATACAGGCATCCAGCCGTTCCCTGATCTGTTCGTAATCCGTCAGTTTCAATTGCTCCACGATGGATGCATGTTCCTGCTCCAGCTTTACAAGGTGACGCTGCGCACCTGACAGATCATAACGGATTTCATCCAGATCTGCATCAATGCTTTCCAGACGCCTGGTCAGATCTTTCATATGCCTTACACTCTGTAAAAACATTTCATGCGCAGACTTTAACGCGATCAGATTCTTTTCATACTCTGCTGCCGCATCCTTTGCTTCCTGAAATATGGCATACGTACATTGCAGATACAACTGCTGCGCAATTTCTATCGCTTTCTTTTTCTTTTCCTGTATCTGCTCTGAAAGTTTCTTCCAACGCTCCTCGATCTCCTTACACTCTGCCGTTTTCGTTTCATATTTGTGCTGCTCCTGCACAAGCATCTTGAAAGCTGTACGTATACCCGTATCCTGCGGCAAAGCCTGATATTCCTGCTCCAGCTTCTGCATCCGGATTACAATCCCAGCCTTTTTTGCTTCCAACTGGTTCATGCTGCTTTGCAATCCCTGAATTTTTTCTTTGCAGACTCTGATCTGTTCCTGACGATTGCGTTCCCGAGCCCGCGCACCCAGGAATCCTGCTACATGCTCTCCTGTAATCGTTCCAGACAAAACGCCCATCTGATAAATACCTTCTGATGAAACCGAAATCATGCTCTCCTCATTATATGCAATACCAGACAAAATACCAGTAAGACGCTGATTTGAGAAAATATCATTCATGGAATCATTCAATTCCAAAACGTCCAGCAGACTCTTTCCACTGTAAGACTTCTGGACGAACAGATAACGGTCTTCGCAGCCTTCTTCCATCGTCAGCACCTGTTCCCGGTAAGACGCATCCACGACCAGTGCATCCAGAATCCCCATCGAAAGCAAAGCCTCTTCCAAATGATTGCATTCCTGTTCTGTCAGGGAATCCCCAAATTCGATTGCTTTATAAAATTCCTGATACGGAATCTTCAATGCATCCAGACGCTGCCGGTTCTTTCTAACCGCTTCGGAACGTTCCGGCTGTGGATCTTTTGCGTTTTCCCATTCTGTGAGTTCTGCTTCTGTCTGCTCCTTTTCCAGACGTTTCTGCTCATACTCTTTTTCTTCTTCCTGCATTTGCAGTTCCAGCGGGTTTTTATAAGAAAACCAGATATCTGTTACCGTTTTCCGCACCTCCGCAAAATCAGAAGTTTCTTTAAAATCCTGTGCATATCTGCTACAGTCTTTCAGCTGTTCCGAATCAAGAATAAGCTCTGTATTCGATCTGTTCCATGCATATAAAGCCTCTTTCCATGCATTCTGCTCCTGAACCAAAAGCATGTCTTTTGCTGACATATCTCTTTGTATCGCATCCAATTCTTTCTTTATTCTGTCTCTTTGCTTTAAGAGTTCTTCTGCCTGTGGTTCCAGTAAATTTGTTTCCTGCAGAATTTGAAATGCATCATAAATTTTATTTTTCACATCTGAGAATTGCTTTTCATGCGTATCAAATGCAATTGTTTCTTCCAGATGTTCCTCACACTCCGTCTGAAAAAAACTATGCTCCTCAAAAGCCATGCTCTCTGCCTCTGTCTGCATTTCTTGCAAAAGCTCTCCCAGCTCTTTTTCTTTTTCAAATTTACGATTTTCTTCTTCTCTTTGCTTTTCTTCTTCCTCCCTGTACTGTTCCTGCTTTGCCTCCAGGGTTGCATTTTTACTGTCTATAATGCTCTGCTGACGCTTCATTTCCTGTGCAAGCCCGGCTTCCCGGTCTTTTAAGCCGACTGCATCACTCTTACTTAAAGATTCTCTTTCTTTTTCCATTGCATCGTGCTTTGCCTGCATTTCTTCAAGCTGACCAGATAGTGATGTGATTTCTTCTTCACTCCCTGCAATGTCTGTCTGACGCTTTTTTTGCTCTTTGTCAACTTCTTCTATATCATCGCAGATTTCCTGATATTTTTTCGCTTTTTCATATAATGCCAAACGGTTGTATTTGTCATACACGTTCTGGATTTTCTGCGCGGCCTGCTGCGCCTCCCTGCGGCTTTTTAAATTCATTGTCATCTGATCCATATTTTCGATAGCATCCGACATCGGACGCAGATCATCATCCGAAAGCGGCTGCAGGGAATCACTTAAAATATCATTAATCACAGAAGGTTTAAAATCTTTTGACAATTTCGGTGTACGCAGCTGAATCAGCAGATCAATCATCTCTTTGTATTCCTCTACCGTATCAAATCCAAAGATCTGACGGTTTACGTATTCCATATAATCTGCCTGACGGTCAAACACCTGTCCCCCTGCTGCAATGCGGTTTTCCAATTCTTTTTTGGAAAGTGTCACCTTCTCATTGGTTTCTTTGTACAAAAAGAAATCGGCACCCACTCGTCTTCCATCCGTCAGTGAAAAATACCATTTATCCAATGGCTTTCCACGCCGTGCCCGGATTCCCATACCAATCGTCAGATAGTTTTCCGTCTCTTTTCGCTTAAACTCCAGATACAGATAGCCGGTTCGTTCTTCCCGTCCATCATCCTCTTCCAGCAGATAACTGCTCATCTTCCGGTCTCTCGAACCAAACGGATCCAGACGTTCCGGACTCATATTTCCGTCCAACAAAAGCGGAACCACACTCTGCATCGTTACGGATTTACCGGATCCATTGGATCCTCTCAGCAGCATCCGCCCCTTTACAAATGGAAATTCCTGCTCGTCATAATACCAGAAATTAATTAGTCCGATCTTACTGGCCTGCCATCTACTACTCATTTTCTCTTCCTCCCGCAAAATCTTTCGGATACGTTCCCTGCAGCTTCCCGGCTGCCGGATATATTTCCACCTGATGTGATGCTTTGTCCCATTTGATAAACATCCACAATTCCATGGCAGCCATCACCGTGCTGGGAAATTCGCTGTCCGGCATTTCCCTGTAATTCTTGGAAAATCCCTGTCCATACTTCTGTCGGACACTCCGTATCATCTGTTCAAACGATACCGTATCCACAATACCAATCTCATTCTTTTGTATGTTCCATTCTTTTTGTTCGATACGTTTTCTGATTTCAGCCAGACACAAAAGAATAATATCGGAAAGCACATTATTTCCAGGAAAAGTATTTCCCATCCGGCAGTCATCCTGAAGCATCACATAGGCACTGCCTCTATGAATATGTACATGGCAGTCAAAATTCTGCTCAAGATCTTCTGTAAGGCGGTGTCCATAATATTTCAAATACTCAAAATCTTCTTCTGATCCATCCCGGCGATACATTCCCGGTGCAAATAGCAAACGCTTATACACCCGATGTCTTCTGGCAATTCCCCGGTCCTCATCCATTGCAAACCAGTCACTCTCTAAAAAATCTTTTGGACTTCCATAATCGGTAATGTCCTTTGAAAAATTACGCATAAAATAACGGGATGCTCCAGTATTTTCATACAGCACTTCTCCGGCTGCATCTTCCATAAAAGCATCATCCGCTCCATCCGTAATGCTGACAATTCCCTGTGTCACTGCATAACGTAATACCTTAATCAGCCGCCTCCGGCTTGTATATACGGTCCAGTCTATGGACTCTCCCGGCATATTTGCAGAAATGTACTCGGTAAGCTGCGATAAAATAAATTGTTCCTGCGTGTCTTTTTCTTCCAGAAACATTAGCAAAATACAGAGAAACGCATACTCTTCTTTGGAAGAAAAATCTAAAATTCCCATAAAATTCTCTGGAATTACCGGAATCTTTTCCATCTTCACCATCAATGCATTTTCTGTCACCTGACATCCCAGCTTATCCGATGCATATTTGCGAATATCACCAATTGCATCTCTCAACTGATAATACAATTCTTTGTTTTCCGATTTCAGTACCCATCGTTGATTCAGTAATACCTCCAGTTCCTTCATCATCCTTCCTCCTGAAATACAATCGCAAGTTTTGGCATGGTAAAACTGCCATCCTCGCAATGCACGACACAGCGTTCTTCCTTCCTGCTCATATCAAGTGTATAGTACCTTCCCTCTTCCGTTCTTGCAGCCCCTGCCGGATTTTCCATTGCATCTGAAATCCACTTCAACAGGATTTCCCGTACATGCGGCTCAAGAACCGGCAGCGTAGAAAAGTCTATTTTCCCATCCGACTCCAATTCCCGGAGTTTGCGCATATCTTCTTTTTGCTTTTTAATCATCTGCTGTCTTGTTCTTTGCTTTTCTTCTGCTGCTTCCCGGATGGCACTGCGGCTGGACTTCTCCCTATAAGTTCTCACACGCGGTTTCAATGTTACTTCAAATGGACGTTCTTCATAAACACTCTGATTCATACTGTCCGTCTCGCGGACCAGATCTCCCTTTAGATGATATGGTTTCTCCAATCCAAAAACCATGGCAGACATCCGGTGTGCCTGCTGTACATCCTCACACTTTAAAAACAGTTCTGCTACTTTACGGTATTCTTCTCTTCGATTGGCTCCAAACGCATTTTTCTCACTGAGCTGTGCCGCATACCTTGTGATTCTCCGGATAATTTCATTGGTTGCATCAAAAAGTTTACCAGCCTCATTTTCTTCTCCATTAGAAGAAACAAACCATTCATAAATACTCTGAAACCGTCCCTTTGTTTTTTCTTCCAGCAGCTCCCGTGAAACTTCCACATCCATGCGTGGAATCAACATTTCATACTGCACGATTTTTTCAAACACCTGCTGCTTATTTCCGTCTTCTAATGTGCGCAAATCTTCCTCAATTACACCAACATTGCGCTGTAATCCTTTGATAAAATTGCGCAGATACTCGACCAGTCGATCCTTAAACACCAGAAACTCTTTTGTGTGCATCATTTCTTCTGCTTTCACACTGTTCAAATCACGGATATAATCCTGATAATTCTGGTTCAGACGCACAAAATCATTGTTCAGATCATTCCACCAGGTATAAACTTTGTTTAAATCTTCATCCGCCATCTGTGGAAAACGCGAAATGTTAATTCGAATCCGCTCCAAAAGTGTCGGCTCCAAAGATGCGCCTTCAATAAAAAGATTCTCTAAACGCAGCACCAGACGTTCAATCTCCACACTGTACTCCGACATCTGATACCGGAATTTTTTATTCTTAAATTCTTCAATCGATGATACTTTACGCGTATCCTGTATCGTATTCAGATTTTTCCATTCCACAAGCATTGCCAGATCCTGTTGGCACTGTTCCAGCTTATACTCCGAAAAAAACGGATCCTGTACCATCTGGGCATATACTTCCTCCTGATACAGCCAATAACGGAGTTTTTCATAATTTTCAAAAAAAATGCGCATAATGCAGCGATACCGGCTGACATTATCCGCATTCAGATATTTTGCTTCTGTAAGTGCCTTGGTTAGCTTATCTGTTACCTGCACAACATTCTCCTTAGTGTCTTATCTACAATCCATTTTAATTTCTGCTACATGATCAAAGTATACCATAATTTATCCTCTTATGCTACCCAGATAACTCTTTTCTTCTATCTGTATTATTTTAATCTGAATAAACTCCACGCCGGCATCTCTGCCGGCGTTATTACCCTCTTCCGCTTTTTTTTCATCAACTCATAATATGTACCAGATAAATTCCAAATGCACAAATCGAAATATTTGTAGCTATTTTTCCAGATATAAATTTCATTCTGGAAATCAAAAGAAAAATCGAAAGGTCTGCCAAAATCAACGGTGCTGCATTACACCATACATTGTAATCTACTCCGTGCTTGCGACGAACATTGAAATTTCTCTCCACTATCTCAAACATGCGGCCGGGATTCTGTACTTTCATTCAAAACAGCCAGAAAGTTCTTCATGCGCAGGGATTCCGGCAGGTACATCGATATTATCCGGCTGATGAAATATGTCCACGCAGTGAAAGACAGGTTCCGGCAGTTTCAGCGGCCTCTCCGTGGAATCAGCGCAATTCATTTTGGATATCGGTAAGTTCTGCAACTGAATATCCTTCTTTTTGGCAGATGGACAGCATCTGTCTTTTTGGCATACCTGTTTTTGGGCTTTTTGAGTTTAAAATATCGGATATTTGGCAACAGCTGGGTTATCGAACAAAACTTCGAACAACCGGCTTAATGGCATTGCCAATGGACGTTGGAATATTGAGTGCTTACAAAATAGAGGTGCACTAGGCACCTCTATCTTAAACTTCTTGCAAAATCCGCAAGGCTGGTTTATAATCAGATTAGAAACCGAAGGATTTTGGTGTGTCCAACGGTTGCACAATCGGAAACAAATAATCAGTTTAAAAATCAAACGGATTAAAGGCTATCCCCTATTGGCGTAGAGGATAGCCTTTCCGTTTATTTGCGGTTATGTTTATTGTCTATGTATGTCA
>OHXE01000050.1_pt1 | contig 41432 bp, 34 predicted proteins | sample 1579981 | NCBI WGS metagenome assembly OHXE01 (sample SAMEA3882505, study PRJEB24775) | human gut metagenome | biome: human-associated habitat; feature: intestine environment; material: feces | place: Netherlands | collected 2009/2010 | reverse complement strand
CTCGGTATCCCCGGTATCCTTCTTATACTTATCGTATACCCCTGCCGCAACTGCTGTATGGGTATCAATGATATATCCGGTATCCTCATATAATTTTTTGATGGTCTTTGCAGTCTCTTCCTCGCTTGTATAATTTCCGTAGAAATCAGCAAGCTGCGCACGCATCTCGTCTGTGATTGCATATTTTCCGTCTGTGGAAAGTTCTTCCATCATCTTTGTATTCTTTTCTGCGTCATTTCCGGCAATACGGTAAATCAGACGCTCCAGATTGGAAGAAATCAGAATATCCATGGATGGAGAACTTGTAAGAATGAAATCACGGTTTCTGTCGTATGTTCCGGTGGAGAAGAAATCATACAATACTTTGTTCTCATTGGATGCACAGATCAGTTTTGCAATTGGAAGTCCCATATTCTTTGCATAAAAAGCAGCAAGGATATTTCCGAAATTTCCGGTTGGAACAACAACGTTGATCTTTTCATCTTTTGCAATTGCACCATTTTTATATAATTTTGCATATGCATATACATAATATGCCACCTGAGGAATCAGACGTCCGATATTGATGGAATTTGCAGATGAGAACTGATAACCTGCAACATCAAGTTCTGCTTCAAGTGCAGTATCATTAAACATCTTCTTCACACCGGTCTGTGCCTGATCAAAGTTTCCGTGGATTCCAACCACACAGGTATTTGCACCTTTCTGTGTGATCATCTGCTTTTCCTGGATCGGGCTGACACCGTTCTTCGGATAAAATACAACAATCTTTGTGCCTTCCACATCTGCAAATCCTGCAAGGGCAGCTTTTCCGGTATCTCCGGATGTCGCTGTTAAAATAACAATATCATTTTTCACCTGATTTTTTCTTGCAGAGGTAATCAAAAGATGTGGCAGAATGGAAAGTGCCATATCCTTAAATGCAATTGTCGGACCATGGAACAGTTCCAGATAATAAGCACCGTCCGCATCTACCAGCGGTGCGATCTCCGGCGTATCAAATTTGCTGTCGTATGCTTTTTTGATACAATCCTTTAACTCATCTTCTGTAAAATCCGTAAAGAAACGGCTCATGACTTCATAAGCAGTCTCCTGATAGGACATATCTGCAAGTGTATCCATCGGGACATCCAGTGCCGGGATACGTTCCGGTACAAAAAGTCCTCCATCATCTGCCAGACCCTTTAAAATTGCCTGGGATGCAGTCAGTTTTACTTTATCATTTCTGGTGCTTGAATACATTAATTCCATTTTTTCTTCCTCATTTTACAAAAATTTAATCATAACGTTTCTCGTACATTATAGGTAAAAAAGTGGGTGGTGTCAATGAATTTCCTATGTTATACTACTAAAATAACCTGTCAGGGCGAAAGGAGAATTTATGTTAACCGGTGTATATCTTGCGACAAAAAAAGACAAAACCGTATACTATCGCTCCAATATTACGCACAAAGGCCGCCATATCAGCCTCGGAAGCTTCCCCACGGAAGTTCAGGCACACCAGGCATACACTGCCGCCTGCGAGCTGTTATCCGGTACAGAAACCATCGATGAGGCATTTTACCGGACCAACCAGCTTGCCTTTGAAAAAATTGTTTCGCTGATCAATTTCCGGGATAATCATATGTATATTCCTACCCCCATCTATCTGCGCAAAAATTATTTCAGTTATTATCTGAGTATTCACCGGGAGTTAAAATTTGACATTGATGACCTCTTCTATTACAGCAGCCACCGGATTCTGACGCGCCAGGGACATCTGTATGTCAATCACTATGGAATGCAGCTTACGCTTCTCGGCCGCTACGGCATCAAAACCCATGCGGTAAACGGCAGGGATTTTTGTTTTGTCAACGGCGATGAAAATGATTTCCGCTACTCAAACCTCAAAATCATCAATCCGTATTTTGGTGTCGAACGCATCGACAAAAACGGAACCGAACACTATAAAGTACGTATCCATATCCACGGCAACATCACTGTCGGTAATTACACAAATGCGATTGATGCGGCAATTGCCTATAACAAAGCCGTAGATCTGGCGCATCAGGCCGGCATATCAAAAAATTTTCCGGAAAACTATATCGAGGAGCTGTCTGCTTCGTCCTATGCCGATATTTACCAGCAGATTTCCCTTTCTCCTACATATCTTTCTTACCTAAAAGGACTTCCCCGCAAATAAGGGAAGTCCTCTCTGACATCTTTTTATTATTTCTGGTTGATATAATTGACAAGACCTTCGCAGTCAATAATCTTCTGCATAAATGGTGGAAATGCCTGTCCCTGGAATTTCTTTCCGGTTGTCACATCTGTGATGATTCCGGAATCAAAATCTACTTCCACCTCATCCCCTGCCTGTATTTCCTTTGCGGCCTGTGGGCACTCAATGATCGGCAAACCGATATTGATGGCATTCCGGTAAAAGATTCTGGCAAATGTCTCAGCAATGACACAGCTGACACCGGATGCCTTGATGGAAATCGGTGCATGCTCACGGGAAGAACCACATCCAAAGTTTTTATTGGCTACAATAATATCTCCCACATGTACATTTTTAACGAAATCTTTATCGATATCTTCCATACAGTGTGTGGCAAGTTCTTTCGGATCGGAAGAATTCAAATATCTTGCCGGAATGATAACATCCGTATCTACGTTATCGCCATATTTAAATACACTACCATGTGCTGCTTTCATTTCTTATCTGACCTCCTTTTTCTCCGGCATCTTCTACATTACTTCCGCCGGGCCTGAAATCTTTCCGGTGATGGCACTTGCCGCTGCAACCGCCGGGCTTGCAAGATATACTTCCGAATCTACATGTCCCATACGTCCGACAAAGTTACGGTTTGTTGTGGATACACAGCGCTCGCCTTCTGCAAGTACTCCCATATATCCGCCAAGACACGGTCCACAGGTCGGTGTACTTACGATTGCACCTGCTTCGATAAAGATCTTAAGAAGTCCCTCTTCCATGGCATCCAGATAAATCTGCTGGGTTGCCGGGATTACAATCACGCGGAGTCCTTTGGCTACTTTCTTTCCTTTTAAGATTTCTGCAGCTGTACGAAGATCTTCCATACGTCCGTTTGTGCAGGAACCAATCACAACCTGATCAATTTTCACATCGCCCACTTCATCAATCGTACGTGTGTTATCCGGCAGATGTGGGAATGAAACGGTTGACTTTAAAGTTGAAAGATCAATCGTATATTCTTCGTCATACTCTGCATCCGCATCTGCTTCATATTCTACGAACGGTCTCTTGGAATGTTCTTTCATGTATGCACGGGTCAGATCGTCTACCGGGAAAATACCGTTCTTTCCACCGGCCTCAATTGCCATGTTTGCGATGGTAAAACGGTCATCCATGGAAAGGTATTTGATTCCTTCCCCAACAAATTCCATGGATTTATAAAGGGCTCCATCCACACCGATCATTCCGATGATATGAAGAATCACATCTTTTCCGCTGATCCATTTGTCCGGCTTTCCTACAATATTAAATTTGATTGCAGACGGTACTTTAAACCATGCTTTTCCGGTAGCCATGCCGGCTGCCATATCTGTACTTCCCACACCAGTAGAAAATGCACCAAGTGCACCGTATGTACATGTATGGGAATCTGCACCGATAATCACATCTCCCGCAACCGTAAGTCCTTTTTCCGGAAGGAGTGCATGCTCTATTCCCATTTCACCTACATCAAAATAGTTTGTAATATCATTTTTGCAGGCAAACTCACGCACGCATTTGCAATGCTCTGCGGATTTAATGTCCTTATTTGGAGCAAAGTGATCCATCACAAGTGCGATCTTGTCTTTGTGAAATACACCCTCTACATTCATTTTTCCGATTTCATGAATTGCAACCGGAGAAGTAATATCATTGCCCAGAACCAGATCCAGGTCTGCCTCGATCAGCTGTCCGGCGCTGACAGAAGGCAGGCCTGCATGTGCTGCAAGAATCTTCTGAGTCATTGTCATTCCCATGGATAATTCCTCCTTTAATATCTTAAACTACTATGATTTTAGCACAGATTATTTCATAATCCTAATACATAATAAACATATTTACCATAACTATATTTTATGATATAATAACTTATTATAATAAACGGAGGCAATAATGAATCAGAATTTATCTTCTTACTGGATTTTTTATACGGTTGCCAATGCCGGAAATATTTCCAAGGCAGCCAAAGAACTCTACATCAGCCAGCCTGCCATCAGCAAATCCATTCAGAAACTGGAAGAAAATTTAGGATGCAAACTGTTTTCCCGCAGTTCCCGCGGCGTTGTACTGACGGACGAGGGCCAGTTACTTTATGGACATGTAAAGGAAGCCTTTGAAACACTGACACTTGGGGAAGACAAATTAAAACGCTCCATCGATCTTGGTGTCGGTCATCTGCAGATCGGTGTCAGTTCCACACTCTGCAAATTTGTGCTTCTGCCCTATCTGAAAGAATTCATACGGCAGAATCCGCATATCAGTATTTCCATCAACTGTCAGTCGACCAACGAAACGCTTGATCTGCTGGATGAAAATAAAATTGACATCGGTCTGATTGGAAAGCCGGATAATCTCAAAAACATCAATTTTTACTATTTGGACAACATTGAAGACATTTTTGTAGCCAATCCGGACTATCTCTCAAATCTGAAAAAAAGAGGGATTACCAGAGATTCCATCCTTGGCAATTCCACACTTATGCTTTTGGATAAGCATAACATGACGCGGCAGTATATTGACGATTATCTGCAGGACAATCATATTTCCGTAGCGGAATCCATTGACATCTCGAACATGGATCTTTTAATTGATTTCGCAAAGATCGGTGTCGGCGTTGCCTGTGTCATCAAAAGTTTTGTCACAAAGGAACTCCAAGAGGGATCTCTCGTGGAAATTCCGCTCGGCATCCCGATCCACAAACGGGAAATCGGCTTTGCATACAAGGAAAACTTAAAACCATCCAAATCCTTACAGACCTTTATTGACTTTTACCGTACTTACAGACCGGAGGAAACACTATGAAAGAACAGCTTCACACCATCCCAATTTCAGATGCCATGGCAAATGCCGGAGAATGTCCATTCTGCTATATTGAACAAAAAACCGAAGAACACATGATGGATTTCGTCCTCGGACATGGTGCCTCCTACATGGAAGCCGATATCCGCGACATGACAGACCAGGAAGGATTCTGCCGCGCACATTTCAAAAAAATGTTTGATTATGGAAATTCGCTCGGCAATGCCTGGATTTTAAAAACACTGATGAAACGTCACGAAGAGGAAATGGATCATGTCTGGAAAACCTTCCGTCCGGACGCTGCTGCAAAACGCAGCAGTCTGTTCGGCAAAAAAACAGATGGTTCTTCCAATTCCATTGTCGAGTGGATCAACCGGCGGGAATCCACCTGTTTCATCTGTAACAGTGTAAAAAATACCTTTCAGGCTTACATGAAAACCTTCTTTTCCATGTACAAAAAAGATGCGGATTTCCGTGCACAGGTGGAAAATACCAAAGGATTCTGCCTCGATCACTTTAAAGTTCTCTGCGAAGGTGCCGACGAACAGCTTTCCGGTGAAGAGAAAAAAGAATTCTATGCCACCGTCCTTCCTCTGATGAAGGAAAATTTCCACCGCGTCTATGAAGACGTTGCATGGTTTATTGAAAAATATGATTACAAAAACAAAGATGCCGACTGGAAAGATTCCAAAGATGCCATTCAGCGCGGCATGCAGAAATTGCGTGGCAGCGACCCGTCCCGGCCTCCTCATGTGTTAAAAAAATAACTTTTGTTTTCTCCTTCCGGCAACCATAAGATAGCCCACATCCATCAAAAGCATGCAAAGAAACACAAGTGCCGCATATCCTGTAAGATACCCCGGATTTCCCATCCTGTCTGCCAGCCAGACAAGCGGAGATCCGGCGGATGGCCAGTTCACAAACATATAATTCACATCATATCTTTTATCAAACCAGTAAATCGGTATCACAACCGCAGTCAGAAATAACACCACCTGCCAGAGTTTTGCAAAATCCGGTCGGATTTCATGGGATGCAAGTTTTCCTGCCACATACAGTACAATTCCCATATGAAACAAAAAGCCTTCCAGTGTAATGAAATGAATGACCGGATAAAAGTTCCAGTTTGGAAATAAAAGTGCCAGCACTGTTCCCGGGAGACAGATGGTATACAGCACCTGCCCCAGCCATTTCCATTTCGTCAGACAATGAACGGCACACAAAATTCCAGCCATGCTGCACAGATGAAACGGGAGTTCATATAAAAACGCTTCATGGATCACCGCAATATAAATTGCTCTCACGACAATCCACACCACAAGGGAACATGCCGTCAGACCATCCATCCGGCGTTTTTTTCTTTCATCCCCTTTTTTATAAATCCATACATATCTGACGCATATGGCAAAAATAACCGAAAGCCACAACAGATGCCATGGACCGAACAACGCAAATCCAATGCCATCCGGAATATGGGTTTCATATGTAAAAAAATAAGAAAGATATGAAAGTTTCACATCAAAGACCTCCTTTTTTACAGTATCTGTGTTTTTCCTTTTTATTATGCAAAACACCCTGCGCCTTTTGCGCAGGGTGCCTTTCCCTTAGAAATCTTCTGTCTGCTGTTTTCTGGCAGACAGGAAACATTTTATTTCATTACAATGTTTACCAGTCTTCCCGGTACATAAATCTCTTTGACAATATTTCCGGTCAGTTTATCTGCAATGACTTCTTTTGCCTTTGCAATTACCTGATCCTTCGGATCATCTTTCTGGATACCAAGCGTTCCCTTTACCTTACCATTGATCTGAACGGCAATCTCCACGGAAGATTCCACCGTCTTTGCCTCATCGAACTCCGGCCATGTCTGCTGATATACTCTTCCCTCGCATCCGATAATCTGCCACATTTCTTCTGTGATATGCGGAGCAACCGGATTCAGCAGAATGATCAGTGTCTTTAACTCTCCCCTGGTGATAGAGCCTTTTTTATAAAAATCATTCAAAAGTGTCATCATGGCAGCAATCGCCGTATTGTACTTGAGGTTTTCAAAGTCATTGGAAACCTTCTTGATGGTCTGATGCATCTTGGTCTCAAGATCCTTGGAGTATCCCTCCTCATCAGTCATAAGATCCTGCAATTTCCAGACACGGTCTAAGAATCTGCGGCATCCCTTTACCCCATCTTCCGACCAGGATGCAGCCAGATCAAATGCTCCGATGAACATTTCATACGTACGCAGAGTGTCTGCACCATACTCCTGCACAATATCGTCTGGATTGACTACATTTCCTCTGGACTTTGACATCTTCTCTCCGTTCTCACCGAGAATCATGCCATGGGAAGTACGCTTCTGGTATGGTTCCGGAGTCGGAACAACGCCCTGATCATACAGAAATTTATGCCAGAATCTGGAATACAGCAGATGCAGGGTCGTGTGCTCCATACCACCATTGTACCAGTCAACCGGCAGCCAGTATTTGAGTGCTTCCGGACTTGCCAGTGCCTTGTCATTGTGTGGATCGGTATAACGCAGGAAATACCAGGAAGATCCAGCCCACTGCGGCATTGTATCGGTCTCACGCTTTGCAGGACCACCACAGCATGGACAAGTCGTATTTACCCAGTCGGTCATTGCTGCAAGCGGAGATTCTCCGTTGTCTGTCGGCATATAACTTTCTACTTCCGGAAGAAGCAGCGGCAGCTCGCTCTCATCGATCGGCACATACCCACATTTATCGCAGTGAACAATCGGAATCGGCTCCCCCCAGTAACGCTGACGGGAGAATACCCAGTCTCTTAATTTATAATTTGTCTTTGCCTGACCAATTCCTTTTTCTTCCAGAAATTTGATCATCTTTTCCTTTGCATCTTTTACTTCCAGGCCGTTTAAGAAGTCGGAGTTGATCAGCACACCCGTCGCTACATCGGTAAAAGCAGCCTCATTGACATCCACTTCTTCTCCGTTCTTTGCAACTACCTGAATGATCGGAAGATGAAATTTCTTTGCAAACTCCCAGTCTCTCTCATCATGTGCCGGAACTGCCATGATCGCACCGGTACCATAGCTCATCAGTACATAATCAGATACCCAGATCGGAACTTCTTTTCCGTTGACCGGATTGATTGCAGTCAGACCGTCAATTGCCACACCAGTCTTGTCTTTTGCAAGCTCCGCCCGCTCAAAATCAGACTTTCTGGAAGCCTGCTCGCGGTATGCAACGATTTCCTCCCAGTTTTTAATCTGATCCTTGTACTTATCCAGATATGGATGCTCTGGTGAAACAACCATATAGGTAACACCAAATAATGTATCACAACGTGTGGTGTAAATACGCAGCTTATCTTCTGTATCTTTGATCTGAAAATCAACCTCGGCACCTGTAGAACGTCCGATCCAGTTTTTCTGTGAAACCTTGACACGTTCAATGTAGTCTACATCATTCAGTCCTTCGATCAGCTTATCCGCATAATCGGTAATCTTTAACATCCATTCGCTCTTTACCTTGCGGACAACCGGAGCACCACACCGCTCACATACACCGTTTACAACTTCCTCGTTTGCAAGACCTACCTTACAGGAAGTACACCAGTTGATCGGCATCTCTTTTTTGTATGCAAGACCGGCCTTGAATAATTTCAGGAAAATCCACTGGGTCCACTTATAATACTTTGGATCTGTTGTGTTAATCTCACGATCCCAGTCAAAAGAATATCCCAGAGAATGTAACTGATCCTTAAAATGCTTTACATTATTCTCTGTTACGATTTTTGGATGGATTTTATTTTTAATTGCATAGTTTTCTGTCGGAAGTCCAAATGCATCCCATCCCATCGGATATAATACATTATATCCCTGCATTCTTCTCTTACGGGCTACAATATCCAATGCTGTATATGGTCTCGGATGACCAACGTGAAGTCCCTGTCCGGATGGATATGGGAATTCAACCAGCGCATAATATTTCGGTTTGGAATAATCATTGGTTGCAGCAAAAGCCTTTTCATCATCCCAGACTTTCTGCCACTTTTTCTCTACCACTTTGTGGTTGTATACTTCTGCCATGTCTTCGCCTCTTCATTTTTCATATTTTTTCACAATACATTTATTTTACACATACCGGGGTAGTTTGTCAAATGTCACCCCGGCACAAAAACAAAAACCCCGATGATGGTACTCACCGGGGTTTTTAAAATCAGTTTCTGATTAGTTGTTGATGAGCTTGTCGCTCTCGTTGTTCCAGCTGTACAGCTTACGGATCTCAGCACCAACCTTCTCTGATGGATGCTCAGAAGCAAGCTTTCTCATAGCCTTGAAGTGAACCTGACGTCCTGCCGGAGACATATCCAGTAAGAACTCTTTTGCAAATGTACCATCCTGAATATCAGTAAGGATCTGCTTCATAGCCTTCTTTGTCTCAGCAGTAACAATCTTTGGTCCGGTGATGTAATCACCATACTCAGCTGTATTAGAGATAGAATATCTCATTCCTGCGAAACCTGACTGGTAAATTAAGTCTACGATCAGTTTCATCTCATGGATACACTCGAAGTATGCATTTCTCGGATCATAACCAGCCTCGCAAAGTGTTTCGAAACCAGCCTGCATAAGTGCACAAACACCACCACAAAGTACAGCCTGCTCACCGAAGAGGTCAGTCTCTGTCTCTGTACGGAATGTTGTCTCAAGAAGTCCGGCTCTTGCTCCGCCGATTCCAAGACCATATGCAAGTGCAAGATCCCATGCCTTTCCGGTAGCATCCTGCTCAACAGCGATCAGACAAGGAGTTCCCTTACCAGCCTGATACTCAGAACGTACTGTATGTCCTGGGGCCTTAGGTGCGATCATTGTAACATCGACATCCTTTGGTGGCTTGATGCATCCAAAATGAATATTGAAACCATGTGCGAACATTAACATGTTACCTGGCTCAAGGTTTGGCTCGATATCTTTCTTGTACATATCAGCCTGTAATTCATCGTTAATCAGAATCATGATAATATCAGCTTTTTTAGCAGCTTCTGCTGCAACGTATACCTTAAATCCCTGCTCTTCGGCTTTCTTCCAGGACTTGCTTCCCTCATAAAGACCGATAATGACGTTGCATCCGGACTCCTTTAAGTTTAATGCATGTGCATGTCCCTGGCTACCATAGCCGATGATTGCGATTGTCTTTCCATCCAGTAATGAAAGGTTACAATCTTCCTGATAAAAAATTCTTGCTTCTGACATATCATTGTCCTCCTAAATATGTATACTCTTATATAAAAAAATATTTTTAATAAGTAGCCGTAACTAATCCAAAAAACGGACATCCGACGATCCACGGGTAAGTCCCGTAATTCCGGTACGTGCAAGTTCCAGAATTTCATATCCATCCAGCAGATCTAAAAAGGCATCCAGTTTATCCTGATGTCCTACCAGCTGAATTACCATGGAATCGTTTGTAACATCTACGATCTTTCCATGAAAAATCTCTGTCACATTCATAATCGGCTGACGCTCGTTATCCTTTGCGCGGATCTTTACAAGAATCAGCTCCCGGGTAACAGAAAGTCCCGGTTCCAGTTTTTTGATATCCAACACATCTTCCAATTTCAGTAACTGTTTCTCGATCTGATCCAGAATAAGTTCATCGCCACTGGCAACAATTGTAATTCTGGTATATTTCGGATCTGCAGTCACACCGGATGAAAAACTGTCAATATTATATCCGCGGCGACTGAACAATCCGGATATCCGGCTCGTCACACCTGGGTTATTTTCCACTAAAAGCGATAACGCCTGTCTTCTCATATCTCGAAAACCTTCTACTTTCTTTGTGTTGTTTAGATCATAATACTATAATCTGTGTTTGTCAAGCACTATTTTTATTATAACTTTCGGTTATATTATGAATAACTCCCATCTATCAGAATGGGACTTTAAAAGTGAAACATATGGGAATAAAGAAAGGTTCCGATTCCCACCCCCAGTAAAATGATCACAATAATTTTCATAAGAAGCGCGATCACACTGCAGATCACACCCGCAAGAGCCATCCCTCTGCTGCTTCCGTACTTTGGCTTCTGTAATGCGATAATTCCAAGAATCAGGCCTGCCGCAGCGACAAAGAATGTCAGCCATTTTCCTCCGGCACAGCATGCCAGCAGAATGGCAACAATCCCAAGGATCATGGAGGCAATTCCAAGCCCGTTTGCACCTTCATCCATATTCTGCGGTGTTCCACCATAAGTATACGGATTATCCGGGTTTACAGGTGTTCCACAATATCCGCACATAACCGAATCATCGGGAATCTCTCTTCCACATTTTCTGCAATACATAATTTCTCCTTTGTTTAATACAATGTCTTAATGGCTCCATTATAATACTGAAGGATTTTTAAAGCATCCGTCAGATCCACTTTTCCGTCACGGTTTACATCTGCCGCAGTCTTTTCCGCGTTTGTAAATGTTTTCGTGTTGTTATAATACTGAATGACATATAACACATCCACCAGATTAATTTTCCCGTCACCACTCACATCTCCAAGCGTATGTACCTGATCCGTGATCGTCACACTTGAGGTCGCCGAATTATAGGAAAAGATATCTCCCTGCTGGTCTTCTACAGATTCTATGGCAACCGTAACATCTGTACTGATTCCATTATTGGAGTATGCTGTCATCCCATTCGCAAGCTGAAAATCAATGTACATCAGATTTCCTGAAGTATTGACATCTGCTGTTGCGGTATATTCCGTTGTCAGATATCCTCCGTAGGAAGACATATTATAATCACTCTGTGTAAGTGTTGACTGCACTTCCGGTGCCAGTGTTATGGACTGAAAAGCAAGAATATTTTTATTATAAGTAATCCTAAGCTTAATTTTATTAAATCCGTCATTTCGGGAAAAATACACCGGTACGGAAATCCGTCCGTTTCCCTTTACAATTCCAAGAGATAGCGTAACGGCCTTTGCCTGGGAATTGGTCAGTGTGAGTTTCTGCGTTTTCAATTCCACATCCGTTCCATTTGTCCGAAGATAGGACGGGCTAAAGGTAATATCCGTCTTAATCACCGGTTTTGCCGATGTAAATTTCAGTGTGGCAATGGATGATCCTGTCACTTTCACAGGGTCTGCAATCTGCCCGGTTGTATTTCCTGCCGCATCCTTTTTATAATAATCCACGGACAGAAAATGTGTATACCCATTATAGGAAGCCTTCCACTCTCCGTTATTGTCTGTCTTTCCGGATGTGGTGCCCCCGCCAACAACTACCGTAACCGAAGTAAATACTGAATTGTCATAAGTCAGGTATCCTCCGAATCCGGAAGTCTCCGCATTGACAGAAAATGTCACATCAAATGACTGTCCCGCATTTAAATTGATGGAGTCACTGGCAGTCTTCATTTCCAGCGAACCGGCAGCAGCCGTTGTTGTTGCTGCAAATACGTCAGGCGGCTTCACGCCGGCTCCCACAATGACCATACATGCCAGCATGATTCCGGCTATTAATTTCTTTGCTTTTTTCATAAGAATTCCCCCACTTGTATGTGTTTTGATCCTCTGTAACTCATTCTATGTCTTATCCTACCATTCTCTGTAGCAAAAGGCAAGAAGTAACAAAGCTGGAAATTTTTCTCTTCTGCGGTAATTTTAAGAAACAACAATTTTTAACACGACCGGAAATTCAGAATAAAAACCGGAGGTCTTCACATGCAGACCTTCTGCGTCCGTTTTCCATTCCGGGGATTTTTCATATCCAAGAACTTCTACCTGTCTGATAATCCCATGGAATTCCGGGAGATTCTGGTCACTGCTTTCTGCCAGAGACTGAACGCAAAAGTTTCCATCCTGCGGGCACTTTAACGCAATGGCATAAATATTTCCATGATTCACTGTAAAACGGTAATCCTGCGGCGTATAGACCATCTCTTTCTGATCTGAGAACTGTCCCTCCTGCATCTTTGTCGGACCTTCGGACGATTTTCTCCATACCTTTGCTCCATGGATGGCTTCCCGGTTCACCGCCATCCAGTCCGCCAGATCCCGGAGAATCTTTTTATCTCCTTCCGGAAGCGTGCCATCCGCCTTCGGTCCGACATTTAATAAAAGATTTCCGTTTTTACTTACCACATCCACCAGCGTACAGATGATTTCCTGACTTGTTTTATAGATCAGTGTATCCGTATAGCACCAGGAATTTCTTGCAATTGCGGTATCTGTCTGCCACGGATACGGTTTTGCCTCCGCAAAGCCGCCACGTTCCATTTCTACAATTCCACTGCCAAACGCCATCGCATCATGCTTGTAACAGATGGCAACATTCGTCCCCCATTCCGCTCCGCAATTATAATAAAACGCGGCAAGTTTCTTTAAATAGGGCTTAAATGCCTCATGCTGGACCCACCAGTCAAAATACAACAGGCGCGGACGGTAATTAAGGATAAGTTCTGCCGTCCGTGCCAGCCAGTCATCGAGAAACTCTTCTGTCGGATACGGTCTGGAATACAGGTCCTCCGGATCTGCCTCCGGCATGGATGGCCAGTAAAAATCCCCTTTTTTCAGTGGTTCATGGATATCACTGTCAAACGTTTTTCCATTTCCGAGGAAAAACCAGTGTTCCGCACGGTGGGAAGATGTACAGAAATGAATTCCCCGCTTTTTTGCTTCCTCTTTCAGTTCCCCGAGAACATCCCGTTTCGGTCCCATGTCGACCGCGTTCCAATCGGAAAGATCACTCCGGTACATCTGAAATCCATCATGATGTTCCGCTACCGGAAACACATAACCGGCTCCTGCCGCCTGAAACAGTTCCATCCACTCCGCCGGGCAAAAATGTTCAGCCCGAAACATCGGAATAAAATCCTTATACCCGAAGTTCTTCTGCAATCCATATGTTTTTCTGTGATGCTCATATGCCGGCATTCCTTCTTTGTACATGTTGCGCGGATACCACTCATTGGAATTTGCCGGAACACTGTAAACACCCCAGTGTATAAAAATACCGAGTTTTTCTTTCGCCAGCCACTGCGGCATCTGCGCTTCACACAGCGATGCCCATGAAGCCTCATAAGGTCCCCTAGCAATCTTTTCTTCTACCTTCTGTAAAATTTCCTTTTCCCGTTGTGCAATTCTCATCCATCATTCTCCTTAACCGTTCGATTGCCGGATAATTATTGGGATTGATCTGCTCTTTCGATGGGAGTTCATCCATACGGAAAAAACAAAGTTTTTCTACTTCCTCCTGCTGGCAGATGATCTGTCCGGAAAATTTCCGGCATAAAAAGATCTCTTCTGCGGCATAAATTTCATCCCCGTTTGGATAGACATAATGTACTTCTTCTCCGGAGACATTCATAAAGTGTTCGAGGTTTCCGCAGATCAGTCCTGTTTCCTCCTGTACTTCCCGTCTGGCACAGTCTTTGAAGCTCTCCCCGAGTTCCATAGAACCCCCGGGATATCCCCATAACCCGTTGTCTGCACGTTTCTGCAGAAGCAACTCCCTTTTTTCATTCAAAAGCAGCACTCCTGCACAGGTCATAATCAACGGCCGATGACCTACCTGTTTTCTCAATTCCAATATATATCCCATATGTTTTGTTCTCTCTTTCTTTTTTCTGTCTCCATCATAGCATGGGAAAAGAAAAAAGAAAACCGCGCATCTTTTCAGATGCACGGCATTTGCTGCTTATATCGTAATATCCTGTGTCAACTGGATATCCTGCAGGGAGCTTCCGACATAAATGCGGTAATCCCCATGTTTTAATCTCCATGTTCCGGCAGCTTCATCATAATGCATGAAATCTTCCATCGTGATTTTCAAAAGCACGGTCTTGGTTTCCCTCGGACGAAGACAGATTTTTTCAAATGCCTTCAGTTCCTTCACCGGGTTTTCCGGAGAAACCGTCTTCTCTCCAAGATACAACTGAACCGTCTCTTTTCCCTCCAGTGCTCCTACATTGCGCACCTGAAGCTGTACATCAAATCCATTGGCACGCGCTTTGGACGGAATTTCCTCAATTTTTAAATTATCATAGGTAAAGTCTGTATAAGACAATCCATGTCCGAAACAAAACTGTACCGGAATCCGGTTCTTTTCGTAATAACGGTATCCCACGAAGATGCCTTCTGCATAGGTCTGTGTCAAATGTGCATTCATATGTTTCTTCTCTTCGTCTGTCAGAGGTCTTCCCGGGAAATACGCTTCTTTCCGGAAACATTCCGGAATCTCTTCCGGAAGCGTTTCTGCAAGTTTTCCGGAAGGATTTACTGCACCAAACAATACCTCTGCAAGCGCAGTGCCTCCTTCCATACCGCTGTAACTCATCCAAACAATTGCCTTTGCCCTGTCCGCCCATGGTTTCATGGAAACCGGACTTCCGGCAAGCATTACAATTGTCATATCCGGTCGAACCTCAAGAAGCTCTGTAATCAGCCGGTCCTGTCCGTATGGCAGGGTTAAATCCGCACGGTCCTGTCCTTCCAGATCCTGATCATGATTTAAACCACCCACATAAATGACATGCTTATATTCTTTTGCCAGTTCCACAGCTTCTTTCCGCAGACGTGCACTGTCCTCGGTTTCCTTTGCTGTCTCAGCCGCCGCTTTGCTTGCATCAAGGCTGTCTTCCTGCCAGTTATGATCGCTTTCCTTTTTTGCCGGAATATCATATCCTCTGGCATAACGGACTTCGCAGTTTCCACCGAGAAACTTGCTGATTCCAAGCAGTGGTGTAATCTCATACAAAGCTTTAATCTCCGCACTTCCGCCACCCATAGCCTGTGAAATCACTGCATTCTGCCCAATGACAAGAACTTTATCGATTGCAGGATCAAGTGGAAGTTTCCGGTCTTCATTTTTTAACAGTGTGATCGATTCTCTTGCTACTTTTAAAACTTCAAAACGGTGTTTTGCCGTATTATAACTTCCCGCTTTCCGGTTCTTGTTCTTCTGAACCAGAATTTTCTTTTTTCCATCAGAATCCGGTACTTCTGTCAGTTCAATCATATGCAGACGTACCATCATCCGCAGAATATTGCGCACTTTTTCGTCCACACAGGCCTCATCTATATGCCCTTTTCGGATTTCGCTGATCAGCGGATTCGCAAGAAAATAGTCATCAAAATCACTGGTTACCGACATTTCGATATCAAGCGGTCCCTCTGCGGTCCCCTTTGTTGTATGTACGGCTCCCCAGTCAGAGATAATGGTTCCGTCAAATCCCCATTCTTTGCGCAGTACGGTTCCCATAATATCTTTGTTTTCACAGACATGTGTTCCGCGGATCAGATTATAAGAGCCCATGATCGACTTTGCACCCGCTTTTTGTACAACCGCCTGAAATGCCGGGAAATAAATTTCACGCATTGTACGCTCATCCGCTTCCACATTTACCCAGAGCCGTTCGGTTTCCTGATTGTTCATTGCAAAATGCTTTACACATGCTGCCACATCAGACGTCTCGATTCCACGAACTATCGGAACGGCAAGTTCACTGGTCAGTCTTGGATCTTCACTGATATATTCAAAATTTCTTCCGCATGCAGGTGTTCTTTTGATATTAATACCCGGAGCAAGAATCACATCTTTGCCTCTTCCGCGTGCTTCTTCTCCCAACACTTTTCCTGCATTGCGTGCAAGTTTGCGGTTCCATGTCATCGCAATCGCACTGTTGCTCGGACAATATGTCACATAATCATCTGGTGTTCCGACCGGCATCCACTGATCATTGACAAACTCGCTGCGCACACCCATCGGTCCATCGGACATCTTTAAAGGGGGAATATGAATTCTTTCCACCCCCGCGGTGCGAAACAGACCCGCACCGTGGATCATGCCGGTTTTCTCTTCCAGTGTCATTTCCTTGATCAGAAGACAGATCCGGTTTTCCAATACTTTATCCATCAATTTTTCCTCTTACCTGATTTTACTGTATACACTCTATGTGGCTCTCACAGTCACGAAGAATGGTGTTTTTATTTTCTTTGGATGCCTTTGCGCCCTTCACATCTAAAATGCCGGTATTAACCAGTTCTACGGTAAACGGCTTTTTGCTGTCGCAGTCGATCACAAGCTTATCCTCTATGCGTTTTACCACAATGGAAGCCACTTTATTCTGATCCATATCGTAGATTTCAGCAGCTGCCTCATCCTGTACATCATATACACGGAATGTCACCTGATCGGCATAATCATACTCTGGTCCCTCTTCGCTGTTTCCAAGCGGAAGTACCGTATTCGGACGTACCATCAGCGGAATCTCCGTATAAGCATATGTGCGGGTATACCAGTCTCCGCCTTCCTGCTGCCTGCCGGTGAAGAAATCGGTCCATATGCCGTTCTCCTTTGGCAGATAGTATTCTCCAATTCCCTCATCGTTAAAGATTGGAGCAACCAGTAAGCTGTCGCCGAGCATATACTGCTTATCCAGATAATTGCACATTTTATCATTTGTGTAAGAAAGAACCATCGCACGCATGCTTGGAATTCCCTCGTTATGTGCTGTCAGCGCGGTCTTCCACAGGTATGGCATCAGACGTGCTTTCAGGCGTACAAAGCTGCGCAGCACATCCACGGCCTCATCGTCATAAGCCCACGGCACACGGTATGATGTACTTCCATGCAGACGGCTGTGAGAAGAAAGCAGACCAAACGCACACCATCTCTTATAGACATCCGCGGTAGAAGTGTTTTCAAATCCGCCGATATCATGGCTCCAGAACCCAAATCCGGAAAGCTGTAAGGATAATCCGCCACGCAGACTTTCTTCCATGGATTCATAATCAGACCAGCAGTCTCCGCCCCAGTGTACCGGGAATTTCTGTCCACCTGCGGTAGCAGATCTCGCAAACAGTACTGCCTCATCTTTTCCTTTCTTTTTCTCAAGAACTTCAAATACAGCTTCATTATATAAATAGGTATAATAATTGTGCATTTTTTCCGGATTTTTCTTGTCATAGTAAACGCAATCGGTTGGAATTCTCTCACCAAAATCTGTCTTGAAACAATCCACACCCATATCAACCAATGCTTCGAGTTTCTTCTGATACCATTTCTTTGCCTCCGGGTTGGTAAAGTCGACGATTGCCATGCCCGGCTGCCACATGTCCCACTGCCATACAGAACCGTCCGGACGCTTCAGGAAATATCCGCCTTCCATGCCCTCGTCAAACATCACGGATTCCTGTGCAATATACGGATTAATCCATACACAGATCTTTAATCCCTTTGCTTTCATACGGGAAAGCATCCCCTCCGGGTCCGGGAATACACGCTCATCCCACAGGAAATCGGTCCAGTGGAAATCTTTCATCCAGAAGCAGTCAAAATGGAATACTTTAAGCGGAATTCCACGATCGAGCATACCATCGATAAAGCTCATAACTGTTTTTTCATCATAGTTTGTCGTAAAGGATGTGGAAAGCCAGAGGCCAAATGTCCAGGCCGGAGGAAGTGCCGGTTTTCCGGTCAGATCCGTATAGCGGCGCAGAACATCCTTTAAATCCGGTCCGTTAAAGAAGAAATAATCCAGACTCTCTCCCGGCACAGAAAATTCTACTTTTGTGACCGCTTCCGTTGCCACTTCAAATGATACTTTCTCGGTATGGTTGACAAACACACCATATCCCTTGTTTGAAATATAAAACGGAATATTTTTATAAGACTGATCGGTGGAGGTACCGCCATCTTCATTCCAGATATCTATGGACTGACCGTTTCTGGTAAATGCGGCAAAGCGCTCACCAAGACCGTAGATCAGCTCTCCCACACCTAAAGAAAGCTGCTGTCTCATATAGGCATCCTTATCTGCGCTCTTTACATAAGCATCACCCTTCCAGTCCGTCTTCATATAGGCAAGATCACGCCATGCACTGGTACTGAGCTTCTTATCCCCGTTATAGTAAGTCATGGACCAGTTCTCTTTGGTAATAACCAGTTTTGCATTTCCGCTTTTTACAACAATCTTCTCATCATCTTCGGTGGCATCAATTGCTGTCTGTTTGGGAAGATTTAATGCAAACTGTGGTCCATCCTGAATTGCGCCCTTATAATGATACGTCTTTACACGGATTACTTCCGGCATCGGAGTGGTAATTTCAACCGTAAGATTGATTCCGCCCAATGTATCTCCTCTGTGATTAATCTTATGTGTCGGTGCACAGAGCACTACTTTATCTTTTTCAATTTTTGTAAAATAAACTTCTGCCGGTGAAAAGCAGGCGCAGCCTTCTTTCTGCAGCCAGCATCCATTACTGAATTTCATATCTTATTTTCCTCTCTTTCCCTTCGCCATACGAATGTTTTATTTTCCCTTATCCACACTATACAAAATTTATCCGTGCTTTCCTACTAGAAATTTTAGACGTAATTTACTATAATATTTATAGAATTTGCCAGACGGTATTATCCCTTAATTTTATAACAAAGGATATTTTATGAAACTACATATTAATAAAATACATGATACACATTCTGTCAGAAGTCAGCTGCTTCGTATTTTTCTGCTGGCAGGCATGTTTCCGCTTCTGGTAATCGGCATCTTTTCCATTGCCAGCGTGCGAAAACAGATGCTTGCCCGCTATGAATCTCTGGAGAAGGCAGATGGCCTGCGTGTTGCCTCCTCCTTAAACGACATCACAACTACCGTATATTCATCTTCCGATACCCTGCTTAACAGTAATCAGTGTCTGAGTCTGTTTGCGGCAGAATCACTGGATTCCGGTATCGAGGAACAGCTTACGGCTCTGGAGCGGGCACTCCAGACTTATTTTGAGAATACAGCAGCCGTTGCCCGCATTCAGATTTATACCAACAATCCAAACCTTCAAAATTCCGAGCATATTCATTATCAGCAGAATTTTGTCCTGGACGAATGGCGCAAAACCCTGGGAAATAACTGGAGTACATGGGCTTCCCTGCAGCGATACACGGCAATCGTCCGGCAGCCTTACCGTGAACTGACACTGATCCGGCGGATCGGTGTTGCCTCCAGTAAATATCAGGCATTTCTGGTTGTCGGTCTGGACCGCAATACCATTAAAAATCATCTGGAGCAGTCCAGCAATGAAACAACCATCAGTCTGGACGGAACCCAGATCATCTATGCCACAGACTCTGTTCTGATCGGCAAAGACATGGAGTTTCCCGATGATTTTTCCGGCTATATTTACCGCTACACCGGTCCGAAAGAAATCGGAAACCAGATGCGTCTGGTCAACTATGTAACTCTGCAGTCCTACAAATCCAACAATTTGTTTTATGTGCGGACCGTGGACCCGGATGCCTTAAAAACAATCAATCATACCGTTGCCGTATTTGTCCTGATTCTGGTACTTGCCCTGCTTGTACCATTGATTCTGATGATCTGTTTTTCGGACTATTTCAGCACAAGGATTACAACCCTGAAATCAGCAATGCACCGTGCCAGCCTCGGCGATTACAATATCATCGAACAATTCCGCGGTGATGATGAGTTAAGCGATACCTTTAAAGACCTCAAACTGACCGTGGATGCGATTCACGATAAGGAAGCGCAGTTTTATGAAGCACGGATCCGGGAACAGCAACTGGTCAACCGGCAGCAGCAAATGGAATTTGAAATGCTTGCCAGTCAGATCAATCCGCATTTCTTGTATAACACTCTGGAAACGATCCGGATGCAGGCACTCTCCTGTGGCAACCGGAATGTAGCAACTTCCATTAAACTGCTTGGAAAATCCATGCGTTACGTGCTCGATAATACCGGCACAAGTTTCACCACACTGACCAAAGAGCTCGAATATATCAAAACGTATCTCTCCATTCAGCAGCTCCGCTTTGGGGACCGCGTAAATTACACCCTTCAGGTGGACGAAGATCTCGACACCAACAGTTGCAAGATTCTTCCGCTGCTCCTGCAACCTGTGGTAGAAAATGCAATTCTTCACGGACTTGAGAGCAAAACGGAAGACGGTATGATCACCATCCAGATTGCTTCTGCGGACGCAACCCTGCTGATCACGATCAAAGATAACGGACAGGGAATGACAAACGAAGAACTCGACGCACTGCGGGATCGAATCAGAAACCACCCTTCCTCCGATACCCACAGCATCGGTCTTTACAACATCAATCAGAGAATTTCCCTGTTCTACGGGGAAGGATATTATATGGAGATTGACAGCGCAATCGGAGCCGGTACGACCGTCCGGCTGAAAATACCAAAAACAATTTAGGAAACAGGATGAAAAACATGGCAAACAAAATTATCAACGTACTTATTGTAGATGATGAACAAATTGTAAGAGAGGGACTCCGCTATATCATTGACTGGAACACCCTGGGATTTTGTATCTGCGGGGAAGCCGCCAACGGAGAAGATGCCCTGGAAATGATCCGCCAGTACCGCCCGGGACTGGTTCTTCTCGATATCCGGATGTCCGGAATGCTTGGCACGGAACTGATGGAAAAAGCGCGCAGTGAAGGATTTTCCGGTGCATTTATTATCTTAAGCGGTTACTCGGATTTTAAGTACGCACAGACGGCACTGCAATTTGGTGCCTCCTACTATCTGACCAAACCGATTGATGAAGATGAGCTGGAAAAAGCAGTACAGGACGTCCACGAAAAAATTGAATTTCAGCTAAACAGCGAGACATCCCGCAACCAGTACCTGAAAAAAGCAAAAACCACCGTACTATACGATCTGCTGACCGGAAATGATTTTAACCCGTCCATTGATTATCAGGAATTAGGGCTCTCCTATCCGATCTATCAGGTGCTGATTTACGAAAGCTATATGCCATATTTTCGTTCCTACAGTTTCAGTGATCTGCTGCGTGTCACCAACAAAGACAACAATTCCTTTGAGCATGTCAATATCGACAATCATGACATTATATTACTCAAAGGCAATTTTGCATTGGAACGGTTAAATGCCTGTCTGCACCACTATGACAAGGGAACGCAGAAAGGATCTCCGCTGGATACGATCTTTCTAATCTACGGACCGACGGTTTCTTCCCTTTCACAGATTCACGAATCTTACGAGCTGTGCCAGCGGCTGTTGTCCCGGCGTTTCTTCTGCGGAGAAAACCAGCATGTTCTCTCCTATGAGGAACTGCCGACAGAAAATTCCGCCTCCGCAAGTCTGGACGCAGAAAAAACAAGACATTACAGCGCGTTACTTACCGATTACATTAAAACCTGTAATCAGCGCCGGATTTCCGAAGTTCTCGAAGATCTGCGACAGTTTCTTTTTAATAGTAACTGTGATGTATCGAGTATCAAATATTTTCTGGCAGATATTTTTCTGGAGATCAAACAGGCGATCACACACACGTACAGCAACACCAGTATCCCGTTTGTACATAATGCGGCGATCATAGAACTCATTGAAAATAAATACTATCTGTACGAGATTCTATTGTATTTTAACGAACAGTTCGATATGATCATGCGCGCGATCGGAAGCAATTCCTCGGCAAGTGTGTTCGATGATATTTTAAATTACATCAATCACAATTATGCCAGCCAGCTGAAATTAGAGACTCTGGCCCCACTGTTTGGTTACAACAGTTCCTACCTCGGAAAACTGTTTACCCAGAAAATGGGTGTTCGTTTCAATACCTATCTGGATCAGGTACGCATTGAAAAAGCAACCGAGCTGCTTGATCAGACAGATATGAAGATTTATGAAATTGCGGCAAGTGTCGGATATAAAAATGTTGATTATTTTCACCAGAAATTTAAAGCGAGCAAAAATATCAGCCCTGCGGAATACCGTAAAAATAAGGATCATTGATTATAAGCAAAAGAAAGCCGGGTGCATCACGCACCCGGCTTTTGTTAAGGGTTTTATCTGATTTTATCCAATTACTTAGATTCGCTTAATACATCATTGATGCACTTTACTTTATCTTCATAATCTTTCTTATCTACTTCAAATACCTGATCGTATCCAAGACCCTTTACGGTATCCTGCATATCTTTTAAGATCTTGTTGAACTCAGCTTCATTCTTTGCAAATACCATCTGCCATGAATCTGCAACGATTGTCTGCTTGCACTGCTCTTTGATGGTACTGATATCGGTAGAGTACTCCGGTGTGGAATAGTTTGTTCCTGGAAGAACTAACAGATTACCGGTTTTCTCAAAGTGTTCGATCTCTGTGGTATCTCCATCATTATGTGCTGACCAGTCTTCTTTTAACTTGGTAGAAGTCTTCTCAAGATAATCATCCCATCTCTGATAGTTGTAGCAGATACCGGTATCCGGATCTGTATCAACGATACCATTTGCCTTAAAGTTCAATGCAGATACACCATCTTTCCATGTTCCGCTGCCCCATTCATCCGGCACTTTCAGGCTCTCGTCAATATCAACAAATGCCTTTACACCGAAATCTGTAAGTACAGGCTTACCATCTTTCATTTCCCATGTCAGGCCTTCCGGTCCACAGTTACCACCACTCTGTGCAGAAGAAGCTTCAATTCCTTCCGGAGAGTATAACCAGTTGATAAAATCAACCATTCTCTGTGGGTCTTTTGTCTGGCTGCCGACCATGATACCAACACTCATCTTACCATCCGGCATAGAACCGTAAGACAGGCACTTCATATCCTTAATTGTCGCAGAGGCAAATCCCTTACCTTCCGAAGTATTCTCTGTTGTGTTGTATACACCGGCACCAAGCCATGGCCAGAAGCTGTATAATACATCACCATTACGGAACTTTGTCTGTAACGTATCGAAATTCTGTGTGGTAGACTCCGGATCAATAAGTCCTTTCTGATTTGCTTCAAACAGGAACTTCAATGCACGTACATACATGCTATCGCTGTCAATTACACTCTGGATTTCAGATCCGTCTACTTTGCCGAGTGCAAATCCAAGGTTCTCATATCCGTACAGAGCACAGAAAGCACCTGCATTCTGCATGGTATCTCCATCCCAGTCTTTGAAGAGAGAAAGCGCATAGACATCTTTTCCGTCTTTGCTGGTTCCCTTTGCCTTTTCCTGCATCTGTTCCAGAACCGGAATCATATCTTCCAGTGTATCCATTTCCGGATATCCAACTTCTCCGTACACATCCCAGCGAAGAGATGGTGCATTGGTTGGCTCAGATGCCTCACAAGGCTCAGTTGCCGGCTGATTGGAAATTTCACTCGGTACTGCCCATACTCCATCCGTTCCGGAAAGTTTACTTGCGGTATTGATTGCATCCATACGATCCTGTAAATATTTCTCATCCTTAATATAATCACTCATATCAAGGACAAGTCCTGCGGTCACCATATCTTTCAAACGACTGGAATCCAGATTTGTGATAATTAAGTCACCAAGATTACCGTTTGCAGAACGTGTCTGATATAAAGTATCTCCACCACCTGCCACGTTTGGTGCAATAATGTTCAATTTGATATTGAACTTATCTTTGATCAGTTTTGCAAACCATCCGGTCTGCTCACCCTGGAAGTTTGCCTGACTGTCGAACACATCAATCGTCAGCTCCTTGGCATATTTTCCATTGGATGACTTGCCCCCCTGTGTGGAATCACTGTCTGAGCTTTTTCCGCAGCCTGCTACGGTTCCGGCGAGCATCGTTGCAGCGAGTGCCAGTGCAAGCGCACGCTGTACATTCTTTTTCTTCATTGTAAATCCTCCTCTATAATATTTTACATGAATGTATGTAAAAGAAACAAGTGTTTCTTTTAGCCTTTCACTGATCCGATCATAATACCTTTGACAAAGGATTTCTGGAAAATCGGATATACGAACAGAATCGGCAGTACAACGATAACGGAAATCGTCATACGGATGGATGTCGGTGTCTGCTGGGTTGCCAGGTTCGCAACGGCAGATACATTTCCACCGGACTGCTGTACCATGGTTGCCAGTGAACTTGCCTGATTCAGGTAAGTATAAAGTAAATACTGTAAGGAATATAACTTCTGGTCTGTAATATAAATCAACGTATCCTGGAAGGAGTTCCACTGTCCTACTGCGGACCAGATGGCGATGGTTGCCATAATCGGTTTACAGGTTGGAAGAATGACTTTTGCGAATACGGTCATGGTTCCGGCTCCATCGATCTCTGCCGCCTCCTGCAATGCAGGCGGAATGGATTCTACATAAGTCTTTGCCATAATGATGTTGAACGGCTGTACAATTGCCGGGATGATGTATACCCAGAAACTGTTGGTCAGATGTAAGGTCTTCATGGTCATGTACATTGGGATCAGACCTGCGTTAAAGTACATGGTAATTACCATAAAACGATACCACAGTTTTCTGTGCCACATCCGCTGCTGGGTAAACATGAATCCCAGATAAACGGAAGCAAGTACCGTACAGATTGTACCGATCACAGTTCTTCCAAGGGATACCATTGCTGCGGTTCCAAGACCATTCAGCTGGAATACTTTTACATAGTTCTCAAGCTGAAAACCATGCGGCAGAAAATTTACTTTACCACTTGCACTCAGATCGTTTGCACTGATCGAGTTGATGATCAGATAGTAAAAAGGATAAGCACAAATGATAGCAAAGATAGCAAAAATCAGAATATTGATTACCTGAAATGTGCGGTCTCCTTTACTTGTTTTAATCTTCATTGCTTTTTCCTCCTATTAAATCATGCTCTCGCCACGTGTCTTCTTCGAAACGAAGTTTACAATTGCAAGAAGTGTTACGCTGACGATACTCTTTAAGATACCAATTGCCGTTGCAAGGGATAAACTTCGTCCGGTCATACCAATGTTGTATACATACAGATCAAGTACCTGAATTGTTGATTTGTTAAATGCATTCTGGAACACAAAGTACTGATCCATACCATTATTCAGGAAGTTTGCTACCGAAAGCATTAACATTACGAAGTATGTAGGCATAATGGATGGAATCGTGATGTTTTTGATAATCTGGAAACGTCCGGCTCCGTCCACCTTTGCCGCATCATACATTTCCTGATCGATTCCTGCGATTGCTGCCAGATACATAATTGCGCCCCATCCAAGGCCTTTCCATGTACTCCAGAGAATCATCTGCAGCCATACATGCCTGCCACTGTCGAGAATCTTTAACGGTTCTGAGATTACGCCAAGGTTCTGCATCACTGTGTTGAACATACCTGTGGTAGAAAACAGACAGAAAGCAATGGAGTAAACCAGTGTCCAGCTGATGAAGTTTGGCAGTGTAGTCAGTGTCTGTACCAGATTCTTAAACCATTTGCATTTGATCTCGTTTAAGAATACGGCAAACAGTACCGGGAGAAATGAAGTTGCAATACCGAGTAAACTCATTGCAAATGTGTTCTTCATTACCTGAATCAGCTGCATTACCTGCGTCTTGTTACTAAACAGTGTCTTAAACCATTTCAATCCTACGAACTGACACTGGGAAAGTTTCAGCGGTGCTTTGTAATCATAGAGTGCGTAGATCCAGCCATGCAGCGGAAAGTACGAAAACAAAAAGCACAAAATGAGAAATGGGAGAATCATAAGGAATAACTTCATTCCCTGACTCTTTTTCTTTTTGGTCGTCATAATAGTTCCTCCTTCTCGTAACCGTTTTATGGTTCACCGATGTTTTATGTTGTTATTCTATCATCAGGAAATATTTCCTCCTACCGGAAGAATTCAAGGAGAGTTCCCAGAATTTTTAGATGTTCATAGATTTTTTACGATATATCAGATTTTTATGGTAATTTTTCTGGAATTTTTCATGTATTTGCCCGGGCACAATTCAAAATATGAAAAAAGAGATGCTCTTACCGCATCTCCCTTCCCATATTTACCGGATTTTTTTTATAAAGTTTCGTTGAAAAAAAGAAGCATATGTTCGCTCCATGCTTTGGCCGAAGTAGCATATCCTAACCCGATGCCGTGATCTCCCGTCGGAAAAGTCTCGCACAGATGCTTCACTCCTACTTTCGTAAGTGCCGCGTCCAACCGGGTCGTATTGCTGGCCGGAACACAGCCGTCATCGAGATTCGCATAAGCGTATGTTGGCGGATATCCGGTCAGATCATGAAGTTCTACAGACAGTTTTTTCTGAAGATCCGACTTCCCGCCTGTATTATAGCGACAGCTTCCCTCATGATATTCCGAGGTAAAACTGATCACCGGGTACAACAGTCCTACCCCGTCCGGCCGCGCAGAAATCCTTCCATATAGTTTTTCCAGCTCCGGATGCACACAAAAAATTTCTGTTTTCAGTTCTTCATGCAGCATTGCCGTGCTTGCGCACAAATGCCCACCGGCAGAAGCTCCCACCACAAGAATACGATTTTCGTCAATTCCATACTGCCGTGCATGTGCACGTACATGCATAATAGCCAGTGCCAAATCCATCTGACACTGCGGATAGGTATTGGGCTGAATGCGATAGCTTAAAATAAATGCTTTATAGCCTCCGTCACGCTCCATGCGCTGTGCAAGCTGCACACCTTCCGAATAATAAGAAAGCATCTCATATCCGCCTCCCGGACAGAAAATAACTGCCGGACGCTTCTTTTCCTGTCTTCGTTCTTTGCAAACAGCGGCAGACGGATACGGTGGAACGGATGCACAGTCATCAAAATGCATAAATGCCTGCTGATCCACATCCGGATTTCCCGTAAACAGCCATACACCCTCTTCGTCATTTTGATCCTCTTTTGGAATCCACCCCTCTTTTTGCGTATGCCAGAGAGGTACAAACAGAAATTTTTGTTTCTCTGCGGTCTCCATCAGCATATTGGCACAGTTTACCAGTGGCTGGGACCAGAATGCTTCGCCCCACTCCATGTGCACCCTGTCATGGATCTGTTCCATCGTTTCTTCCTCATGCCCCTGCAGCAATATGCTCCAACAGGTCGGAAACAGATCTCCCAATGCCGTATCCACCGGTTTTGTTGTTTTTATTTCTTTCCATGTCGATTTCATTGAAAACATATAGTTTCACTCCCTGCCAAAAACCATATCATAAATCACATCCGTAATTTCAGAATTGTCCAGCAAAATACCTGTTATAAAAAGTCACGCAGCATACGTTTTCTGCTCGGTGCACCAAGTTTACGCAGTGCCTTTGCCTCAATCTGACGGATACGCTCTCTTGTCACATGAAACATCTGTCCCACTTCTTCCAGCGTGTGCGGCTGATTTCCGTCAAGACCGAACCGCAGTGTGATCACTTCCTGCTCACGATCCGTCAGGTCTTTCATGGCAAGTGAAATCTGCTTATTACGCATCTCCGCAATCGCATTCTCCTCCGGGGATAACGCATTGGAATCCTGCACAAAATCACCCAGATGGGAATCGTCCTCATCCCCTACCGGAGCCTCCATGGAAACCGGATCCTGACTAAAACTCATGATCTCCGTTACACGATCTTCATCTTCGCCAAGCATCTCCGCAATTTCCTTATTGGAAGGTTCTCTTCCCAGCTCCTGTGTCAGGGTACGGCGTGCACGGACAACCTTATTGATTGTCTCCACCATATGTACCGGAACACGGATCGTCTTTGCCTGATCTGCAATTGCACGGGTAATTGCCTGACGGATCCACCATGTCGCATATGTGGAAAACTTAAATCCTTTTTCGTACTCAAACTTATCGACTGCTTTCATCAGGCCGATATTCCCCTCCTGAATCAGATCCAGAAGCGGCAATCCCCTGCCGACATACTTCTTGGCAATACTTACTACCAGTCTGAGATTGGCTTCAATCAGTTCCTTCTTGGCTTCCGGATCACCCTCACTGATCCGCTTGGCAATCTTTTGCTCTTCTTCCATGGTAAGCAGACGCACCTGTCCGATCGTCTTTAAATACTGACGTACCGGATCCGTGATATCCGCCCCCTCCATAACCGAGAGATCTTCCTCGATATTTTCCTCGGAATCTTCCTCAATATCATCATCAATATCCAAAAGAATCTTACTTTCTTCCAGTTCTTCGTCATCCAGTTCTTTTTCCTTTGCAGACAAAGAATCCGTCTGCTCCATGTCATTTTTTGAGCGAAGGACTTCGATCTTGTTATCTTCTAAAACTTTTAAAATGTTGTCAAACTGCTCAGAGGAAATCTCTACCCCTGAAAATGTATCCAGGATTTTGCTGTATGCGATCTTATCCTGATTCTTTTTGCCCTGTTCGATCAGGCCTGCTACCATTTGAATAATAGAACGTTTATCTTCTGTCACGAAAAATACTCCTTATCAATAAATTCCCCTATTTTATTTTATATCTTCTTTTAGGTTCTAAAACATTTTACCACAATTCAAAAATAATTCCACACCTTTTTTCGTATTTATGTTCATTATTTGATACACCTTTGCATTTTCCAGAACCACTTCGTCCATCTAATCCTCAAATTTCTTATCTTCATCATACCAGAAGATAATGCGACGCTGATAAAACTCCGGCAAAGGTGCAGCAAATCTGCGGTTCAAGTCTTGTATTATTTTTTCTGTATCCATGCTGCTCCTCCTACCTTATAACTGTCCAATTAGCTTTTCGCTTTGTTCCGCTCTGTACCAATATACCTTTTTCCTGTAAAGAAACAAACATTCGAGAAACCGTTCTTTTCGACACGCCTATCTCTTCTGCATAATATGCCTGTGTTGCAGATAGATTTTTCTCTATAATCTGCAACAATTTTTCTATCTGTGCCTGTTCCTTATTAAGTGGCACTTCAACGCCATTAGTGCCATTTCCAGCATTATTAACGCCATAATCAACGCCATTAACGCCATCTTTAGTGTCATTGGCGTTAATCATGGCGTTATTTGTATCAACCTGACCTCGATAAATATTGATACGCAAATCAACTTCGCTACCAATAAACTCCGGTTCCCGCAGTCCAGCAGCTTTTACTTTATCAATAATTCTCGGAATACCGCTTCCCCAATGCTCAATCAGGTTCATATATGCAAACACATGGGCGACGGCTTCATTTCTGATTTTGGAATAGCCTTCTTTCATACGCTCCATCGTTTGCCCCATTGGCATTTTCCCTGGAGAAGTGATTTCCAATCGGTTGTCATATACCGCAACCTGTATCGTACCATAATCCAGATAACGATATTTGATGGTATTGAATCAAAAATATTATGTCTCACTTTATTCTCTTCTTTACAGGCACTTTCTCGGCATATTCCTGTTCCAGTTCCTCCGCCAGATACGCATCGCTCATGCAGTGCATATCGGAAACACCATCACGGATCAGCTGATAGACCTGGGAATGATAAAAGAAATCCAATGCCACATCCAGTGAAAGTCCCTGCTGTTTAGCAAAGCATTCAATAACACGGCTGTATTTTTTCTGAAGCAAAATCGGATTCGCTGTCATAGTGTTTCACTCCCTTCAAAACGCAGCAGAGACAGTGCTTTCTCTGTGCGGAAACATATTTGCAGGTTCGGCTTTTCATAACGCAGGCGGCTGATAGCTTCCGTTTTATCAATCAGTCCGTCAAAGAACAGCTCCACCGTATTGAACACCTTATCATTGGCAACACCGCCTACAACAAGGTCATAATCCATCAAATCTTTTCCACTGCGGCAGTTCAGAATAAAATCCAGCCATTCTTCGGAATAAGAATCGAATTTCAGCGTTTTTAGTTCAGCTTCCCGGCTTTCATCGTATTCATACCTGGAGATAATACCATTTTTCCCACGGTGTTTAAACTTGCCGCACCACTTCGCTGCCTGTTCATACAACGGTGTGACATAAAAGCCACGCCCGAAGTCTACGTTAGGGCGGGAATGAACCAAATCCGGCTTAGCAATCTCTAAGAAAGAACCATGATAGAGAATCATACTTCCACGCCCCTTTCTTTCATCACATCAAGAAGATCATTAACGATATATTCCCGGCTCTGGGTATGCAGCACTTCATATTCCGGCACGATATAACCGTTCAGAATGTTGCTTTTTTCAGTAAATGCCTGATACACACGCTCTGCATCCACACCCAGCTTTGCCGCTACATTTTCAATGCAAAACACGGCAAACTCCAACTCTCTGGAATTTTTGATTTTTTCATCCGCCATCACGTGTCAACCTTTCCTATATTTTTAATAATTCATAGACTTTTTTAAAAATTCAACCTTTGTTCTATTTCCTTATCTGCACAATAAAATCAAAATAATCTTTTCCAATTTTAGTTTCGACATCTGGATAACCTGATGTATCAACTATCCAATGATTTTATGGGCTTTCCTTATATTGTATTTAATTTAAAATTATTTATTGTTATTTACAGTTTTTTGCTTTTATTTTTCTAACGCGGTCAAACTTCTAAATTCATTTAATTTCTTCATGTACTCTGCCTTCTCTTTATACCCTCTGATTTCATTTGCACCAAGTTGTAATGCTCTGCGAATATACTCTTCATCATTTTCATCAGACGCATGTTTACACCTTCTAGTATGATTCTGCTGCAGTTTTGAAGAACATGGATACAATTCTTTTACTATTACGATCAACTACAGTATACCATCAAAACAAGACGATTTCTATTATATCTACATTTTCCACCAAATGATTCACAATAAAATTGTACTTATCAATAGAAACCAATCGCGGAATACTGCCAACTTCTCGAGACAGTTTTGTCCTGTTTAAAATATCTACATAAGATACGATAAAATACAGACCATGGAACAATTGTGTTGCAGGGTGGCTGACCTCTATTTTATTTTACATAGAATGGGGGTGGTGCTGATGAACAAGAGATTTGATTTTAAAGACCTCATGACCTTTGGTCTGTTCATTCTTGCATTACTGACATTCGTATTTACGTTTATCAGATAGTGTTTTAAAGCATAGAAAAACCACCCCAACTTTGACCGAGTACCAGGGTGGATTTTTCTAACCATTGTTTATGAGGACAACCACTTGTGGGCAATTGTTCCTCTTTTGTTTTACTATAACACGTTCCATATGGAATTTCAAGCATCAATATAATTTTGTTTATTTTAATTGGAATCTTTCATGATTGGCGCCATGAAAAAATGAAAAAGGCATTGCATGATTCAGCCCTGGCAGAATTAAAGAAATCTAAGAGCTTGCGCATCCACTGGACTGTGAAGCGGAACAAAGAAATTATCAAAGAACTCTTCGATATTGGATTTGGACTTTATGAGAAAGGTGCAAAATGCAATTACCAGCAGGGCGCAGAAAACGCATTCATGTACGGTTATCTTTTAGGTGTGCAATCGCAAAAAGCAAACTCCTAATCAAACAAAAACACAAACGTTACATAAAAGCGTATGGGGGTGTCGGGTATATTCGACGCCCTCTTTTTATACCCTAAATTCATCCAACAATTTATGTGCTACCTCATGTGTGCTACCTGTGCGCTACTTGTGTGCTACGTGGCAAAATTTAAGGCTACCGTGGAACATTGTAAACCACGATAGCCCTTGATTTTACTGTGTTTCTTAGAACTTACCAGCCTTTGCAGCTTCCTCAACGGATACTGCAACAGCAACAGTAGCACCAACCATTGGGTTATTACCCATTCCGATCAGACCCATCATCTCAACGTGAGCCGGTACGGAAGAAGATCCAGCAAACTGTGCATCAGAGTGCATACGTCCCATAGTATCTGTCATACCATAAGAAGCAGGACCTGCTGCCATGTTATCTGGGTGAAGTGTACGTCCTGTACCACCGCCGGAAGCAACGGAGAAGTATTTTTTACCCTGCTCGATACATTCTTTCTTGTATGTACCTGCAACCGGATGCTGGAAACGTGTTGGGTTTGTAGAGTTACCAGTGATGGAAACACCTACGTTCTCATGATGCATGATTGCAACACCTTCCTGAACATCATCAGCACCGTAACATTTTACAGTTGCGCGAAGTCCGTTAGAGTATGCTTTCTCATATACGATGTTAAGCTTTGCAGCCTTGTAATCATACTTTGTCTCTACGAATGTAAATCCGTTGATACGGGAAATGATCTGTGCTGCGTCTTTTCCAAGACCGTTTAAGATAACACGAAGAGGTTTCTGACGAACCTTGTTTGCCTTCTCAGCGATACCGATTGCACCCTCAGCAGCTGCAAATGACTCATGTCCAGCTAAGAAACAGAAGCACTCTGTCTCCTCCTCAAGGAGCATCTTACCAAGGTTACCATGTCCTAAACCTACTTTACGATGATCTGCAACAGATCCAGGAATACAGAATGCCTGAAGTCCTTCACCGATTGCTGCGGCAGCATCAGCAGCTCTCTTGCATCCCTTCTTGATTGCGATTGCAGCACCTACAGTGTAAGCCCAGCAAGCGTTCTCGAAACAAATTGGCTGAATCTTCTTAACCTGATCGTAAACGTTCAGTCCAGCGTCCTTTGTAATCTTTTCAGCTTCTTCGATAGAGCTGATACCATAACTGTTTAAAACAGCGTTAATCTGGTCAATTCTTCTTTCATATCCTTCAAATAATGATGCCATTATATCGTTCTCCTTTCCAATTATTCCTGACGTGGATCGATAATCTTAACTGCATCGTCCACACGGCCATACTGACCCTTGGCTTTCTCCCAAGCTGTGTTAGGATCATCACCCTTCTTAATGAAGTCAGTCATCTTTCCAAGAGAAACGAACTGGTAACCAATTACCTCGTTATTCTCGTCAAGAGCGATACCTGTAACATATCCTTCAGCCATCTCAAGGTAACGAACACCCTTCTCTTTTGTTGCATACATAGTACCAACCTGAGAACGAAGTCCCTTTCCTAAATCTTCCAGACCAGCACCTACAGCAAGTCCGTCATCAGAGAATGCAGACTGTGTACGTCCATATACGATCTGTAAGAAAAGTTCTCTCATAGCTGTGTTGATAGCATCACAAACTAAGTCTGTATTTAAAGCTTCCAGAATTGTCTTACCCTGTAAAACTTCTGCAGCCATGGCAGCTGAATGAGTCATACCAGAGCAACCGATTGTCTCAACTAATGCTTCCTCAATGATACCGTTCTTTACGTTAAGAGAAAGCTTGCAGGCACCCTGCTGTGGTGCACACCAGCCTACACCGTGTGTAAATCCTGAAATGTCCTCAATTTTCTTAGAATGAACCCATTTTCCTTCTTCTGGGATAGGAGCTGGCTCATGTTTTGCGCCCTTAGCTACAGGACACATGTTTTCAACTTCCTTAGTGTAAATCATCTTAAGACTCCTTTCGTTATGGTTTTAACATACCCAATTTATTTTCTCATATTTTTTGTCATAAGTCTAGAGTATCATCGACAAAAAACAACAAAAATACAATATTTTTTCAAACAACATTACTATTTTTTAAGAACTACGTTGTCCTTGTCCTTAAAAATGTGGTTTGCAGGAATGACTCCGCGTACTCTTGAAAGCGGATAAATGTTTGAATTTCTTCCTATTACTGTTCCCGGATTGAGCACTGAGTTGCAGCCCACCTCCACATGGTCACCGAGCATAGCGCCGAATTTCTTGCGGCCGGTTTCAATCTCCTCTTTTGTATCGTAAACATCCTTTACGACTACAAGAGTCTTGTCACTCTTTACATTTGATGTAATAGAGCCTGCGCCCATATGTGATTTGTAGCCCAGGATTGAATCTCCTACATAGTTGTAGTGTGGCACCTGTACTGAATTGAAGATGATTACATTTTTGAGCTCTGTGGAATTTCCTACTACTGAGCCCTTGCCTACGATTGCACTGCCACGGATAAAAGCACACTGTCTGATTTCTGCGTCCTCGCAGATGATGAGCGGACCGTGCAGATATGCGCTGTCAAATACTGTTGCGCTCTTTGCTACCCAAATATCCTCTCCTCTTTTCTCATAGATTTCAGGGTCGAGTGTTGGTCCTATCTCCTTGATGAAATCACTTATTCCGGCAAGTGCCTCCCATGGATAAGTGAACTGTGATAAATACTCCTTTGCGATTGTTTCATCCAGATTATAGAGATTTGTTATTTTTGCATTTTCCATTTTTCTATGTCCTTTCTTTATTTATTATGTGAAAATTATTGACTATTTTTTTAACTGTCATTTTAATATTTAAACTTAAATATAAGCATTAAACATAAATATAAAAAATCATATTAATTATAGATTTAATAATTAATTATAGGCAGAGCTACTCACCGAACAGCTCATGCGCCGCCGCAAGTGCCGCCTCCGACACATCATCTGCCTGTGCACTATCAGCTGCCATATCAAGACCAGCCAGAAATTCCTCGGGGATTCCCATCTCATTCAGGGTTGTCTCATCCGGCGTATCATCTGCCGTGCTCTGTACTTCAGCATTGTTATGTACTTCAGCCGTGCTCTGCACCTCTTCCTCACCCGGGTTATCGAAATCAAATGATATCTGGTCATTTTCAAACTTAAGACATGTATCAAATGCATTTCCCGCCTTGGAGGTGAAGCCTGTGACCTTCTTTTTGGTCTTTCCTGTGGTAAACAGCTCCGTGAGAATTTCCTCTGAAAGCTCCACCTTTGCCACAGTATGCCAAACATTGAAGCCGCACTCACACTCATATTTCCACTGTGTCTTTTTGAGAGGTCTGCCACACTTTGGACAGAGTACATTTGTCTCGATTGGCTTTTGTTTTTCGGGGAAATCAAAGGCTATATCTCCGTCTTCGGTGAGCTTTAGCGGTGCGTCAAACTTCATGCCTGTCTTTGAGACAAATCCTGATATAACTTCTGTCTTTTTCTTTGTCAGAAGCTCCTTAAGGACTGATTCCTTTATCTTGACGCTTGCGACCTTGCCCACCATAAAGCGGCAGCTCTCAGGATCATCACGTCTGTTGTTCTCGCATACAAAGCCAAACGGCGCCACCTGTATTTTGCCTCCGCACTTCGGACATACTACATCCTTCACTGTCTTTGGCTCTACATGGTCAAAATCAAACTGGACAGAAAGCTTTTTGTTTCCATCCTCCTTAAGCACCAGACACGCATCGAAGCGTTTCCCGCTTTTGGATTTAAAGCCTCGTATGGTCTCGGTCTTTTTATTATTAAGAAGCTGCTTTAAGTTTGCGGCTGTGATTGTCTTTCCCGCAATCTGTCCCACCGAAAAGCGGCAGCTTCCCGGCTCATCACCCTTGTAGTTCACACATCCATAGCCAAACGATGTCTTTTTTATCTGACCACCACAAAGCGGACAGACAACATCCTTTATGATTTCGTCCTCCACATTGTCAAAGTCAAATGCTACGACAGTGTGCATTTTCTCACTTCCCTCTGTGACCGGTTCCTTCTTTAAGACAAGGCATGCGTTGAAGCGCTTTCCCGATTTTGATTTAAAGCCCTTTATCGTCTCTGTTCTGCCGTTTGCCATGAGCTCTAAAAACTGTACCTGTGACAGCTGCTTGTCTGCTATCCTTCCAACGAAGAAATGGCAGCCATCCTCTGTCTGTCTGTTATAGTTTGCACATCGGTAGCCGTATGGCGACACATATATATCGCCTCCACAGTCCGGGCATACAATGCCCTCGACCTTTTGCGGCTTTACATTTTCAAAATCAAAGGTGGCTGATACCTTGTTCGTCTGTTCATCCTTGTTGAGCTTTAAGCATGCATCAAAGCGTTTGCCGCTCTTCGACTTAAAACCACGGATTGTGTCCTGTTCCTCCGGAATATCAAGTCCTGCCACCTGTCCGATATTAAAATTACATCCTGATTTATCATTTTTGTAATTGGCACAGCCGTAGCCAAACGGTGTGGTCACTATCTCACCGCCGCAGACCGGGCACTTGACACCTATCTTTCGTCTGGCCGCCGCACCTCTGGCATTTTTGCCTGCAAAGCTGCTAATACGGTCTGCAATCTCAGGGCGCAGATTCTGCTCAATCATCTTTTCTGTCTCTTTGCGGATAAAGCTCTCAAGCTTTCCCCTGTATTCCCAGAAATCCACCGTGCCCCTTGTAATTCCGTCCAGTCCCTTTTCCCAGTTGGCTGTCATCTTTGGATTAAGAAGTGCCGGAACTGTCATGTATACGACCTCAAATACCATCTCACCAAGGCTTTCTGGTGTGAGTATCTGCGTTTTTTTGTTCAGATTCAGATATCCTATACGGACAAGCTTCTGGATTATCTCCGCTCTCGTTGCTGAGGTGCCTATTCCTGAGCCCTTTATCTGCTCACGAAGCTCCTCGTCCTCGATAAGCTGTCCTGCATTTTCCATGGCAAGCACCATGGAACCTGATGTATAGCGCTTTGGCGGAGATGTCTTACCAAACTTGATATTATAGCCTTGGCATGCTATCTCATCACCCGCCTTTAGCTTATCGGCAAGCTCAAGCATCACCTTGGGATTTACGACTGTCTCATCATTGCTGCCGTTTGCTGTGCTGTTTTCATCTGTACTATCTGCAGTTTCACTGTTTTTACCAAGTATTCGTGCGTTTGATTCCTCAAACGACTTCTTTTTCGGCGGATTCGCCACCTGTAAATAGCCCTCGCTCTTTAGTACCTTTGATGATGCAAAAAAACTTTCCTTATCCACATCTACGACAAGCTTCACATTCTCATACTCTGCCGGTGGATAAAAAATACTAAGGAAACGCCTGACAATCAGCTCAAATACTGCTCTTTGAAGCGATGTAAGCCCCGAAAGCTCTGTAAGCTGACCTGTCGGAATGATAGCATAGTGGTCTGTTACCTTGCTGTCATCCGTGTACTGCGTATCAACTATGTTGGCATATAGCCTCTTTTGCATAATATGATCCACAAAGTCTGCTGTCGGTTCAAAACCTTTAAGCCTGCTTATATTTTTTCCAATCTCCTTTGCCACAGCGCTTGAGAGCACCCTGGCATCTGTTCTAGGATAGGTGGTGAGCTTTTTTTCATACAGATTCTGAGCCACCTGTAATGTCTCATCAGGGCTGATTTTAAACTTCTTTGAGCACTCTGCCTGCAGCTCCGCCAGGTTGAAAAGAAGCGGTGCTCTTTTTTTAGTAATATTCTTAACTATAGATTTAACTTTTGCCTGTTTGCCGTTTAATTCTTCAATTAAAGCGAGTGCATCTTTTTCCTCTTTGAAGCCGTTTTCCTTGTATAAAAGCGGTGATTCAAAGTACCTTGAGCCTTCCACAGCCTTCCACTCTGCCTCTACACCGGCATCCGTAAAACTGCCGATTACCTTGTAAAACGGAGTCTCCTTAAAGTTTCTGATTTCACGCTCACGGATCACTACCATTCCAAGCACACAGGTCATCACTCGTCCGACCGCGATTGCCGTGTACGAGCGTGTACCCGCTGCATCGTTTAGCAGATTGCCGTATTTGACCGACATGACACGCGAAAAGTTGATGCCCATCGCATAGTCCTCGATGGTACGCATGATGCCGCTCTTTCCGAGGTTTGCATACGCACTCATCGGCTTTGCCTCTTTTATGCCTCTTAGGATTTCCTCCTCGGTCTGCGAATCTATCCAGACTCGAAGCTCCTCCATGCCTTCCCTGACACCGCCAAAGTTTCTGATATTCTCCTCGATGGTCTGTCCTTCTTTTCCGGCATCACCTGCCCAGTAAACTCTGTCAATGTCCTCTCTCTGCAAAAGAGCGTGCACAATATTGTACTGCTTGCGCACGCTGTCTATCACATCATATTTGTATTCCTTTGGCAGAAACGGCAGATCCTCAAGACGCCATTTCTTGTATTTCATGTCGTAAGACTCAGGGTAGACCAGCCCGACAAGATGTCCCACGCACCATGAAATCACATATTCTCCATTTTCTATATAACCGTCATTGCGTCCGCTCACCCGCAGCACCTTCGCAAATTCCTGTGCCACGGATGGCTTCTCTGTTATTATCAGTGATTTTCCCATAAGCTCCTCTATAATTCATCCATGGTCATCATTGGCTTGTCCCAGTTGCAGAAGCCGATGATACTCCTTCTATCCTCGCTCTGAGCCACGATGATTTCCTCCTTTTGACAGCCTCTCCTTCCGTAGAGCACTACGAGCTGGTTACCCGACTCTTTATAGAGCTGCTCAAGTTTCTCTAAATCCGTGTGTTTTGCTTTCATAATATTACTCCAAAATAATCAACTTGAAATATTATATCACAATTTAACACGTATACAAATAGATTTTAATTATAATTTCCGAGCTCCTATTGTAGCTTTCACTTTATTTCTGACAAACATATAGCAGATAGCCTGCATGATGATTGTCGCTATCCATGAACCGGGATATGATATAAACAGGAAAAACAGCGACCTGTGGCTTGGAAACAGACCATATATCCAGATGATTCTGACTCCGACTGTTCCTATTATAGAAAGTATCATAGGTACGGTTGAGTATCCCATTCCTCTTAGTGCTCCCGGAAAAAGGTCCATGATTCCACACAGGAAATATGGGATTGTTGTAATTGAAATAATCTCAAGTCCTGATTTAATTACCTCGCTATTACTTGTATATATGCCAAGTATCTGTGTTCCAAATATGTATGAAGCACTTCCCATCACAAGTGCTACAGCTGTCGTGAGAAACAGACAGTCTATCAGTACCCTGTCCATTCTCTTTTGTTTTCCTACCGCATAGTTCTGGCTTGTGAAGCTCATGCAGGCCTGTGTGATTGAGTTGACAGATACATACAAAAAACCAAGTATATTGTTTGCCGCCGTATATCCAGCCATGGCTATTGAGCCAAAGGAATTGACTGATGACTGAAGCATGGCATTTGAGATATTTATGACTGTGCTCTGTATGCCGGCCGGGATTCCCACCTGAAATATCTGAAGCATATATTCCTTATCAATCGCAAGCTTATTAAAGCAGAGCTTATAGCTGGTATCTGCTTTGCTCAGACAGTATAATACAAGCACACAGGATACAAACTGCGAAACAATTGTACCGATTGCAACACCTGCAACACCCAGTTTGCACACTATTACAAAAAACAGATTGAGCAGTGCATTGATACAGCCTGAAATAATCAAAAAGATAAGAGGTCTCTTTGTATCGCCGACAGCACGCAAAATTGCCGCGCCATAGTTATAAAGCATAAAAAACGGCATACCGCAAAAATAAATCCTCATATAAATAGTGGAAAGACCTATGACATCATCCGGTGTACCCATAATTTCCAGCGCACCCCTTGCAAAAATAACACCGACCACACCCATCACAATACCACTTATGAGTGCAATCATAATAGCGGTGTGCACAGTCTTAGACATCTCCTTATCCTTGCCTGCCGCATAAAATCGGGCAGCGAGCACATTCGCACCAAGCGATATACCCATAAACAGATTGACAAACACATTGATAAGTGCCGTAGTCGAGCCAACAGCCGCAAGTGATTTGCTGCCACTAAACTGTCCCACGACAATAATATCCACCGCATTAAACGCTAACTGTAAAATACCCGAAATCATAAGCGGCAACGCAAACGAAATAAGCTTATCCATTATTGAACCGTTTACCATATCAATTTCATACTTATTATTCTTCACTTATATCTACCTCTTAAATATTATTCTTCTAAGCCTTTCTATTTTACCACGATAAAATATAAATTCAAGCGTAACAATTAAGCCACCCGAGAATAATAAACCTAACAAAACTAAAAAAAAGAGTCCCTTTTAAGGGACTCGACTTTTGCAAATTAAAATCACAGAGTGAGGATTTTCCGTCAATGTACTGTTTTCACCGGAAAGTACACAGTATGTTCCGAAGAAAAATATGAACTGCCACGGGTTTCCAATAGGTCAAATGACAGTTTAGACTTGCAAACTGCCATAACCTATCCGTAAATAATCCCGTGGCTAACTTCATGTTTTTTCTGAGGAATACTACTGTGTGCTACACCAGTGCCCACAGCCCACAAACGGAAAATCCGCCCTCATAATAATATTTTCCAGCAAATTGCTAAATCTACTTCTTTGTGATGTAACCCTGTGCCTTAAGAAGCTCTGCACAAAGCACTGCTCCACCGGCTGCACCACGTACTGTGTTGTGTGAGAGTCCGACGAACTTCCAGTCATAGACTGTATCCTCTCTGAGACGTCCGACATTGATTCCCATACCATGCTCATAATCCACATCAATCACAATCCACTGAGATATCTCCGGAATTCGTTTCAATGGTTAAGCTTCCTGTGGCCTTTTCGACTTTTTGTTCAAACGTCTGCAAATTATCTGTTTCATTTTCCATTACTTTTCCGTTCAGGCGCTCAGATACATCAATATCTCCCATATCGGTAGTTACCTGTATAGCAAGTTTGGTAAGCACTTCAGGCGTCCCTTCAATATCTACCGCTCCCATATCACTGATGATTTCCGTATTTTCTTTCCATGTAATACCGGTAAAATCAAAATCTCCGGAGCCGGAAGAAAAACTGCAGGTATCCAGATTACTTCTCTCAATTTCAACATCTCCCATATCTGTTTTCAGACCGAAATGCCGGATATCGCAATCATCTATAACCACATCTCCGCTATAAGTTTGCAGCGA